>ERZ1108166.318-NODE-318-length-52702-cov-17.797614_pt1 | contig 52702 bp, 56 predicted proteins | sample MGYA00403702_ERZ1108166 | MGnify/ENA primary metagenome ERZ1108166 (study PRJEB35170, sample SAMEA104062401) | human gut metagenome | biome: human gut; feature: human-associated habitat; material: faeces | place: Denmark | collected 2012-05-01 ...
CGCTGTCCTTCACCACCTTCACGCCTTCGGTCGCAATAAACCAGTCAGCCATGTTTGTTCCTTATTGGGAAATCCCGCCGCCCATGTCTGTGTTGCTTCGGTAATGAATACAGTCAGGAGGTTATGGGTATATCAATGAAAGCTGAAACGCTGCCGCTTCGTCAGCAATGAAGTGATTACCGGTCTCATACTCGTAATCGTCCCAGTCCTCAACACAATCCTGGTCAGTACGTTCACGCCAGACGTTCTGCGAGGAATGCCAGATGGCAATCACCTTCCCGCTATATGAAATCAATTCGCGGTATTGTGGCGAATGCCCCTTGAACCACATTTTCGGATTTGAACCTGGTTTACTGGTCAGATACTCATACACACACAACAACGTTCCAAAAATATTCTTCGGGACGTCACAGACCTTGCATGACTGGCATGCCCATAATTTCGTTATAGTCATAATCAATCTCCTTATTATTTGATGGCTATTAGTTCTATTTATTTATCATCACTCACGGGACATTCCATTCCCCGCATGAAGTGAATAGCCAGATAACAATCACACTCCGCAATTACCGGGCACAGCGTTCCTTCACTTCCGAAAAAACAATAATAACAGCATTTCCGGAAATGGTGAGGAAAGGATTATCCGGACTGCTCTGTCAGACCGGTCTGGAATGAGGAGAGGGATCCGAATCTAACTTATTATATTATAGCATATTTTTTGTTTTCATTTCACAAATCTGCGCAGAAAATCGCCCTGATCCGTCTCTGCCTTTTTTCGGATCCCGGATGACAAAACGCATGATATTTCCTGTAAATGCAATTATTCATAACATTTATATTCATATGTGTTAAAAGTGCGAAATTAGCATCAGTTGTTGGTTATTATTAAGATTTCAGCAACAAACCGTATCCCACCCGCTTCGTTAAAAAAACCGAAGGTCATCAGAAGCGCTCACTGATCGTTCCGGGCTGAGACGGTGGCAGCGTCACGGGTAATGTCTCTATTTTATTGGTCGTGAGGAAGGCCGGATAATGGCCAAACTAAGAAGCCATAGCATTGGGGGCAGCCTGCTGATCTGGTATGATCGAGCAGAGGCTCATCTCAATGAGCAATCCCCGCAACAAATTTTTTCGGGGTGCAACAGACCCTTTAGTGTCCAGGCCTGAAAAAAAAGAAAGCACGGTCTCTGAGAGACTACGGTCCTTACGCAACCATACCGGTTAGCGAGCTTTATATTTTCATTATGACTATCTGTATAACAGGGGAATGAATGTGATTAAAAAAATATGCGAAGTGATTGATGGAGAGTATGTCTGTGACATTGATATCAGTGTGGAAGAATGGAAAACTTTATTAACAAATGATAAAGTTTTTGACACAAAAAGTATTGCAGCGTTAAAAAAATGGTTTATTGAGCCAAATCATTCCTGCACATGCTTCGATATTGGTAAGAAGTACGACCTGCACAGCATGAGTGCTAATGGAGTCATAAACGGACTGGGTGGCAGAGTTCAAAAAGAACTTGGTAGATTCGAGGTTAAAGGTGTCGGAAATATCGCATCCGGTACAAAATTCATTACCGTAATGAAGAGTAAAGAAATCGGCGGAAAACCCAAAAGAAACTTATGGACAATTCGTGAGGAACTTGTTCAGGCAATTAACGAACTGGATTTTTTTGGTACAACAGAAATGGCCAGCAGTGAGTATTACTCTGACGATGAGTTGATCAATGCCATAGAGAAAAGCAATATCTTTGACAACGTTCAGACGTTTGAATATACAGGGGAAGCCAAACCAAAGAAAAATGCAATAGAAGTAAAAAATGGCCTCTCGTATCCCAGGAGTAAAGGCGTATCCCAAAATGCGCTGAATAAAGCAGGTTACAGATGTGAAGTCGATAGTGACCACCCAACATTCAGAAGGCGAAATTCATCCTTAAATTACACAGAACCTCATCACATTGTACCTATGTCCAGGCAAGATGCTTTTGACACATCTCTTGATGTTGAAGAAAATATCATATCTCTGTGTTGCAATTGCCATAAACAAATTCACCTTGGTCAGGGTTATGAAGATATGCTGAAAGAAATATACACTGCGCGAAAAAGGTTATTAAAAAAAGTTGGTATTGATATATCACTGGAAAACTTGATTCTTTATTACAAAATGGAAAGTAAGTGAGATTCAAACGAGAGTGATACCTTCGTTTTATTGGTCGGGATGAACAGCAGATGATGTTTCCGGCAAGTATCGGGTCCAGAAACTTTCTGTTAAAAAAGAGGTAAAAGTAGTCTTGAGCCCTGACTGCGAATTGCCATTGCGCATGACCAGAGAACAGGACGAACCCCTGCCAAACCCAGGCATGAGAAACACCTTTAAAACATAGACTTAATTAAAATCAGCAATTCCCATCGAAATAATAAGCAAGCAGAATTGGCTCAGGTGAATTTCACTCGGTGCAGTGCATGCGTTGGGGGGGTAAAAGGAAAAACCCGAAATGAATCGGGTTTTGATTAATTAACGATTAACAGGTTCCCGTGCCCGGGAACACTCTGACTGTACGCGCAATATATTATTTCCGCAATCATTATTTTTGATTACCAAGCCATTTATTCATCTGCTCAATTTCACCTTTTTGAGCTTTAATGATGTCCTGCGCGAGCTTTCTCATTTCCGGATCTTTTCCGTATTTTAGCTCGGTCTCAGCCATTGCTATTGCCCCTTCATGGTGTGCTACCATGCCTTTCGCAAAAGCCTTGTCGGGATCGGACTCTTTTACAGCGGCCATCATTTTGTCATGCATACCTTTCATGCCGGACATATATTCCTGTGACGATGCCGATGAGGATATATCTGACATTTTCATTTCTGAATGTTCTGCGGAAATCGCTGGCAGGGATAACATCAGTATAACAAAAAGCGAATTTGTGATTTTCATATAATAAACCCTTTCAGATGGTTACCGGATAAGTTTAGCTGAGTCAGACAAAAAAGCCCCCTGAAGGGGGCAAAAAATAACAACATATCCGTATAAGGGACAATCTATCAAGGAAAGGGTAACCGCACGGAAACTTCAGTTGTCATCAGCCCGCATTGATCATGCGGCGGTGTGCATCAGCCATAGCCTGATGGGGGCCGGACTGACCGTTATTCGTAAATTCATGGGCAACAGCTGCTCTTTCATGTTCATTCATCGCCGCAAACGAAGTCGCCGGACGGGAAGCGTTAACGGTGCCAGCTCCCATCATCTTCTGATGACTTTCCGCCATTTTTTTATGTGCATCTGCTGAACCATTGTTCATGGTTTCATGAACAATAATAGCCTGTTCATGCTGATCCATACCGGCCATCCGTGGAGCTGCCCCCTGGATGGCGGCTGGAGTTGAAGAAGACTGCATCTGATGGGCCGGAGCCTGAGCATTATTGACACGCTCATGGATATTTACAGTTTCAGTGGCCCAGGCCGTAGAAATTAAGCTCAAACCTAACACTGATGCTAAGACGATATTTTTCATGGTAACTCTCCATTTCTGAATTAGTGATGTCCGTGAATTTCGATCTGTGTCCTCAGTAGTACAACTGACAACTCTACAGACCTTATTCCGCCGGGATGAGGCTTTAATACAACTCCTGGCTTGTGCTGATGCCGTGTATGGATGAAGTAATAATGCCTTCCTGATAAGTTGCACTAATTATATCGAATGGCTTCTGTTTGCTGCATGACAGGCTAATGACATCTTTGTCATTTAAATCTTTATTCTCAGTACTGGGTTTCCGGAATCATTTTCTCCAGTCTGGGCACGGATAGGATAAAACGAGTTGAACGTACGTCCGATTCCACCTGCACTCTTCCGTGATGTGCTTCCACGATGGACTTCACAATCGCAAGGCCGATGCCGCTGCCTTCTCCTTTTCGTTGTCTGGACGGATCTACCCGATAAAAACGGTCAAACAGCCTTGATAAATGCTCTTCAGGGATTGGTTTCCCCGGATTTTCAATCACAAGGTCAAAAAAGCTCTCCTGCTCTCTTATTGAGACGGTGATTGCCTGTCCCTCCGGGGTATAACGCAGGGCATTGGATAACAGATTATTGATCGCCCTTCTGAACATTTGTGGATCTCCCTCAACCAGGCAGGGCATCCCGTTAAATTTGAGCGTGATATTGCGTTCTTCGGCCCAGGCTTCGAAAAACTCGAAGACTTTCATGACTTCCGCTCTGAGGTCAAACATGACCCTGTCAGGTATCAGCTGATTATTATCTGCCTGTGCCAGGAACAGCATATCGCTGACCATTTTGGTCATCCGGTTATACTCTTCAAGACTGGAATAGAGGACATCCTCAAGTTCCCTCTGTGTTCGATCCTGACTCAGTGCGATTTCAGTCTGCGTCACCAGATTGGTGATGGGCGTTCTGATCTCATGCGCGATATCGGCAGAGAAATTGGCCTGGCGGGTAAAGACATCCTCAATCTTTCCAATCATATGATTGAACGAGATAACCAGTTGCTCCAGCTCAATGGGAACGCGTGTCGGTTCCAGTCGCGCATCAAGATTCTCGGAGGTGATGTTTTTAATGGCATTGCTGACATTACGAAGGGGCAGGTGCCCCTGACGGACAGCGATTCGAATGATCAGAACAATCAACAGGCTTATCACGACGGCAATCGCAATCAGGTTCTTTTTCAGCGCATCGAGGTAATGGAGATGGAAATTAATGGATAGGCCAGTCAGCATGACATAGTTCTGCTGTTTGCCCTGAAATATCGCCTGACCAGAGGAGGCGATAATCCTGTATGTTTCCATCTTCATTTCGGACCCGGTATCCATCGGTCCCGCAGGATCCTCCACCGTCCAGAGAAAGACATCCCGTGCGCGGCTGTGCTCGCTAAAATCTGCTGAATTCACTGCCGGGCGTAGTGCCGCCCCCTGAGCTGAGCTAAAGAGCACTTCACCCCTGGGATTGAGGAGCAAAAGGGCAACGTTGCGGTAGCTGGCAATTGATTCCTTTATTTTGCTTATTTTTTTATCATCCGGATCCACCGGGGACTGCAGTATACGGTTCAGTGTGGTGCTGATTTGTTGAAGATCGCTGACATCCTGCTCGGCAAAATGATTTTCAACAGAATGCAGCATAAACCAGGTGAAGGCGATAAAAGCCAGTATCGTGGACAGGCTGATAAAAAAGGTCAGCCGCAGAGCGAGTGAGAAAGGGCGTCTGGAAGGTTTGCTATGCATCCGGGACCTCCAGCATGTAGCCCACGCCCCGGACTGTCTGGATCAGCTTTGTCTCGTAATCGTTGTCTATTTTAGCGCGGAGTCGCTTTACTGCGACATCGATCGCATTAGTGTCGCTGTCAAAATTCATGTCCCAGACCTGAGAGGCAATCAGGGAGCGGGGAAGAACCTCTCCCTGATGGCGAATGAAGAATTCCAGCAGGCTGAACTCTTTACTGGTGAGCACAATGCGGTTTCCGGCGCGACTGACTTTTCTGGATACGAGATCAATCGAGAGGTCAGCCACCTTAAACTGGCTTTCCGTGATCATCGTGTTTCCCCGCCTCAGAAGGGTTCTCACCCGGGCGAGCAGTTCGGCAAACGCAAAGGGTTTAACCAGATAATCGTCCGCACCCAGTTCCAGTCCTTTGACCCTATGTTCGATCGTGCCGAGGGCTGTCAGCAGTAAGACCGGCATACCCTTTCCGGCAGTGCGCAGCATGCGGATGATATCCCAGCCGTTCACATCAGGTAGCATGATATCCAGAATGACTAAATCATACTCGGCTGTCATGGCGAGATGATATCCGGTAAGACCATTATCAGCGTGATCCACTACGAACCCTGCCTCTGTAAGCCCTTTGCTGAGATATTCACCTGTTTTAATTTCGTCTTCGACGATCAATATTTTCATCTTGCTCCCCGGCTGGCTGCTAATGTCATTCTATTGCGCCCACGATCGTTATCAACGGATTACAGCAAAAATGACAACATTGTCATTATCCTGTCACTCGGCAAACAGAGAGCGTTAGGTAAAGTACCCCTATCAATACTCTGGACTTCATTTGAACCATTTACCAGGTCTGCCTGGACGAGAAGCGTTATGTTCAAATTAAAATTACTCAGCATTAGCACGATATTCATCCTGGCAGGCTGCGTGTCGCTTGCGCCTGAATATCAGCGGCCCGCAGCACCGGTACCCCAGCAGTTTTCACTGTCCCATAACAGCCTGACGCCAGCGGTAAATGGCTATCAGGATACGGGCTGGCGTAACTTTTTTGTCGATCCCCAGGTTACCCGGTTGATCGGTGAAGCTCTGACTAATAACCGTGATTTGAGAATGGCTGCCCTGAAGGTTGAAGAGGCCCGAGCCCAGTTCAACGTCACGGATGCAGATCGTTATCCCCAGCTGAATGCCTCATCCGGGATAACATACAGCGGTGGTCTGAAAGGTGACAAGCCGACCACACAGGAGTACGACGCGAGACTGGAGCTCAGCTATGAGCTCGATTTTTTCGGCAAACTTAAGAACATGAGTGATGCTGACCGCCAGAACTACTTTGCCAGCGAAGAAGCCCGTCGGGCCGTACACATCCTGCTGGTCTCCAACGTTTCACAGAGCTATTTCAGCCAGCAACTGGCGTACGAACAACTCCGTATTGCGCGGGAAACGCTGAAAAATTATGAACAGTCCTATGCTTTCGTTGAGCAACAGCTCGTGACCGGGAGTACGAACGTTCTGGCACTTGAACAGGCGAGAGGACAAATCGAAAGTACCCGCGCCGAAATAGCCAAACGAGAAGGCGATCTGGCTCAGGCAAACAATGCCCTGCAACTGGTGCTGGGAACGTACCGCGCACTTCCGTCAGAAAAAGGGATGAAAGGCGGGGAGATCGCACCAGTAAAATTGCCACCAAATCTATCTTCACAAATTTTGCTGCAGCGACCGGATATTATGGAAGCGGAATATCAGCTGAAAGCGGCTGATGCCAATATTGGCGCAGCGCGAGCGGCCTTTTTCCCCTCCATTACCCTGACCAGTGGTCTTTCCGCAAGCAGTACGGAGCTGTCAAGCCTGTTTACGTCAGGAAGTGGAATGTGGAATTTTATCCCTAAAATTGAAATTCCTATTTTTAATGCTGGCAGGAATAAAGCCAATCTGAAGCTGGCTGAAATTCGCCAGCAACAATCGGTGGTTAATTACGAACAAAAAATTCAGTCAGCCTTTAAGGATGTTTCCGACACGCTTGCGCTGCGCGACAGCCTTAGCCAGCAACTTGAGTCACAGCAGCGTTATCTTGATTCACTTCAGATAACTCTCCAGCGTGCCAGAGGATTATATGCAAGTGGTGCTGTCAGTTACATCGAAGTGCTGGATGCAGAACGTTCCCTCTTCGCTACGCAGCAAACCATTCTCGATCTTACCTATTCCCGACAGGTTAACGAAATTAATCTGTTTACCGCGCTGGGTGGCGGTTGGGTAGAGTAAATTTATTTAATTAATCAGGAAATTAAAAATGCGTAATTCACTTAAAGCCGTTTTATTTGGTGCCTTCTCTGTCATGTTTTCTGCCGGTCTTCATGCTGAAACACATCAGCATGGCGATATGAATGCTGCCAGTGATGCTTCGGTACAGCAGGTTATCAAGGGCACCGGTGTCGTTAAAGACATTGATATGAATAGTAAAAAGATTACCATTTCGCACGAAGCAATCCCTGCTGTGGGCTGGCCTGCAATGACCATGCGCTTCACTTTTGTTAATGCAGACGACGCTATCAATGCCCTGAAAACCGGCAACCATGTCGATTTCTCGTTTATTCAGCAGGGCAATATCTCCTTACTCAAAAGCATTAACGTTACGCAATCCTGATTATCAGTCCGGAGCGAATACATCCAGTGCGCCTGAACATTCATTAAGGGATTACTGTGAATGAATGATCGGGCGCATATGCCAGGTGTTTTGATTTTTCAGCGAGAAATTGTATGGCTTCTTTAAAGATAAAATATGCTGCAATAATTATCAGCAGCCTCATAGCAGGAGGGCTGATATCGGTTACTGCCTGGCAGTATGTAAACTCATCACAAAAAACAGTACAAACCGAACAAAAGGCACCGGAGCGAAAGGTACTTTTCTGGTATGACCCGATGAAACCGGATACCAAATTTGATAAACCCGGAAAATCTCCCTTTATGGATATGGACCTGGTGCCAAAATATGCTGATGAAAGCGGCGATAAAAGCAGTGGCGGGATCCGTATCGATCCAACGCAGGTTCAGAATCTGGGATTAAAAACGCAAAAAGTCACGCGAGGAATGCTGAATTATTCTCAGACAATCCCGGCTAATGTCAGTTACAACGAGTATCAGTTTGTCATTGTGCAGGCGCGCTCTGACGGTTTCGTCGAAAAAGTGTATCCCCTGACGATTGGCGATCATGTGAAGAAAGGCACTCCGCTTATCGATATCACCATTCCTGAATGGGTTGAGGCACAAAGTGAGTTCCTGCTGTTATCCGGTACAGGCGGTACGTCAACCCAGATAAAAGGGGTTCTGGAGCGACTTCGTCTAGCTGGTATGCCGGAAGAGGATATTCAAAGGCTGCGTTCAACCCGCACAATCCAGACCCGTTTTACCATTAAAGCACCTATTGATGGTGTCATTACTGCGTTTGACCTGCGCACCGGAATGAATATTTCGAAAGATAAAGTAGTGGCTCAGATTCAGGGGATGGACCCGGTCTGGATCAGCGCTGCAGTGCCAGAATCTATCGCATATCTGCTGAAAGATACGTCGCAGTTTGAAATTTCGGTACCGGCTTATCCGGATAAAACATTCCATGTCGAAAAATGGAACATTCTTCCCAGCGTGGATCAGACAACCCGTACGCTTCAGGTCCGTCTCCAGGTTTCTAATAAGGATGAGTTTCTCAAGCCGGGCATGAATGCCTATCTGAAACTGAATACCAAGAGCCAGGAGATGCTGCTGATACCAAGCCAGGCCGTTATCGATACCGGCAAAGAACAGCGCGTGATTACTGTTGATGATGAAGGCAAGTTTGTGCCGAAACAGATCCACGTTCTGCATGAATCACAGCAACAGTCCGGCATTGGCTCCGGCCTGAATGAAGGCGATACCGTGGTGGTCAGTGGCCTGTTCCTCATTGACTCCGAAGCCAATATTACGGGCGCGCTGGAACGTATGCGCCACCCTGAAAAAACAGAAAACAGTATGCCAGCAATGTCTGAGCAGCCTGTAAATATGCATTCAGGGCACTGAGGAGACGACGATGATTGAATGGATTATCCGGCGCTCTGTCGCCAACCGTTTCCTGGTCATGATGGGCGCACTGTTTCTCAGCATCTGGGGCACATGGACGATAATTAACACGCCGGTCGATGCGCTGCCTGACCTGTCAGATGTGCAGGTCATTATTAAAACCAGCTATCCCGGACAGGCCCCGCAGATTGTAGAAAACCAGGTCACCTATCCGCTTACCACCACCATGCTGTCCGTACCTGGCGCAAAAACCGTGCGTGGCTTTTCACAGTTCGGTGATTCGTATGTGTATGTCATTTTTGAAGACGGCACCGATCTGTACTGGGCCCGTTCGCGCGTGCTGGAATACCTGAATCAGGTTCAGGGCAAACTGCCTGCGGGTGTGAGCTCTGAAATCGGCCCGGACGCCACGGGAGTGGGCTGGATATTTGAATATGCCCTTGTCGATCGCAACGGAAAACACGACCTTTCAGAACTGCGCTCTCTGCAGGACTGGTTCCTGAAATTTGAGCTGAAAACCATCCCGAACGTGGCTGAGGTCGCTTCGGTTGGCGGCGTGGTGAAACAGTACCAGATTCAGGTCAATCCGGTAAAACTGTCCCAGTACGGTATCAGCCTGCCCGAAGTGAAACAGGCACTTGAATCGTCTAACCAGGAGGCCGGTGGCTCATCCGTTGAAATGGCCGAAGCGGAGTATATGGTCCGTGCCAGCGGTTATCTTCAGAGCATTGATGATTTTAATAACATCGTCCTGAAAACAGGTGAGAACGGCGTGCCGGTTTATCTGCGGGATGTTGCCCGCGTGCAGACCGGGCCCGAAATGAGGCGTGGTATTGCCGAGCTGAACGGCCAGGGAGAAGTCGCTGGCGGCGTGGTGATCCTGCGGTCGGGTAAAAATGCGCGCGACGTTATCACGGCAGTGAGGGATAAACTGGAGACGCTGAAGGCCAGCCTGCCGGAAGGCGTTGAAATCGTGACCACCTACGATCGCAGCCAGTTAATCGACCGGGCGATTGATAACCTCAGTTCCAAACTTCTGGAAGAGTTTATCGTGGTGGCCATCGTCTGTGCTCTGTTCCTGTGGCACGTACGTTCTGCCCTGGTGGCGATTATCTCTCTGCCGCTTGGCCTGTGTATCGCCTTTATCGTCATGCACTTCCAGGGACTGAACGCCAATATCATGTCGCTGGGAGGGATAGCGATTGCCGTCGGTGCGATGGTGGATGCCGCCATTGTGATGATTGAAAATGCGCACAAACGGCTTGAGGAGTGGGATCATCAGCATCCGGGTGAGCAGATTGACAACGCCACCCGCTGGAAGGTGATTACCGACGCCTCCGTGGAAGTGGGACCCGCGTTGTTCATTAGCCTGCTGATCATCACCCTGTCCTTTATTCCTATCTTTACCCTGGAAGGGCAGGAAGGTCGTCTGTTTGGCCCGCTGGCATTCACGAAAACGTACTCCATGGCGGGAGCGGCCGCACTGGCCATCATCGTCATTCCTATTCTGATGGGATTCTGGATCCGGGGGAAAATTCCTGCCGAGACAAGTAACCCCCTGAACCGGGTGCTGATCAAAGCGTATCATCCTTTGCTGCTGCGGGTCCTCCACTGGCCAAAAACAACCCTGCTGGTTGCGGCCTTGTCCATTTTCACGGTTATCTGGCCACTGAGTCAGGTGGGCGGTGAATTTCTGCCGAAGATTAACGAGGGCGATCTGCTGTATATGCCGTCGACCTTGCCTGGCGTCTCTCCGGCAGAAGCTGCAGCGCTCCTGCAGACAACAGACAAGTTAATCAAAAGCGTTCCTGAAGTGGCTTCTGTATTTGGCAAGACCGGTAAAGCAGAGACCGCAACGGATTCCGCGCCGCTCGAAATGGTGGAAACCACGATCCAGCTCAAACCTGAGGATCAGTGGCGTCCCGGCATGACAATTGACAAGATTATTGATGAACTCGACAGGACAGTCCGTTTACCGGGTCTGGCAAACCTCTGGGTGCCGCCTATCCGTAACCGTATTGATATGCTCTCAACCGGGATCAAAAGCCCGATAGGTATCAAAGTGTCCGGGACTGTTCTGTCCGATATCGACGCGACGGCGCAGAGTATCGAGGCGGTAGCCAAAACCGTGCCTGGCGTGGTGTCTGTCCTGGCTGAGCGACTTGAGGGCGGGCGCTACATCGATATCGATATCAACCGGGAGAAAGCCTCCCGCTACGGGATGACGGTAGGTGATGTCCAGCTGTTCGTCTCTTCAGCAATCGGAGGTGCTATGGTGGGTGAGACGGTTGAAGGGGTGGCCCGGTACCCTATTAACATTCGCTACCCGCAGGATTACCGGAACAGTCCGCAGGCGCTGAAACAGATGCCGATCCTGACCCCGATGAAGCAGCAGATCACGCTGGGCGATGTCGCGGATATTAACGTCGTTTCTGGACCAACCATGCTGAAAACCGAAAATGCCCGGCCAGCCAGCTGGATTTATGTTGATGCCCGCGGCAGGGACATGGTGTCGGTGGTTAACGACATTAAGACGGCCATCAGCGAGAAAGTGAAACTGAGACCGGGAACCAGTGTGGCATTCTCCGGACAGTTTGAACTGCTTGAGCATGCCAACAAGAAACTGAAGCTGATGGTGCCGATGACGGTGATGATCATTTTCATCCTGTTGTATCTGGCATTCCGCCGGGTTGACGAAGCCCTGCTGATCCTGATGAGCCTGCCGTTCGCCCTGGTTGGCGGAATATGGTTCCTGTACTGGCAGGGCTTCCATATGTCAGTGGCGACCGGAACCGGGTTTATCGCCCTGGCCGGGGTGGCAGCAGAGTTTGGCGTGGTCATGCTGATGTATCTGCGTCATGCCATTGAAGCGCACCCGGAATTGTCCCGTAAAGAGACGTTCACACCGGAAGGTCTTGATGAAGCCCTCTATCATGGTGCCGTACTGCGTGTCCGGCCGAAAGCCATGACCGTGGCGGTGATCATTGCGGGTCTGCTGCCAATACTCTGGGGAACCGGCGCAGGTTCAGAAGTCATGAGCCGTATTGCTGCGCCAATGATTGGTGGGATGATCACGGCTCCGCTGCTGTCCCTGTTCATTATTCCTGCCGCCTACAAATTAATCTGGCTGCGCAGACATAAAAAAAGCGTGTCATAACCCTGAAAGGGCGCCCCAGTGGGCGTCCTTCTGCACTGATTCACCCTGACGTCAGGGTTTATATCGATAATATACAGAGGTGAGTATGAAAAAAGTGGTTCTAATGGCCCTGGCTCTCGGCCTGTCACTGCCTGCAATGGCGAGTGAAAAAGTCATTGATATGTACAAATCTGAAAACTGTGGCTGTTGTTCCCTGTGGGGCAAAGCGATGGAAAAAGACGGGTTCGAAGTGCGAACTCACGTCATGAATGATCAGGCGCTGTCAGCCCTGAAAGAAAAGCATGCTGTTCCTGCTGGACTACGAAGTTGTCATACCGCGGTTGTAGGTAATTTGATCATTGAAGGCCATGTGCCTGCGGCAACGATACATAAGGCCATGCAGTCTGGTTCGGGTATATACGGTCTCGCCACCCCCGGTATGCCAGCAGGAAGTCCGGGAATGGAGATGGGGGCCCGAAAAGAGGCTTACGATGTTATCGCATTCTCACCGGAGGGCAGTAAAAAAGTCTTCCAGCGAATCGAATAGTCAGCGGAACGGCTGATAACGGGACGCCGGCAGCAGGCACTCTTATGCCGGCGGCATTCGTGGTAATCGCATCCATGACATATCCTGAAGACAGAAAATGCTTCAGATATGCATAAGGAGAGTTACTGTGAAAAATGACAATGCAGTGGAACATAACAACCAGACTGCTTCTGAGCAGACATCATCCCCGGACGAGAGTCACGCATTGCATAAGGTGAGAGATCCCGTGTGCGGGATGGTCATCCTGCCTGACAAGGCGCACAGCAGCATTCGATACCAGGACCATCAGCTTTATTTCTGCTCCGCCAGCTGTGAGAGCAAATTTAAAGCCCATCCCGATCATTATTTTACCGAAGATGCCAGTGAACATCACCATCACCACGACCACCATGAAGTCAGCCCTGATAAGATAAAACAGTCTCACCGCCAGGCGGAGAAAGAGATTTCTGAAGGTGTGTGGACATGTCCGATGCATCCGGAGATACGCCGTAGTGGTCCCGGAAGCTGTCCTGTCTGTGGAATGGCACTGGAGCCGCTCGTAGCTACGGCATCCACGGGGACGAGTGATGAACTTCGCGACATGACAAGACGCTTCTGGCTGGGGTTGTTGCTGGCGTTTCCGGTTCTGATACTCGAAATGGGTTCTCATCTGTTTCCCGCTTTGAGGAATACAGTACCGCCACAGTACAACACATGGCTGCAGTTACTTCTGGCCTCTCCTGTCGTTTTGTGGTGTGGCTGGCCATTCTTCGCCCGGGCCGGAATGTCGTTACGTAACCGCTCCCTGAATATGTTTACCCTTGTTGCAATGGGGACCGGCGTAGCCTGGGTTTACAGCGTCATTGCAACCGTCTTCCCCTCCTGGTTTCCTGCATCGTTCAGAAACATGGATGGCCTGGTGGCCATTTATTTTGAAGCCGCAGCTGTTATTACGGTGCTTGTTCTGCTGGGACAGGTCCTTGAATTGCGGGCAAGGGAACAAACCTCAGGTGCCATTACTGCGCTTCTTAACCTTGCCCCCAAAACCGCCAGGCGGCTGGATCAAGACGGTCATGAAACGGATATTAATGCGGAAGATGTCCTGCCTGGCGATAAGCTCCGCATCAGACCTGGAGAGAGTATTCCGGTCGACGGTATCGTGGTCGAAGGCAAAACAACCGTTGATGAATCGATGGTGACCGGGGAATCTATGCCTGTTACCAAAACGGAGGGTGACCCTGTCATCGGGGGGACCATTAATCAGACAGGTAGTCTTATCATCCGTGCAGAGAAAGTCGGTGATGAAACGATGCTCTCACGAATTGTTCAGATGGTCGCTGATGCACAGCGTTCGCGGGCCCCCATCCAGAGAATGGCTGACAGCGTTTCAGGCTGGTTTGTTCCTCTGGTGATACTTATCGCGGTTGTTGCTTTCATGATCTGGTCTGTCTGGGGGCCCGAGCCCAGGATGGCGCACGGTCTCATTGCGGCTGTGTCGGTCCTGATTATTGCCTGTCCCTGCGCGCTGGGGCTGGCCACGCCGATGTCGATAATGGTGGGGGTGGGCAAAGGAGCCCAGGCCGGGGTGTTAATCAAGAATGCCGAAGCCCTTGAGCGTCTTGAAAAAGTGGACACGCTGGTTGTCGACAAAACAGGCACGCTCACGGAAGGTTCGCCGACGGTGACAGGGATTATCAGTCTCAATCCGGGTGGGGAAACATCTCTTTTGCGTGTAACGGCCGCAGTGGAAAAAGGCTCGCAGCATCCGCTGGGTATGGCAGTAGTTAAAGCAGCACAGGAAAAGGGGATCGCAATACCCGCAGTCACTCATTTCAATGCGCCGTCGGGTAAAGGTGTCTCAGGCGATGTCGAAGGTCAACGGGTTGTTATTGGTAATGAACTGGCTATGCAGGAAAACAGTATCGTTATTGATAATCAAAAGGCCGTTGCGGATACGTTGCGGATGGAAGGCGCTACCGTTATCTATGTGGCCACAGACGGGCACCTTGCAGGCCTGATAGCTATCTCGGATCCCGTGAAAGCAACCACGCCGGATGCGCTTAAAGCTTTGCGTCAGGCGGGGATCCGCATCGTTATGCTCACCGGGGATAACCAGCTTACCGCTGAAGCAGTCGCACGGAAACTGGGAATAGATGAGGTTGAAGCCGGGATTCTGCCGGATGGCAAAAAAGCAGTGATAACCCGACTGAAAGCGTCTGGCCATGTGGTTGCGATGGCCGGAGACGGTGTGAATGATGCCCCGGCGCTGGCAGCGGCTGACGTGGGTATAGCCATGGGAACGGGTACAGATGTGGCAATTGAAAGTGCCGGAGTCACCCTTCTCAAAGGCGACTTGATGATACTGAACAGGGCCCGTCATCTGTCAGAAATCACCATGAAAAATATCCGACAGAATCTGTTTTTTGCATTTATCTACAACGCACTTGGCGTGCCTGTGGCTGCAGGTCTGCTTTATCCTGTGTATGGAATACTGCTGTCGCCAGTTATTGCGGCGGCGGCCATGGCTCTTTCCTCCGTCAGCGTCATTGTGAATGCGTTGCGTCTGAAAAGTGTCAGGCTCGGGAAATAACACTGAGTGAAGGGGCTGTTACGAACAGAAGGAGTCCAGTATGAAAAGTACCACCTATGCGCTTATTGCTGTCGCCGCGATCGCGGCATTTGCCCTCCTGCGCGAACACTGGTCACATGTGGCAGGTTACTGGCCATATCTGTTATTGCTGGTCTGCCCGCTAATGCATCTTTTCCACGGCCACGGAGGGCATGGAGATCATCAACATCAAGGAAGTGAAAACGATAAAAAAAATTAATCCGGCAGACGGGGCCGCGTCGCGGCCCCGTTATCAGTCCAGGTATCGTTCGTAGTCTCTGGCATGCGCAAAGGCATGCTGTTCAAGTTTGTTATCAGCGGGTGCCGCTGCCCGGAACGCCAGTGAGTTAACAGGATTGTTATTGATGACCAGCTCGTAATGCAGATGAGGACCGGATGAACGTCCGCTGTTACCGGATAACGCAATAGCGTCTCCCCGGGTAACCCAGGCCCCTTTAGTAACGAGTATTTTATTGAGGTGGAGATAGCGAGTTTTAACACCGGCTTTTCCCGTTACTTCAACAAAATATCCCATGGTACTGTTGTATTCGGCCCGGGTGATTTTTCCGTCGATGACGCTGACTATTTTCGTGTTCATGGGCATGGAATAATCAATGCCATTCAGGAGGCGTGTCATCTGTCAGTTAATCGGGAGCACCGTTGATGGTCGTCATTTTTGTAACATATCTTGTTTCCCGTTTGCTCCTGAAGCTCTGGGAACTGTATGACCAGCCCGACGGTGATGATTAACGGGACTGAAACAGGTTACGGCAGAGCAATATGGGGCTCATGTCCTGCTACGTAACCCGTCAGTAAAGCCCTGCTGCGCACCTGACGCTAAGCACTAACCCGCCTGCAGTTACCTGGTCGAATACAGCCCGCGAAGCTTTCTTGCCTGCGTCTGATGTGCTTCCGCACCGGCATTATTGACCTGCTCATGCACGAGAGCGGCTTTTTCTCCGGCATTCAGTTCGTTAAAAGAAGAAGACGAGGTCTTTGAATTTGCATCACTGCCGGACAGCATTTTTTTATGTTCCTCAATCATTTTCTGATGCGCATAGGACGCGCTGTTGTTCATAAATGAATGAGCAACAATGGCCCTTTCATGTTCATTCATTTCAGAGAATGAGGGCGTGTTGTTTTTATTAACCCTGTCCGGTAAGTTTTCATGCGTCGAGGAGTTCACATGACTGACGGCTGAGGCATTATTAACAAATCGATGTGCTTCATGGGCAATATCACTGGACTGAGCAAAAGCTGCCCCACAAAATAAAGCTGTAAACGCAGTGGTCGTGATTAATATATTCATGTGTAATTACCTTCTGAGGTACATAAAAGATGTCCTTATGATCATATATAAAAATAATCAACCTGTGGGGAAGATGACGTAAATGTAATACAGCTATGTACATTACACGATTGTAATGAATTTGTTTCTTAAGGTGTGCTAGATTCATTTCATTGTAAGTGGATGAACCAGTAATTTAATTTAAATCGGTTCTCGAATTCTGTCAGTAACCATACTTTAAATAAGGGAATGCGCATGCTGTTGAAAACGTCTCGACGAACTTTCCTGAAGGGGTTAACCCTCTCTGGCGTAGCCGGAAGTCTTGGCGTATGGAGTTTCAATGCGCGTTCCAGTCTGAGCCTGCCAGTTGCCGCATCCCTGCAGGGTACTCAGTTTGACCTGACCATTGGTGAAACGGCCGTCAATATCACGGGCAGTGAGCGTCAGGCCAAAACAATCAATGGAGGCCTGCCGGGGCCCGTTCTTCGCTGGAAAGAAGGTGACACCATTACCCTGAAGGTCAAAAACCGTCTTAATGAACAGACGTCCATTCACTGGCACGGCATTATTCTTCCGGCCAATATGGATGGTGTTCCGGGGCTGAGTTTTATGGGCATAGAGCCTGATGATACCTACGTTTACACCTTTAAGGTTAAGCAGAACGGGACTTACTGGTACCACAGCCATTCCGGTCTGCAGGAACAGGAGGGGGTATACGGTGCCATTATCATCGATGCCAGGGAGCCAGAACCGTTTGCTTACGATCGTGAGCATGTGGTCATGTTGTCTGACTGGACCGATGAAAATCCTCACAGCCTGCTGAAAAAATTAAAAAAACAGTCGGATTACTACAATTTCAATAAACCAACCGTTGGCTCTTTTTTCCGCGACGTGAATACCAGGGGGCTGTCAGCCACCATTGCCGATCGGAAAATGTGGGCTGAAATGAAAATGAATCCGACTGACCTCGCGGATGTCAGTGGCTACACCTACACCTATCTCATGAACGGGCAGGCCCCGCTGAAAAACTGGACCGGACTGTTCCGTCCCGGTGAAAAGATACGCTTACGGTTTATCAACGGCTCGGCAATGACCTATTTCGATATCCGTATCCCCGGGCTGAAAATGACGGTCGTGGCTGCAGATGGCCAGTATGTAAACCCGGTTACCGTTGACGAATTCAGGATTGCCGTTGCCGAAACCTATGATGTCATTGTGGAGCCTCAGGGTGAGGCCTATACCATCTTCGCACAATCCATGGACAGGACCGGTTACGCTCGAGGGACACTGGCCACGAGAGAGGGGTTAAGTGCTGCCGTTCCCCCCCTCGATCCCCGTCCTCTGTTGACCATGGAAGATATGGGTATGGGGGGAATGGGACATGATATGGCAGGAATGGACCACAGCCAGATGGGAGGCATGGATAACAGCGGAGAGATGATGTCTATGGACGGTGCTGACCTTCCGGATAGCGGGACATCCTCCGCGCCCATGGATCACAGCAGCATGGCCGGTATGGATCATTCCCGGATGGCCGGAATGCCGGGTATGCAAAGTCATCCTGCGTCAGAAACGGATAACCCACTGGTTGATATGCAGGCGATGAGCGTCTCTCCGAAATTAAATGATCCGGGTATTGGTCTTCGAAATAACGGAAGAAAGGTTCTCACGTACGCGGATTTGAAAAGCCGCTTTGAGGATCCTGACGGACGTGAACCTGGCCGTACCATAGAACTGCATTTAACCGGCCACATGGAAAAGTTTGCCTGGTCATTTAACGGAATCAAGTTTTCAGATGCCGCACCGGTGCTGCTGAAATACGGTGAGCGGCTCAGGATCACGCTGATCAACGATACCATGATGACTCACCCCATTCACCTGCATGGTATGTGGAGCGATCTGGAAGATGAAAACGGTAATTTCATGGTTCGTAAACACACAATAGATGTTCCCCCTGGTACAAAACGCAGTTACAGAGTGACAGCAGATGCGCTTGGCCGCTGGGCGTATCACTGCCATTTGCTCTATCACATGGAAATGGGAATGTTTCGTGAAGTCCGGGTGGAGGAATGATGCGAATGAAGAGAAATTTGAAGGCCATACCTGTTCTGGTCGCCGGTTTGTTTACCTCACAGCTTTCTATTGCGGCGGGCTCCGTCTCTGCAGATCCCCACGCCGGGCACGACATGTCTGCCATGCAGATGCCAGCAGATGAGAATTTCACTGAGATGACGTCAATGGAGCCCATTGTAACTGAGAGCAGAACGCCAATTCCGCCTGTTACCGATGCCGACCGGAAGGCTGCATTCGGCAATTTACAGGGGCATGCGATTCACGACAGTGCGATTAATTATCTGGTTCTGCTGGATCAACTGGAATGGCAACGGTCGGATAACACCAACAATTTCAGCTGGAGTGTTAACAGCTGGATTGGAGGCGACACAGATCGGATTTGGCTAAAGAGTGAAGGTGAACGAAGCAATGGGGAAACGGAGGCGGCTGAAGCGCAGTTACTCTGGGGACATGCGGTTGGCCCATGGTGGGATTTGGTTGCGGGTGTAAGGCAGGATTTCAGACCTGCTTCTGCCCGGACCTGGGCTGCTGTCGGTTTTCAGGGGCTGGCACTCTATAATTTTGAGTCTGAAATTACGGGTTTTGTCAGTAATGGCGGAAAAGCAGCCCTTCGTCTGGGAGGAGAATACGACGTTTTACTGACTAACCGGCTCATACTCCAGCCATCCTATGAGGTGAATTTCTACAGTCAGGATGATGAATCGCGGGGTCGCGGCAGGGGACTGACTGACACAGAGCTGGGGCTCCGGCTGCGCTATGAAATACGCCGTGAGTTTGCACCCTATATAGGCGTTTCCTGGAATCAACTTTACGGGAAAACATCCGATATGGCGAAAAGAGAAGGTGAGAAAGACCATCAGGTAGTATTCCTGGCGGGAGCCAGAATCTGGTTTTAACGCACTGATATAAAACACTCAACTAAACAGGTAAATAAAATGTCGATTTTAAATAAAGCCATTCTTGCAGGTGGCCTCGTTATGGGCGTTGCTTTCTCTGCTATGGCCCATCCGGAATTAAAAAGCTCTGTGCCACAGGCTGATTCAGCCGTAGCGGCCCCGGAAAAGATTCAGCTTAATTTCTCGGAAAATCTGACCGTGAAATTCTCAGGTGCAAAATTAACGATGACGGGTATGAAAGGCATGTCATCACATTCTCCGATGCCGGTCGCGGCAAAAGTGGCGCCAGGCGCTGACCCTAAATCGATGGTCATTATTCCGCGAGAGCCTTTACCCGCTGGCACTTATCGTGTTGACTGGCGCGCGGTTTCTTCAGATACGCACCCTATTACCGGTAATTACACCTTTACAGTGAAGTAATATTATGAACGACCTGATTATGATTGTTATTCGTTTTCTTCTTTATCTGGATTTGATGGTAATATTTGGATTGCCATTTTTTCAGATATATGGAATAAGCGGTGTCAGACATGAAACCTATAACCTGACTAATTTCAGGTCGTTTATAACCTTTGCTGTTGTTACAGGCATCATTCTTACTGGCATTAATATGCTCCTGGTATCTAATGCCATGAGTGGAGTAACTGACCTCAGAGAATTATCCATCCATGTTATCGAGATGGTGATAGAAGAAACTGATGTGGGTATTAGCTGGATTGTCAGGCTCTGTGCCCTGTTTACCACACTCGGTGCTTTGTTCCTTTACACTAATAAGAGAGTATTGTCCTGCCTGCTGATGACGATGAGTGGGGGCGTGGCGCTGGCTACACTTGCCTGGGGAGGACACGCCGTTATGCATGACGGTCTGCATTACTATCTCCATTTACTGAGCGATCTGACCCATCTCGGCGCTGCAGGTGCCTGGACAGGTGCTCTGGTTGCATTTGCTATCCTGCTGATGCGCAGAAACGAGCATAATGCACAGAGCGTCATTGTGATATCTGACTCCCTGGCAAAATTTGCCACGGCAGGAACGGTGATTGTTGTAGCCCTGATCCTGAGTGCGCTGGTCAACTATCTGTATATTGCTGAGGGTAACTTAACTCCCTTATTCAACAGTTCCTGGGGGAGGATATTGCTTGCCAAGACGGCTCTGTTTGTGCTGATGCTTCTTCTGGCTGCAGCAAACCGGTTTCACCTGGGTCCCCGGCTTGAAGTTATGGTCAGGGAAGGGAATTATGATCGCAGCGTTGCCCTGATGCGAAACAGCATCCTGACAGAATTCGTTGTTGCGATTATCATTCTGGGCGCCGTAGCGTGGCTCGGAATGCTTGCTCCGTCTCAGGTCAGCTAGGGGACAGCCAAAGCTCATGCGTGAGATTTTTACTTTCATATCAGCGAGTTGACCATGCAGCGTATTTTAATCGTTGAAGACGAACAAAAAACAGGTCGTTACCTGCAGCAGGGACTGGTTGAGGAAGGCTATCAGGCCGATCTCTTTAATAATGGCCGCGATGGTCTCGGGGCCGCGTCGAAGGGACAGTATGATTTGATAATACTGGACGTGATGCTGCCTTTCCTCGACGGGTGGCAAATCATCAGCGCACTGAGGGAGTCCGGGCACGAAGAACCGGTCCTGTTTTTAACCGCAAAGGACAACGTGCGGGACAAAGTGAAAGGACTGGAGCTTGGCGCAGATGACTACCTGATTAAGCCCTTTGATTTTACGGAGCTGGTTGCACGTGTAAGAACCCTACTGCGCCGGGCACGCTCGCAGGCCGCAACAGTCTGCACCATCGCCGATATGACCGTTGATATGGTGCGCCGGACCGTGATCCGTTCGGGGAAGAAGATCCATCTCACCGGTAAAGAATACGTTCTGCTTGAGTTGCTGCTGCAACGCACCGGAGAAGTGTTACCCAGGAGTCTTATCTCGTCCCTGGTCTGGAACATGAATTTTGACAGTGATACGAATGTGATTGATGTCGCCGTGAGACGTCTGAGAAGTAAAATTGATGATGACTTTGAGCCAAAACTGATCCATACCGTTCGCGGTGCCGGATATGTCCTGGAGATCAGAGAAGAGTGAGGTTCAAAATTTCCCTGACCACACGCCTGAGCCTGATTTTTTCTGCGGTGATGCTTACGGTATGGTGGTTATCAAGTTTTATCCTGATTAGCACCCTTAATGGCTATTTCGATAATCAGGACCGCGATTTTCTGACAGGTAAACTTCAGCTCACCGAAGAGTTTCTTAAAACAGAGACGTTCAGGAACAAAACGGATATTAAGTCATTATCAGAAAAAATAAACGATGCGATGGTGGGGCACAATGGCTTATTCATTTCTATAAAAAACATGGAAAATGAAAAAATTGTTGAACTCTATGCCAAAAATTCTGTTGTTCCAGCGGTCCTGCTTAATAAGTCGGGTGATATTCTCGACTATATGATCCAGACGGAAGAAAATAACACCGTGTACCGCAGTATCTCGCGGCGGGTTGCCGTGACGCCGGAACAGGGTAAAAGCAAACATGTCATCATTACGGTTGCCACGGATACTGGGTATCACACCCTGTTTATGGACAAACTCAGTACCTGGCTGTTCTGGTTCAATATCGGTCTGGTCTTTATTTCTGTTTTTCTGGGCTGGCTGACCACACGTATTGGTCTGAAACCGCTACGGGAAATGACCAGTCTGGCTTCCTCCATGACCGTACACAGCCTGGATCAGCGTCTAAATCCCGATCTGGCTCCGCCGGAAATCTCTGAGACCATGCAGGAGTTCAATAATATGTTTGATCGCCTGGAGGGGGCATTCCGGAAACTGTCAGATTTCTCGTCTGACATCGCGCATGAGCTGCGCACACCAGTCAGTAATCTGATGATGCAGACGCAGTTTGCACTGGCTAAGGAAAGGGATGTTTCGCATTACCGCGAAATTTTATTCGCTAACCTGGAAGAACTGAAAAGGTTGTCACGAATGACCAGTGACATGCTTTTTCTGGCACGTTCAGAGCATGGTCTGCTGCGGCTGGATAAACATGATGTGGATCTGGCAGCCGAACTGAATGAATTACGTGAGTTGTTCGAGCCCCTGGCAGACGAAACAGGAAAGACAATCACGGTTGAAGGAGAGGGCGTTGTTGCCGGAGACAGCGATATGCTCCGACGTGCTTTCAGTAACCTGCTTTCCAATGCAATCAAGTATTCTCCCGATAACACCTGTACAGCGATACACCTTGAGCGTGACAGTGACTGTGTGAACGTGATGATTACGAATACGATGTCCGGCCAGGTTCCCGCTAATCTGGAACGTTTGTTTGACCGGTTCTATCGCGCAGACTCATCAAGGTTCTACAACACGGAAGGCGCGGGGCTGGGATTATCAATTACAAGGTCGATCATTCATGCTCACGGCGGCGAGCTGTCAGCAGAACAGCAGGGGCGGGAAATTGTGTTCAGTGTGCGTCTGTTAATGGATTAATACCGTTATTCAGGAGAAACCCGGAAGGTGACAAAAATGTCATCGTTCAGTCACGCGATAAACAGAGGCGGTTTTTTATAATCAGCCATAAATCAGGACAGCGTGATAATTCAATCGCCCGGTTCCTGGCGTGATGATCAACCAGCCCTGAGATCAAATGCTTTCTCTGTTATAAGCATTGATTGTTCGGGTATGAAAACACCGGAGACCCAACCATGAAAAAGATCCTTGTATCCTTTATTGCCATGATGGCTGTCGCTTCATCTGCCTGGGCTGCAGAGACAATGAACATGCATGACCAGGTAAATAATGCCCAGGCGCCTGCCCATCAGATGCAATCATCCGCTGAAAAAAGTGCAGTTCAGGGGGAGAGCATGAAAATGATGGATATGAGCGGTCACGATCAGGCCGCAATGTCCCATGAAATGATGCAAAACGGCAATTCTGCTGCCCATCAGGACATGGCTGAAATGCATAAAAAAATGATGAAATCCAAGCCAGCAGCTTCTAACGAAACAGCAAAATCATTTTCCGAAATGAACGAGCATGAGAAAGCCGCTGTTGTGCATGAGAAGGCGAATAATGGTCAATCTTCCGTTATTCATCAGCAGCAGGCGGAAAAGCATCGCAGCCAGATCACCCAGAATTAACCCGCAGCTCCACTTGTCAGACCCTCATTTGACGCCGAAGTCACTGGCTTACGCTCCCGTCCGGGAGCGTTTTTTTTATAAGCGAAATGAATAATAATGAAAGAGTCCATACACAATGTTTTTTTTGGTCATGTCGACCTCACAATTAACTTATATTGTTTGAGAATCCTGTTCCCCGGTCATCTCCAGGGTGCATGTCGCGCCGTATCCTGAGACTGGCTGAGAATACGAATGACCGTAACCATAGAATGTGATGATACAAAATAGATCGTATGCCGGTTCTACCGGCAGTGTGCAGATATCGTCTCCCAGCTCTGCACAATGCGTGCCGATATCATGCATGGCCAGCACATCAAATACTGCAGCTATACGACCGATCTATGCATCCGCCTGAACAACCCCGATCTGTCTGAAGCTGTAGTCCCAGATGGCCTCCAGATCCTCTTCTGCTTTGGGTGTCAGCTCAATCTCTTTCATTTGCCACCCTGGCCCTGACATTCCTCAGGAATGCATTCTTGTTCCATGGTTTCGCCTCGCCGCTGCTGATCCCTTCGGCCAGCAGATCGCGCAGTTCCTGAAGTCTGGATTATGAGCATCCTCACGACCAGAAACCCCGCGATTATCAGCATTGCTGTTTTTCTTGATGCTTTTATTGGCGGGCCGCTGACGGGGGCAAGCATGAACCCGGCCCGTAGCTTCGGGCCGGCATTGGCCATGGGATACTGGGATAATCAGTGGCTGTACTGGGCCGCTCCGCTGTCTGGCGGGCTTGCAGCTGTTGCGTGCTGCCAGCTGTTTATGCCGCAACTGAAGTCACCCTCACCGGAATAAAGTCCCTTCCAGGACAGAATGCCTCTGATGAACAGAGGCATTCTTTTTTTCAGCAACCCACTGTCCGGCTACGCCTTTCCAGAATGAGAACATCTCTCCATTTTCCGTTCATTTCACCCACTTTTTCCCGGCAGCCGACTTCCCTGAATCCCTGGCTGCGATGTAAAGCAACACTGGCCTGGTTTTCCGGAAAGATGCCAGCAAGTAGCGTCCAGAAACCCGCACCTTCCGAGCCCTTTATCAGCCCGGAGAGCAAAGCCCTGCCTGCGCCTTTTCCCTGAAAATGAGTACTGACATAAATGCTCAGCTCTGCGACACCGCGGTATGCATGCCGGCGGGAAAAAGGAGATAGCGCAGCCCATCCCACCACTCTGTTATCAACAGTGGCGACGTAGCGGCAGTCCTGAAGATGCCCTTCATTCCATTCCAGCCACTCAGGTGCTGCGGTCTGAAAGGTGGCGTTCCTTGTTGCAATTCCTTCCTGATAAATTTCCCTGACTGCACACCAGTCCTCTTCGTGCATTTTTCTAATGATGATCTCTGCCATTTCTCTGTACCGTATGTTTGCTGTATTCATAGGCAGTCAGAAAACGAGCCTGCCTGGGCTTCCCGGCGGCGGGACATAATGCGCCCGTCAGCAAAGGATGAAGGTCATTTCATTTTTAGCGGGAATCGGTTTCTACTGTGACGGATTCATATGCATTTTTCCATATATATTGTGACGTACCTCATTTCTGAGAGGTATAAACACCGATCATGTTTTCTCCATGCCGCGTAAATGGTGCGCCAGATGGGGCAGGCTCACGATCACGTGATAACGCCAATGATGCAGCTGCAGGATCCGGAGAAGACCAGAGTCATTATCGTGACGCTTGCCGAAACCACGCCGGTACTGGAAGCGGCCGGGCTGCAGCAGGACTTACGCCGGGCCGGGATTGAACCCTGGGCGTGGGTCATCAATAACAGCCTCGCGGCCGCGAAGCCGTCCTCCCCGTTCCTGGTCACCCGTGCCCGTCGCGAACTGCCGCTGATCGACGACGTTGCCGGGCATTATGCACAGCGCATTGCCCTGACGCCACTGCTGAAGGACGACCCGGTAGGCGTGGACCTGCTGGCTGAAATGGCGGGCTGACAGGTGGGACGACGCCCCACCTCCACTTAAAACATTTCCTTATACAGGTCATAAGATGAAGCGCTTAATCTGCCGTCGCGAATTCCGGTAGTGTGTCAGTCAACGTCACAGGAGTTATACAATGCACATTATCAATGCTGAAGAGCAGCACATTCCCGCCATACGCCGCTTTTACGCCCATCATGTCCTGCACGGCACAGGCAGCTTCGAGACGGCCCCCCCCGAACACGCAGGAAATGCTTGCCCGGGTGAAAAACGTTCAGTCACGTGGATTTCCCTGGTATATCGCCCTGCAGGGGGGTGGAAAAGCCTTACTCGATCATGCCTTAACATGGGCCCGGTCTCAGGGATACCGCCAGATGATAGCGGTTGTGGGGGACTGTGCGAACGTCGCGTCTGTAGCGCTGCATCTTCGCTCCGGATTTACTGAAATCGGCACGCTGAAGGACATCGGTTTCAAGCATGGCCGCTGGCTGGACACGGTGTTGCTGCAGTGTCAGCTGGGAAAAGGGAGCTGTACGCTGCCGGACAGTCCGGTACCCGGACGCTGAGGCAGGAGAAAGGGGGCATCGCCCCCTTTCGGTTATTTCAGCCGTTTCCCTGCCTCATCTACTACTTTCTCGCCGTCTTCCTTAGCAAATGCGCCTTTTTGCGCATCCGGAAGAATATCCAGTACCACTTCGGAAGGGCGGCACAGACGCGTTCCCAACGGTGTCACCACAATCGGACGGTTAATCAGGATCGGATGCTGAAGCATAAAATCGATTAACTGATCGTCAGTAAACTTATCTTCCGCAAGCCCCAGTTCTTCATAAGGCTCGACGTTTTTGCGCAGCAAAGCCCGGACTGAAATGCCCATATCTGCAATGAGTTTGACCAGCTCATCGCGTGACGGTGGATTTTCAAGGTAATGAATAACGGTCGGTTCATTACCACTGTTGCGGATCATCTCCAGCGTATTACGCGACGTGCCGCAGGCCGGGTTGTGATAAATGGTGATGTTGCTCATATCAGTATCTCATTACAAAGTGAAAGAGAGACGTAACGCCAGCGCTGCCAGCGTTACAAACAGCACAGGCAGAGTCATAACGATCCCGGTGCGGAAATAGTATCCCCAGGTGATGGTCATATTCTTCTGTGAAAGGACATGCAGCCAGAGCAGCGTTGCCAGGCTACCAATAGGTGTAATTTTAGGTCCCAGATCGCAGCCAATCACGTTGGCGTAGATCATCGCTTCTTTGATAACGCCTGTTGCGGTGCTTCCATCGATAGAAAGAGCGCCAACCAGCACGGTAGGCATGTTGTTCATGATGGAAGACAGGAAGGCCGTCAGGAAGCCAGTACCCAGCGTCGCAGCCCAGAGTCCTTTATCCGCCAGTACATTCAGCACACCTGAAAGGTATTCGGTTAGCCCGGCGTTGCGCAGACCGTAGACCACCAGGTACATCCCCAATGAGAAGATGACGATCTGCCATGGCGCGCCGCGCAGCACTTTGCCAGTGTTAATGGCATGGCCTCGTTTAGCTACTGCAAACAGGATCACAGCGCCAACAGCCGCAATCGCGCTAACGGGAATACCGAGCGGCTCAAGGACAAAGAACCCAACCAGCAGAAGTATTAAAACTATCCAGCCGGTTCTGAAGGTTGCCAGATCTTTAATCGCTTTTGCCGGTGCTTTCAGAAGAGACAGGTCGTAAGTCGGTGGGATATTCTTGCGGAAGAACAGATGCAGCATAACCAGCGTGGCAACAATGGCTGCAATATCCACCGGCACCATTACCGACGCATACTCGGTGAAGCCCAGTCCAAAGAAGTCTGCAGAAACGATGTTAACCAGGTTGGACACGATAAGCGGCAGGCTGGATGTATCGGCAATAAACCCGGCAGCCATGACGAATGCCAGTGTCGTGCCTTTGCTGAACCCTAATGCCAGCAGCATGGCGATGACTATCGGCGTCAGAATAAGTGCCGCACCATCGTTGGCAAACAGTGCCGCCACCGCTGCACCAAGCAGAACGATATACGTAAAGAGCAAACGGCCACGACCGTTACCCCAGCGCGAAACATGCAATGCCGCCCATTCGAAAAAGCCGGACTCATCAAGCAGCAGGCTGATAATAATTACGGCAATAAAGGTCGCCGTCGCGTTCCAGACGATATTCCACACCACCGGAATATCGCCCACATGCACAACGCCAGATATCAGAGCCAGTCCCGCGCCCAGCATTGCACTCCAGCCGATCCCTAATCCCTTTGGTTGCCAGATAACCAAAACAATGGTCAGGACAAAAATAGCGCCTGCCAGTAACATAAAACCTCCTGACAGGGCGACTTTGTCGCCCTGTATATGTCAAAAAATTAGCTCATCAACTCTCTGAGCTTTTCAATACCGGCGGGCTCTGACGCCAGCACCGGAACAAGCGCTATACGGTCAGCATGCTGATCCTTAACAGCCTCAATCTGAGGCAATTCCTGATGAGCACGCTGACAAAGCAACGGAGAACGCGTATCCGCAATGGAAAGGCTGTTATTGATAATCCAGCCCCACGGATGAATCCCCGCTCTTTCAAGGTCAGCCTGCAGGTTTGCCGCTTCCAGGACCGGTGTGGTTTCAGGAAGCGTAACCAGCAGAACTTTGGTTCTATCCGGGTCCTGAAGCTGCATCATGGGGGTAGTAAAATGACCTTTACTCCCCATTTTTTTGGCAATCTCTCGGTGGTAAGCCCCGGTCGCATCCAGCAACAGCAGCGTGTGTCCGGTAGGGGCGGTATCCATGACAACAAAGCGCTTACCCGCTTCACGAATTACACGGGAGAAGGCCTGAAACACGGCAATTTCTTCTGTACAGGGAGAGCGTAAATCCTCTTCCAGTAACCGTTTCCCTGCTTCGTCCAGATCTCTTCCCTTCGTCTCAAGAACATGCTGGCGATAGCGTTCGGTTTCATCGTGAGAGTTGATGCGGCTGACCTGCAGGTTTTTGAGGCTGCCGTTCAGCGTTGTACTCAGGTGCGCAGCAGGATCAGAGGTCGTGAGATGCACGTCAAATCCCATGTCTGCCAGCCTGACGGCGATGGCAGCAGCCATCGTGGTTTTCCCTACACCACCTTTGCCCATCAGCATAATCAGGCCGTGTTCACTGCGAGCGATATCATCGACCAGGCCAGAGAGAGATAAGTTTTCAGGCGTGTACAGGATATTCGTTACCGGGAGCGGTAATGCCTCAGAACGGGTATCCAGCAGTCCCTTCAATGCTGAAACACCAACCATATTGACTGGCTGGAGTAACAGGGTATCTGTCGGTAGCTCAGATAAACCGGCAGGAAGATTTGCCAGTGCCTCCTGCTCACGTTGCCATATCGCCGCGGCCAGGGCGTCATGTTCAGCTTCGGCTTCAGGCAGCACACCATTAATCACAAGATATTGATTTTTCAGGCCAATCTCAGCCAGTTCCTCATGAGTGCGGGCGACTTCCTGCAGCGTAGAATTTTGCAGTCGTGCAACCAGAACCAGGCGGGTACGTTCAGGATCGGACAAAGCCTCTACCGCATGAGCATACTGCTCACGCTGCTTTTCCAGCCCGGCCATTGGGCCAAGACAGGAAGCACCATCTGGATTACTTTCAATGAAGCTACTCCAGGCACCGGGAAGCTGGAGCAGACGAATCGTGTGGCCCGTCGGCGCTGTATCAAAAATGATGTGATCAAAGCGGGTCAGCAGGGAAGCGTCTGTTAGTAAGCCCGTGAATTCATCGAACGCAGCAATCTCAGTCGTACAGGCTCCTGAAAGCTGCTCGCTGATACTGTTAACAACGTCATCAGGCAAAAGACCTTTGATAGGATCAACGATTCTGGCCCGATATTGCCGGGCGGCTTCCTGCGGGTCAATCTCCAGTGCGGAAATTGCAGGAACTGCTGTCACAGGGCGAATCGTGTTACCGATAGCCTGATCGAATACCTGACCGACATTGGAGGCCGGGTCGGTACTGACCAGCAAAACCCGCTTACCCTGTTCGGCAAGGCGGATAGCCGTCGCGCAGGAAATGGAAGTTTTTCCTACACCTCCCTTGCCAGTAAAAAACAGGTAAGGCGGGATATTCTGTAAGAATTTCATATGTCCTCCTGACATATTCAGCAACAGGAAGTATTACCACCACAGCAACTGGTGGGAGCTAACCCTACCTTCTCCAGCGGAATACCGAACCAGCGAGCCAGCTCAGCGCGTTTTGGGTATCGCCCAGCCATCACCGTTTCGCCGTCCAGCAACAGCAGCGGAAGCCCTTCTGCGCCGGATACGTCGAGGAAGGATTTCGCTTTCTCATTGTGAACAAAGCTCATGGGCTGCTGCGCCAGGTTGTAACGTTCAACCTGTACACCACGTTCTTTCAGCCACTGCACATCAGCAGAAAAATCAACCAGAACCTGATCGACATCTGAACCACATACACCGGTACTGCAGCACATTGCCGGGTCAAACACCGTTAACGTCTTCATTCTGAATACCTCATACATTCGAAAAAACACATATGTTCAGGCAAATTTTTTTTAGATGCAAACAGCCTTACCGCTACCAGAGCAGTTTGCCGATGCCAGCTTACGGGCGATGGCCTGTACGTCGTCCTGTTGGCTTAACCAGGCCTGCTCAATCACCTGAGCAGCCCAGGAAGGAATATGCGGGGATAAGCGATAATGAACCCATTTCCCCTGCTTGCGATCCAGCAATAGACCGCTTTCCCGGAGCATTGCCAGATGACGGGAAATCTTGGGCTGGGACTCATCCAACGCCGTGCAGAAATCGCAGACGCACAGTTCTCCCATCTCCCTGAGCAGCAGGACAATACCCAGACGGGTTTCATCGGACAGGTTTTTGAAAAGCTTAAGGGCTGTAAGGGTCATTATTCCTCCTGTTCGGTTGCGTAAAGCATACGCCCGGAGACAAAAAAAACAACCATACATTCGGAAAATCGAATGTGTGAAAGTGTCAGATGACGCTGTCACGCTGGTATACGTCCGTTACTTTCCGGGGAAAATACATGTGTGTTACAGAGATCCGACTTTACCTTTTTTCGGATCTCAGCAGGAAAAATCAATAGCCGGTGTGATGAAAGATAATGTCCCAAAGCATGCAGAACTCTTAGCCGCATCACACAATGCTTAAAAATAAGCTTATAATAAATACATAAGCAAGCTAAGTGCTATGATAGCATCAATTATCTTTTCTATATGGAGTCTCCCATGCTGAGCCAGCTGAACCTGCGTTTTCCCAAAAAACTGATCGAGAGCCTCAAGTCCCGTGCGTCCGCCGAGGCCACGTCCGTTAATGCCCTTGCGGGCCGCTTCATCGAGGAGAAGCTCATGTCTGCGGCGCCGGGCGACGATTCGCTGGCGCTGAACGCCGATCCTGCCGGCACACGTGAATCGCTCTACAGGAAAATCGTCCGCGGCGAGTTCTTCGGACGCCAGACCCTCAGACATGCAGAGCTGCGCTGGCTCTTTGACCATGCTCACCGGGCCTGCCTGTACGGCAGCGGCTACGTGAGCTGGCCGGTCATTGAGGCTCTCATGAACATCACCTTTGACGCGCTGCTTTATGCCGAAGCGCATAAGATTGAGGTGGACACCTTTTACATCAACCGGACCTTCGATTTTCCGGGGAAGAACTACCCGGAAGAAACGCAGCGCTTTATGGCCGTCATGCCCCGACATGTGGATCCCTCCTGGGCAGAGTACCTGCTTCGCCCGCTCTCCTCCGGGGCGCTTGAGCTGCAGAACTTTCCCGATGAGGCTCTGGCGCAGATTTGCAGCCCTGACCGGCTCCGGCTGATATTTCCGCTGGTCGTGAAGGCGCAGGCCCTGGATGAACAGGAGATGAAGGCCTGGGTGGCCGCGACCGGACTGGTCACTGAGGATCTGAATCTGACGGCTGAGGTCGGTGATATCCGTCTGCATGTTCAGGTAAGCGGTAACCGCGCGCCACAGCTGCCCGGCAGGGAGTGGGAGGCGCCCACTTTTGGTCTTATTGTGTCGGCAGGGTGCGTGGTGACGGCGATGGGCTGGGAGGTGTTCAGCGCACTGGTTCGCCAGCTGCAGGCACGGGCGGCGCAACCGGTGCTGCACGGCTGGCACAGCCGGGATAAGCACGTGTCGGTGTATATTCCGCGCGCGGAAGGCACTGATGTCATCCTCGGTCTGAGCGGCATCCATATCTCGATGACGGCCGACAACTATCTGGCGCTGGAAACGGCATTTCTGGCCGAAGTGAACGCGCCGGCCGCTGCCCCTGTGCTGGCAGAGCTGCGCGCCCTGTACGGGGATTTATAAATGGCTGCCGGAACAGAACTTTCACGTGCCGGTTTTGAGGGGCCGGTTATAAAAGCTGAAGATGACCGCTATGGTTTTTCAGCCATTGCGGACGGGCTGGCCCGGAGCATTTGCGAACTGGATGAAAATATCAGCACCGTTATCGGTATCGAGGGCAAATGGGGATCAGGGAAAACGAGTCTCCTTAACCTGCTGACTGCCCGGCTCAGACAGAAGGCTCCGGCTGCTACCGAAATCGTGCCGTTTTCACCGTGGCTTATTTCTCCGGACGAGAGTCCGGTAACGTCGTTGTTGCTGACCATTGCGGGCAGGCTGGCGAAGTATGAAACCGCGGCTCAGGCGGATATACGTAACGTGACGACGGTAACCGGTACGCTGGTTAACTATGCGCAGCAGACCTCCCGCAGGCTTGCCCCGGTTGCTCGTCTGGCCGGTAAATTAGGCGTGCCCGGATTGGGGATTGCCGCCGATGTGATGGAGACGCTGGGAGAGACAGACCTGCAACAACGGCAGAAAACGGCAGCAGAACTGCGCGCAGAGCTTGAAAATAAAATCACAGGCCTTGGGATCAGTTTTATCATCGTTATTGACGATCTGGACAGACTGGAGCCCGCCCAGGCGGTCGAAATATTACGTATGGTTCGTTCAGTGGCTGATTTCTCCAGGTTTCGCTATGTCATGTGTTATGACAGGGAGGTGCTGGCACATGCTGTTGAACACGGGCTGGGGGTACCGGACGGACGGCTTTATCTGCAGAAAATAATCCCGCTGTCATTTGCTCTTCCCCGACCGGAGAGCTTTACCCTGCGTCGGCAGTTTCGTGAAAGCGCCCTTCTAATATGGCGCGAGGTCAGCGGGCGTGAGCCTGATGCACACAGTGAGCGGTTGCTGGCGCTATTTGTCGAGGTCTACGGAGAGCGGCTTTCCACCCCACGGGAAGTAAACCATGCACTCAATGCCATACGTTTCCGGTACCACGGACTGCGGGATTATGTGTATTTTCCTGATTTGTGTCTTCTGCAGCTTATTAATACCGTAAATCCTGAGTTTGCCGCCTGGACTGAAGATTACCTGACCGCGTGGTCAGTGGTTGTCAGTCGTGACGGTTCGGTTGGGGAGGAAGAGACGAAGGTACTGACCGACAGGCTTTTCACCGCACTGGAGAAGTTCGGAGCATCCAGGGCCGCTTCTCCGTGGGAACTGCTTACGTGGCTGCCAGGCATTACCGGATTTGACAGAGAGCACCTGCGGATGTTTGAAAGCCAGCGTCCGGCCGAGGCGGAGCAGGCCACAAATCAGCGCCGGCTGGGGAGCAGTACCTACTGGCGCTATTATTTTTCATTTTCAGCTCCTCAGAACGTGATGTCTGACGCCGATATTCAGCAGATTATTGAGCTTGCGGCCAGTGATTATTCTGCGCTGGAAGCACGCCTTTTGGATAGCGTTACGGATAACGGCATATCCTCCCGAACCTGGTTTGAGCATATCCTGACGCGCCTCACTCCTGGGCTCACAGAAAATTCAGGTGACATGGTTCAGCGCAATCTTCTGACGTTCTTTTTCCGCTGTAGCGATCGCATCCTGCCCTTTTATCGTGAAAGAAATCTTTTTTTTCGTCAGGAAGACATCGGTATCGACTCACTCGTCACGCAGCTGATACAACAGCTGATGTCAGGGAGACGCAGGGAGACGGTACGTTTTATTTCCCGTCTTTTCCGTAAGGCAGAAGCCTTTGCATGGGCCGCATTATATCTGCGTGATTTTCTGCGGAAGCACAGCGCACAAGGCACGAATAAGACAGAACCTTTTACTGCCGAGGAGGCAGAGCAGCTACGCCTGGCGTTAACTACACGGCTTAAAGAAACGCGGATCCGGAAAGAACTGTCACAAGTTCCTTACCTGTCAATTTTCCTGTCAGCATGGGCCGAGCTTGCGGGCGATGAAGTTGTCAGAGAGTGGGCCTGCGAAATCAGTCTGACCGACAGGGCTTTTCTGCAGATGTTGCTTAACCTCAGAACGCCTGTCAGCAGCAGCAACCGGGGTCAGTACCTGAAGCTTAACCTTGATCATGTGAGCCGTTTTTTAGGTGTGCCTGTGCGGGAAAGATTACGCGACATAAAAGCGCAGCAAATACCGGCTTTATCCGGAATGACAGCAGCAATTGAGGATGCCATCCGGATGAATGAGGAACACTGATACCGGTGAGAACGGGCCAGGAGGAACATCGATGCCGGTCAGATAATTTTATCGGAGGGAAAGAGTGTGAGAGAAGATGTTGAGTTTCGAGTCCGGGCTTTTCGTAAGGCTCTGGAGCTGGCCCGGGACTGCCCGGAGGAGTGCCGTCACCTGGGACGATGGGAAACGGAGTTGCATAATTTTCCGCACGGCAGCTGCGATATGGCCAGTAATTGTCTTGCACAGTATCTCACGGATAATAAATGTGGCCATCCCTGCATTATTTACATGAATGGCAGCAGGCTGGAAAACTCGCCTGTTCACGCCCATGTAATTGTCATGCTGGACGGTGAGTACATAGATTTGACGCTGGAGCAGTTTGAAGGATATCCGGACTACATCGTGAGTGAACCCATCGAGTCGCAAGGGGTGATAGGCACCCTGTTACGAAGAATTGGGGAAGTCGAAGGACCCATAGAAACGCGTCCAATAAAACTCTCGTCGTCCAGGGAACGTGGAGATGATATGTACGTATGGCTCCGCGATAAGGCAGATCAAATCCTTGAGGAAGAGAAAAACAGAGCGGTCGACACGGAACCCGGGTGCCCCGTGGAAAAAATCGTTATTGGATATACGGAACAAGATTAAATCAGTAACCGCCGTACGGCCTGTTACTGCTACGAAGATACAGCCCGTTTCCGGGCTGTATTCGCAGTCAGGAGCCGCTGCCGGTTTACTCTGCATCGATGGCCAGCAATACCATCAACAGTAACGCGATCGGGCACCTGACAGTCAACCGCCCCGGATACACTGCCCGGCATCCGAGAGCCAGGTACAGGTCCTCATAATTACGCCAGGCACTTTCGGTACCTTTTTCCCGGTACTCACTTCTTGCCACTTCCGTTCTGTATGCCAGCTGTGCCAGCGGGATAATGTCATTAAACATTTCAAAACTCCTGTCGGTATCGGGGAACTCCCCCCATTCAGGATCGCGTCACGACGGAGACGACTGCCAGAAATTAAAGCAAACAAAAAGGCATATGCTAGGCATATGCAAATCATTTTCAACCTTGTATAATGCACCTGTACGGGCAGATCTGCCCGGGTATCCGAAGAGGAAAGAGTATGCGTACTGTGTCTGTATTTAAAAATGGCCAGAACCGGGCTATCCGGCTGCCGCGGGATATGGATTTTGAGGGCGTCAGCGAGCTGGAAATCATCCGGGAAGGCGACAGTATCATCCTGCGTCCCGTCCGCCCGACGTGGGGCTCCTTCGCGCAGCTCGACAAAGCAGATCCGGACTTTATGGCGGAGCGCGCCGACGTGGTCAGCGACGAAGGACGATTTGACCTGTGAAAAAGACCTATATGCTCGATACCAATATCTGTTCATTCATCATGCGTGAACAGCCCGAAGCGGTACTGAAGCAGCTGGAGCAGACGGTACTGCGGGGACACCGGATTGTCGTCTCAGCCATTACCTATGCCGAAATGCGGTTCGGTGCCATCGGCAAAAAAGCCTCCCCGCGTCACGCGGTGCTGGTTGAGGCATTCTGTGCGCGGCTTGATGCCGTTCTGGCGTGGGACCGGGCCGCGGTGGACGCGACCACAGAAATCAAGGCGGCGCTGACCGCGGCCGGCACCCCGATAGGTCCGAATGATACGGCGATTGCCGGGCATGCCATTGCAGCCGGCGCCGTACTGGTTACCAATAATGTGCGTGAATTTGAACGTGTTCCGGGACTGATGCTGGAAGACTGGACGAAATAACCCGAGCTGCCGCTGAGGGCAGCCGGTAAATGAAAAGGACAGGCTGATATGGGCGTAAAACTCACGGAGACGCGGATTAACACGCTGCTCTCCACCCTCAATGATCTTATCTGTGAGGATGGTCTGCTGACGCGGGAACAGCGTGAAAATATGGTCATGACCGTGGCCACGATCGGAGGTCTTAACGAGCGGATACGTCAGGCTACGGCAGAAAAAGAAGCACGCAAACAGGCGAAGGCCGAAAAGCCGCCTAAAAAACCACGTGAACCCGACCTGGTGTTTCCGCGTAGCGGAAAGCCCTGGGCCAGTGAAGATCTCGATTTGATACATGGCATCATCGATGGCATTCCGGACGAAGAAATCGATAACCAGGTGCTGTGGCTGTCTGAGAAGCAGGGCCGCACGCCTTACGCCATCGCGTTGAAAATTGTGAGTGAAGGGCGTCTGGATGAAGAGTGGGCGAAACGCTGGCAGCCTGCCGCGAAGGAGATCCGTGAAAAACATGCACAGCAGCTGGAAAAGGTACAAACGTACCAGGAGAGCTGATGCGTGTGCCCGGCAACGGCTCGCGCATCGGTGGAATATGACATGGCCATACATCTCATCACGACGTGCAGCAGCAGTAAAGCAGCTGCGCCGGGAAGCAGGGTGTTTCCTTATCACAACACCGATCTCAGCGCCGCAATGGCAACCTGGCGGGCTCTGCTGAACAGTGAAAGCAGCGCCGCGAAATTCACAACCAGAGAACTCTACCGCGGCACACACTGGAAACGGGCTGTGTCGGCAATGACATGCTGGCCAGAAACCGAGTTGTGGGTGATATCCGCAGGTCTGGGATTGCGGCATGCCACCGATCCGGCGTTGCCCTATGAGGCGACATTCCATGCCATGACGCATGCGCCTGCCGCCGTATGGAAAAGTCTGACGACGCAGCCACCGTTTCCCGGTCGCTGCGCCTCGATAGCGGAGCTGATGCACACATATCCGGGCGACAACTTTGTTATTGCCGGCTCGCCGGTGTATATCAGCGCAGCGGAGAAAGACATCGTTACGGGGCTTGACGCTCTGGATTCTGCTCCGGTGCAGCTGACAGTGGTGACGTCAAAGAAGTATACCGGACCGCTGCAAACGTATGTTGCTGCAAGCAACGCTGGCATGCTGTCACAGTTGAACGCAAACATGACAACACTGAACATTAGTTATGCGTTAAATATTATCAAAGGTCTCATTACTGCCAGACAATATTAATTTTTTCATCGAACGATCGCTGCAAAAAAAAGAGACCGAATGATATTTACAATATACGTTCAGTGGAAAATGGAGCCTCATTATTACTCCTTCATACTGGCGGCGTTACCCGGCCAGCATTATGCACAAAAATAGATCGCCCGAACTTATTTGATGGTTTTATTGCGGTATTACCTGTAAAGTAAATAGTTCCATTGCCGATAACAAGCAAAGCTCTTGTTAATTATTTTATCGGCTCCAGGTTATGAACGATTTTCATCTTTTCAGTATTTATCTTTCGCAGAAAAACAAAATTCAGGCTATGCTGATCCTTCGCGATAAATCAGAATTTGCGGCCAGAAAAATAATGGAAAAGGCATATATACGAGTGCCGGCATGCACCGGGCGGATATTCTGGAACTGGGTGCAGAGTTATATTTACACTGCCTGTCGCAGTGAGCAGGAGAATACGTTTGAAGGTACTGTCAACCATTCACAAAATTCCTTTCAGAGCACTGCAGCGAATGACACTGCTGAATCCCGGAGCAGTGGATTTGGTGAAACTCCTGGCGATGCTGGCCATGCTCCTCGATCACTTCAACACGCTGTTTCTGAGCCCGCTGCGGCCGGAACTGTATGCGCTCGGCAGAGCGGCCTTCCCGTTGTTCAGTCTGATCTGGGCCATCAACGTAAACAGGAAGCCGGAACGTCTGCAGTTTCAGGCAAACCGGTTATGGCTGTGGGCAGTAGTAACCCAGCCGGTATTCATGCTGGCATTTCGCCAACTCGATCCGTGGTACGCGCTGAATATTCTCTTCGTATTTGCCGGCACAACACAACTCCTGGCCTGGCACCGACAGTCCGGAACCTGTGGCCTCGCCGCAGGTACAGCTCTGCTGGCGGTACTTGCCTGGCCATTGTCGCCGGCAAGCTATGGTCTGCAGGGCGAAATTCTGACGGTGGGGCTGGCTGTAATCGCCGGCAGCGCATCAGCGCAGGTTCGGTACTGTGCCGGCTGGGCAGTTTTCCTGTCGCTGGTAACCCTCAACGGCGCCTCACATCTTGCCACCATGCCTGTGGCGACACTTGTGTTTGCCACGTTACCGACGTGTCTTTTTCCCTGGATGGTCGTGACTGCCGCACAGCAGCTCATGGCGGACAAACACCGGCGCTGGCTTCCGGCCCGGTTCTTTTATCCGGTTTATGCGGGGCATCTCCTGCTCGCCGGAACGATAGTGTATTTTGTTTAAACAGAAGAGGTCTGCCTGTTCTCTACAGGCCTGATAAACCATTAAAAAGGCGATCTGATGCGAAGCGATGACGTTGTCTTCACGTATGAAACAGTGACTAATGAAACCGAGCGGCTTATTACTGAATACGCAGCCTCAGTACGAGAATTGCCTGAGAAAAAGGAGGCATGTTATGCAGCGGCGTGTGGAACTCTTGAACTGTGGCTGAGCCTTACAAAACATCAAAATAATCCCGATGCAGCAAGACTTCTGCACCTCACGTCTGAGATATTAAAGCTACGATGATTGCCTGTCGGGATGTCTGAAGGTAAATGCTCTTACTTTATTAATAAGTTAATAAGTTAATAAGTTAATAAGTTAATAAGTTAATAAGTTAATGTGCATACTGATTGGGGTGCGTCAGCTTACCCTCCATCTCTTATGGGGTTGATGTGTGGCGGTTAGATATACCGTACCCCCTTCTCAGATCTGGCTTCTATCCCGGACAGACTGCATGTACATTTACTTTCCGAATCTCTGATTAAGTCTTTTGGTCAGCACTTCTATGGATTCTTTACGCTTTGAGAAAATGTCGTTCACAACATACTCCATTATCTCAAATGCATCCTCGATATCTCTTACTTTAACTTCGTCGAGTGTATGACTGCCGGCATTACCGAGAAATTTAATCGCCATTAACGGGCTGGCATAGTCTGAATAGTTGTCGGGCAGATGCTTTTCGAGTCGCTCATGTAGAACAATCCTTTTGCCTTTGTCATTCCGTTCAGGAACGCCGATAGCTGTCAGCAAACGCTCGACAGTAATCCGAATCAGGTTGGCCGCCGAACCCGGCTGCGCCAGGTAAACCGAAAATGATGCAGCAAGCGGTTCTGAGATTTCTTCCGGACATTCAACTTTAATTGTGAAAGGGTTAAGCGCTGGCACAAAGTTGACGGGCTTGAATACCTGCCAGTATACCGTACCCTTTTCATGTTCCCAGCCAGATTCATAACGGCTTATACCAGAGCAGCACACAACTTCCCGACATTGGGATCGCGAGCATTTTGCCATACAACAAAATACACCAGAATACATATCAGCCTCAAACCACAACTCGTCCTGCATTCCCCGGTTCTCAGAGGTAGGTGCCTCATAGAGAGATTCTTGAATTATTTCCAGAGTCAGCTGCCCACAGGCCGGGCATGGCCATTCAACCTGTCCAGTCTTATCGAAAGCTTTCGAAAGTTTATGTATTCTCATCATTAATTACTTTTCATAAGATTAAATTCATACCTGTTAAGCTTTCTAACAGGCCAGCGTAATATGCACTAACCATACGACACGGGCTCGTTATGACAAAATGAAATAGTGAAAGTTACCGACATGTCGTGAACGCAGACAAACAAACAATTATAAGGAAAGAAACAATGTCAAAATCCGGCAATTCAGGCACAACGAAAACGGGTGGCCGCGGTCCATCAAGCCATCCGGGACAGGGCGGGAACTGGCCAAGCACAACAGGTAACCCCTCCGGTCGCGACAGAGGTAATGCGCCCCCGAAAAGAAAATAAGTCAGCTGGTACATCTCATCCCCATGTTCAGACACCGGTTATTATCATGCCCGAAGGGCATAAAAGGCGGCTCATTTTCCCCCAGGAAGAAGCTGCCTTCAAACCACCGGGCCCTGCTTCATTTCATATGCCTTAGCCACTTAAGTTAGCAACTTATTATGTTAATAAGCATTATCCCGCTGAGCTGGCCTCTTACTACTCATCTTGATGGTTCCCGTGCATGCATTGGGTGTCCGGGTGAAAACTGGGTCAGAGTTTCATACAGCGCGGTCAAGAGTTCAGCCAGCTGCGGGCAGGGTGAGAAGCAATGTAAACATTTACGGAATCCGTACCGTTACGCGTCAAGCCTGTATATAATTTTATCCGGAAAGGGAGAAGATTATGATCATCAGTGAGAAAGACTTATATAACGCAGGCTTTAGTGAACGCGATGTTGAAAACCTGAAGAGTCGGGTCTCTCATGGAGGAGGCACTATGGACGCGCTCATCTCTGCGCTTTCCCGTCGCTTTCGGGTTTCAGTATGGGTAACGGTGGGCCTGATACTGGTAATGCTATGTGTACTGCTTGCCGGCAACCGTACCCATATTGTTTCAGGTGGTGTGAGTGCTGTTATAGCGCTGGTAATTGTATGGGCAACGTTTCCACCTTCTCTTGGTATGAAAGCCCGCCGGCTGGAGAAATTTATTTCTCGCCGGGATCGATAGATAATAAATTTACCGCAACGCTGGCGGTAAGCCCCCATCCAGCGATATTCAGAGCCATCATCGGACGTGAGGTTTTGGAGACCTTTCTGAAAAAGTCGGGTCTTGTCCAGTACCAGAGGCGCTGCACCTCTGGCCTTAATCGAAGCCCGTACATGCCATAAACGTCACTGACGAGAGTGACGGCTTTATAGGCACCCAGCCCCTGCTGACGACTGAACCCCAGGAACTCAGCAACTTCCATAGAGCCGTCAGCGAAAATACCTTCTGTCTTTTTATCATCAAGTAAAGTGCGGGCTGCTGCCTTGGTAATGGTGTTAACGCCATTCACAATAATGATTGCCCCGGCAATCACGCCCATCGGTGTCATGGTGGCCATCATCGTAATCCCGCCGAAAATCGCAATACCGCCGATGACGACGTCCACCCCGGAAATGATGTAACCGATGATTTTGTTTTCTTCCTTGACGACTTTTACCTCGGCATAGAGCTTTGCGTAACCAGATTTCAGCGCCCGGGATTGCTCAAGAAGGCTGTCATTTTCTGCACGAAGCGTTTTAATGCAGGCCATACACTCATCATCTGTTTTTGCGCGTCTTGCCGCTTCAAACTGATTCATGATGACTGACTTGATCTCGTCAACAAACTGCAGCCGCGAAAGTCCGTCATGCAGATGCATGGACGCCACGGTATTTGCGGTATTAACGAGTTTCCGTGCTTCAAGGTTAATCATGGTATCAGACCATGCACGGCGGTTCTGACCGGGGAACAGGAGCGTGTCCATTTTATGTCCTTATTGATGCCTTCTCACAGCATATCCCCGGACATGAAATTTTCAACTTTGCGCGATCTGAATCGTCTGGATGATCGAATTCTTCATGAAGACAGCGGCCTCTGCGCCCGATAAACATGCCCGAAGGGCATAAAAGGCGGCTCACAGACCTTCCATATGGCGCTGCCTTCAAACCGCCGGGCCCTGCTTACTGTCATATGCCACAAGCCCCCCCCCGTCCTGCCAGGCCATAAACCCCTTTAAAACCACGTAAACGCCTCCCTGCGCCTTCGGAGTGGGGCGGACGTAGTCCGGCCGTATCTCCGGCTTGGCGGGCCCTTCAGGGGCCGCTTAGCGGCGTAGTTACAACATTCGCTAAAGCGGCTCCTGTTCCGGGCCTCCGGCCCGGGGCGGGCGCGGCTTTTTAGTGGGTGGATGCGGGCTCCCTGCATTCAGGTACGGCGCGAGGGTTTCAGCGTGGCCGGACGCGGCACCGTGGTTTCAGAACGGCGATGGTGCCGCCGGGGCATAAACTACTTAATTGCTTTGTGTGTTGTAACTAAACCTGCTGCTGTGCACCGGTCCCGTGCCCGGCGCGCAGCGCAGGGAGCTACTTCTGGTTTTCCCCGTTATCCACGGGATAAGTGGGCTGAAATAAGGGTTCTCTTATGAATATAAGTAAGGGGTGAAACCCCTGATTGAATTGCGCCTAACACGAAGCTGGTTGCAGCTAAACCCTTTTTCCTGTTTGCGGATAAGTGTGGATAACATCATCTGCGCTGCGGCCGGCGGGATAATTCCGCCGGAACGGGTAACGACGGCCATAACGTTCGGGTGTTTTTTGTGCAGTGAAAGTGTGCGGACGTGGGGAAGCCTCCGCAGCAAAGCGGAGAATCAAAAAGCGGGGTCAGTGGAGAGGTGGCGCCGCGGCCGGTGCGTCCAGATTCACCAGTTCGAGCTGATAGAGCTGCTGCCAGACCATCTTTTCAAACTGCTGTGATGAGACCATGCCGGCACGCTCCCCGAGGCTGCGGTAGAGGCGCTCTGCCACCTGGCGCTTGCGCTCATCGAACGGCAGCTGCTCCAGACGACGTCGCTGTTTGCCTTCCAGCGCACGCGTGCGGCGACTCAGGACAGTCCGGTTGCGGCAGCTTTCATACCAGCGGCGGCGGGCAGCCTTCAGGCTCAGGGTTTCGCCTGGCTGCAGCATACCGTCGCGGATGGCCTGCCGGCGCGCTTCCTGCTCGGCGCGAAGCCTGTCCATGTTAATGCCGGTCAGCTGCCAGCCCGCCTCGGTGAGCAGGACATGTTTCGGGAAACGACAGCCGTTCATCAGGTCCCACTCGGTCGCCGGCGCATCGATGACGCCGAACAGGCAGAGCAGCCGTATGGCCCGGGACACACGGGAAACGGTCACCGCCTTTTCACGGATGATGGTGCCGTTCTCGTCACGCGGGCTCAGGGCTTCCGCCAGTCTGGAGACATTAAGCGTGATGATATCGGTGGCCAGGTCTGCCGCGTTAACGAACACCACAAACAGGGCATCGATCAGGCGGCGCATCTCCGGGCGAAGGGCGCGTTTGCGGCCGCAGGCATAACGCAGTATCACAAAGCGAATATCGGCAGACACGCGACGGCGTACCTGCCAGTGACCCGTTTTACGATCGTGCAGCATAAGATTACGCAGCGCGCGGCCGTGTTCACCACTCAGGGGTTTGTAGTGTGCCGGACGCAGGTAAACCGGGTCAGGACATTTGCAGGCCGTGGAATGGATGCCACGGTGGCGCCGGTCGGCGCGGGGGATCAGATTATCATTCACGCCGGCCTTTTCTTATGGCGGCCGGGTGTTGTGTTATGTAATGCATGCGTTATAATCCTTCACAGGCTACCAGCCTGCTTTTGGGCCCCCTGAATATCTGTACGTTCCGCCAAGTTCGTTAGCAGATTTCAGGGGGTTTTTGCATTCGGGCTCCGGCAACTGCCTTTCCCGCTCCTGAGCGTCTTACGGACGCGCCCAATCCTTTTGTCCTTCCTTCTCCGCCCGGTCGCATTAACGAACGCAGAAATTTTTTCTGCCTTATCTGTCCGGCTTCAGCCTCACCACAGGCTTTCACCGCATCCGGTCACCACACCAGTCCTGAACGGGCAATTTCAGTTAAGTCAGAAATATAAAATATATCAGCCAGATACCTCACCACAGGCGTCCCGGCTCGCAGAAGTCTACCGCTTTGCCTGCTAATTTTCTACCTGTCACCGCTCAGCAAGTGTGCGACTGCTGAAAATTTTCATGTTCCGGGAAAAATACCGTGACCGGCTTCTCCTTTCAGGCTTCAGAAGGCGGTATCAAAACCTGTCGGAAAAAACCGGGAGGGCTCGCCGCAGACTCAGACCGTGAACGGTCTGAGCGAGGAAGCGCAGGGGAATTTAAGCTGAATGGATGCACTGCGTTAAGAATGATGATTTTGGCGGAAATGCCATCATACGCAGCCAGACCGGTAAAATTATCGCGACGTCTGTTCAGCTTTTCTGATGGCTAACTGAATCTCTTCTGCGGTTTCGCCTCCTTCCAGCACGGTAATGTTGGCTGGCTTCGCACCAGTCACCGGCATGATGATAAGGCCTGGCGTGCCGGTAAGCGGGATTGGTGTTTGAGCGTTTCCGGGAAGTTATATTTATCTTCTTCCCTGGTCATGTTTAACCTGCCAGAGAAAAGCCGAGGCGGGTGAAGACTAAAAGCATAATCAGGCCAACAAATACCAGCGGGGAACGCACTTTGATATAGGTGAATGCGGCCATAACGATTTCACCGTAATAAAAGTATTTTTCCAGCGAGGAGCCGTGGCCAAATGTCCCGCTCACGGTAGCATCCTGTGAGGACAGTAAATCAGTACTACCGGCGAACGAGGGATGGTAGCAATAATAAGTGCGGCAAGCAGCCCACCATTAGCCAGCGCGAATTTAAAATTTTTCTGCTTGGAAATTCGTGACTTTATAGAAAATGCCGCCACTTTTTGATGTTGTTCTGCTTCATCCTCTGCTGTGTTGATTCCGCTCAGCAATAAATCCAGCGTATCTTCAAGGCTTCCCTCCCCTTCTTTGCCCATCATCTTCACATACATTTCTGCGACCAGTGTTGATATGAGCACCACGCCCTCTCGTGAGCCAGCTGCTTTTCTTAGCAGGTCACGCCGGTAGCCTTCTAGGTCAAACTTATCCTCTCCGTTCTCGCGATTTTTATAAAAAAGAAGGCCGAAGCGAATTAATTCATTGCAGGTTGCTGAGATGTTTACCTCTCCCGGAGAGGCGCCGTTCTGAATATCTTTAGAAACAATATCACGCACTTCTCGTTCAATTTTATCTTTAAGGTAAATACCAAGTTTTCCGATATTTTCTTCTTAGGTAAGGTGGTGTCGAAACCGACACTACATAAAGCTAACTGGTTGTGTAAGTTCTTTTTGGAGTCAGGCCGCGAGCATCGCACAATCCAACACTTAGGCATCTTATACAGTAGTACAATCCGGCTCTGTAATGTGCGACAGTGTGACACCATGCGACAACCATCTCAATGAAAATCCTCGTCATCTACCTTTGTGTGATAGGGGTGAGACATATCGACACTAACAGGTATCAGGATCGTGTTAACTTTTAGTGTCGGATTGTGTGATGGTTTTAGCTTAAACCTACCGACAGACGAAACTTTTTCATCGTATATGGCTGAAATTAAAGATTTAATCTGCAAGACAACGTCTTGCGTGGGGTGTGATGTTTTAAGGGTTAGGTAAAGAGCGGCCTGATATAATCTTTTGCTAGTGCAAAAGATTATTTTTGATATGATTAACTTCTGCATCTGAAGCGCCCCCTGCGTGTTTGTAAGGCGTTTCTTTTCTGATTAGGTTGTTTTCTTAGAGTTTTTTATGGAAGGCTCTACTGGCTTGATAAATACCACTCTGATTTCTGGCGGTCCCGCTCGTTTGTTTGATCCAAACATATAATTTTCGCGAACGTACTTCACAACGAAAAGCAGAAAATTGGTAATATCTAATCGAAACAACAAAAAGTAGTAAAAAGAAATACAAAAAAAGAACCTATAGACTTACCAAAAACCACTAATTATTTTCATTAAGTGCAAAAGCTATTAAGTGAGAAAAGTGTAAATTTAACCACAAAAGGAATTATTATTACTTACCTGCCCCCGATTATTGGATACAACCGTCAATTAGCAGTGTCGTTTTGTTAACCTTCTGGTTAGCGTTCTATTCAGCCTGCTGCAAAAACTCAAAAGGCATATGGTAATTCAACGAAGAATGAGGGTTTACTGATAAACCGCCATCACTAACATTTTCCTACATACTGTTAATTTTAGGATTCACATCTACTTATTGTTGTCGGGACGCGCCAGTCAAGAACCTGATTAATGATAACTAGTTTATTTTCATCTTACACTGATATTTCAGCGTAGCCTGTGCAAATAAGCGCTAAACGCCCGCAGGCAACATTAGAAATTTGATGGCGTCAATATTTTCATCAGCCTTATATAAACCCCTGCCTGCAGAATCTGCCGACGGGCTTCACCGGCCTATATGCAGAAAAAAGAGCTGCCAGCCTGAACTGACAGCCCCTTATAAAGGCGCTCGTGGCAATGCAATCCAACATCTGCTCTGAAAAGGCGGGGTTTCCCCCGCCTCCAGATTGCTACTTACCGGATTCGTAAGCCAGAAACGCAGCGAACTCCCTTTGCCCGTCCTTCAGTCGTAATTCACAAAGCGAATTACGCGTCAGGAATGTGAATATCAACAGCGTTAAACATACGGTTAATACGCACCAGAACAGAGTGCTTCGCGGCAGTTTCATGGCCTTCTTCTCCTTGCTTTACGGCGGGTAAGAGGCTATCCTGATGTTGTTCAAGCATGCAGATGGCCTCGTTGGTTAATTGAAAAATTACCTTCGGGGCTTTCTTCTTTCTGCCTCACAACAATGTTACACACCACGTGAACGTCATGAGACAAAAAGCCTCAAGCGCCACGGGCATTATATCCCCATGTCGATTATCTGCCCAGGACTAACAGCCTTAAGCCTGTATAAACGCTTACCATTTTCCCCGGTCATTCTTTTCCTAATATTCCCAGAACCTCATGAATCATAACGGCGCGCTATTCACTTTAACGTAGGCTTCGGGCACGCAAAGGTGAGGCCAGTATCGTGTCGCTAAACACGGGTTCGAGAAGCGACCCAATCCAGATGCTCCGTATGAGCGTTAGATAAACCTACGTCAGGACACATTAAGGCTGGCTGTATCGTGTCGTGGTTGTTGATTTGTTCTCAGTAAGATTATCGGTTGGTTAATGCACTACAGATGACGGTGTAACTCCCAGTATGGCCGAGCATTTCAGAGCCCCACCCTTATGTCTTATGTAGGTGCTGACATAACTATCAATTTTCATCGTACGAAACCACATCACTCATCTACTCAAAAACTCAAATGAGTTGAAATAATGATTTATAATGTTTCCGCAGATGCTCTATGGATACAGTTGTAACCATGGGCCTGTGTCGTCGTCTTCAGATACCCCCTTAAGACACCATCGTCCCTTCACTGACAAAGCTATTAGCCAAACATCGCTACGCGCGTTTCTGTGGATATTTATTCTGTGTCCGACCGTAGGCGGACACATTTGTATCTAAGTCTTTATACTCATATGAGTAAATACACATAATTTCATTTACACATTTGCCTTTATGCTTTAAACTGCTTACTTAAAAACTCATTACAGTAAATACTCATAAACTCATATGAGTAAAATGTGAGGTGTAAATGAAAGTAATATCGTTTTTGAATCCAAAAGGTGGGAGCGGTAAAACTACTGTCACAATTAACGTCAGTACCAGTATTGCTAAGAGACATCGCGTGGCTGTTGTAGACACCGATCCGCAGCAAAGCCTTGCAAACTGGAACAAGGCTGAAAAAGCGAACTTTGACGTATTCACTGCAGCATCTGAAAAGGATGTTTATACAATAAGAAAAGAACTTGCAGATTATGACTATGTCATCATTGATGGAGCAGGTGCGCTTTCTGTAATTACTGCCGCTGCAGTTATGGTCAGTGATCTGGTTATCATTCCAGTGACACCGTCACCATTGGATTTTTCAGCTTCTGGTGCAGTTATAAGTGTGCTGGAAGCTCAGTCATACAGCAGACCTGTTGAGTGCCGTTTCCTTATTACACGCAAAATCGAGCAAGCTACGATGCTTGGTGTTCTGCGTGAGAGCATCGCTGCAACAGGAATTCCTTCTTTAAAAACGTCTATTACACAAAGACAGAGCTATGTGAAATCTGTTCTTGATGGCGAAACGGTGTTTGATACTAATGACGGAGCTGCCAAAGGTGAGATAGAAGTGCTTGCAGGTGAGATCCTTAAATTAATTGATTAAATACACATTTACACATAAACTCAAATGAGTAAATGTGTGCTGGAGTGTTGTTATGAGCTTAGTAAAACAGAACCGTAATCAGACTGCCTCACCTCGGGTTATGACCTTCGGTGAAAACAGGGATTTAGATAAAGTTATATCAGCCCAACCATCGGGTATACAGAAACGCGTCAATTTCAATATGGCAGAAGAAAAACATCAGAGATTGAAAGCCGCATGTGCCCGAAAAGGCGCTTCTATTTCAGATGTAATGAATGATCTCGTTGATTCGTGGTTAAAAGATAATGAGTAAGTGAGTTTTTACTCATTATCTCAAATGTTCTTTCTTAAGTGAATGATTACTTTAGTTGGCTAAGTGAAACATCTATAGGTTATGGGCGTTTGGTTTGTAGGCTTGATACAAAGTGTAATCGTACTTGGCTGCTAACGAGTATAGGGCCTCAAGATAGGTGTTAGCATGTACGCACGTAGCAAGATTTATAGCCATATGATCACGTAGTACTTTATCCACATATTCACCTGATAGATCAATTGATCAGATCATTATATAGATCATTACAGTTCAATAGAGATCACCTTATCTATAACCCACTGTTTTATATTAATTAAATAGCGATCATGGCGGTTATTTTCATAAACTGGGCGGTTACTTTCATAGTTAAAGCGTTTACTTTCATAACATAGGCGGTTATTTTCATAAGTTAAATGCGGTTACTTTCATAAAGACAGCTGCTTTTACTCACTGGATGTGGATAAATGGAAAATTCTGAAGCGCAGCAAAGTCCTTTTGCGATCAAAAAGAAAGAGTCAGGGGAGAGTTATGAACTGACGCCGAACAGTAACAAAACTGTTCAGCCTGTGGCTTTGTTACGCCTCAGTGTGTTCACTCCGGTATCTCCAAAAGAGAAGGGAAAACGTGATTTTCTTATTGATGCGTCGGAAGAACTTTCAAGCCTGGAAGTTGCGCGGCAGGAAGGGTACACCAATATCAAAATCCAGGGGGCTAAGCTCGGTATGTCAACCGACTTTAAGACTTGGATCGGGATTATTTCAGCTTTCTCCAAGTATGGTTATACCTCCGACAAAATTTGTCTACCTTTCTCAGAGTTCGCAAGGATGTGCGGTCTGAGACCAACCGACATCAATGGCCGAGCCAGAAATCGATTAAGCGAATCTCTTTTTAACCTGTCTAGCGTGACTCTTTCGTTTCGCAGCCAGGATGGCAAGCGCAGCCTCGTAACCCACCTTGTCCAACGTGCGCAACTTGATATGGAAACGAATGAAGTTGAGATAGTTGGAGATCCGAGTCTATGGGAGCTATATCGCTATGATCATAAGGTTTTACTCGGACTGAAAGCGCTGTCAGCATTATCCCGTAAGGAATCAGCCCAATCCCTTTATGTCTATTTCGAAAGTATGCCTGCCGGTACGTTGTATGTCTCCATGAAGCGGCTGCGTGAAAGGCTTGCAATGGAATCTCAGGTAAAGGACCAGAATGCAACTATACGGCGCGCGATGAAGGATTTAAAAAGCATTGGTTATCTTGATTACACAGAAACCAAAAAGGGTAGGGAAATCATGTTCATTGTTCACTCTCGATCGCCGCGCCTTACGTTGCCAGTAGCGTGAAGGCGGTCACATTCATAAACTGTTTGAAAGCGGCTGCATTCATACTTTTGATTGTTTAAAAGCGGTTGCTTTCATAAGGTACTCATCTTTTGATAGCCTGAGGGCATTGATGACAAGGGGATAGCCTAAATTGCATGAATAAAGAGGTGCCTGAAGTCAGGCGATCTTATGAAAGTAGCCGCTTGTTATGAACGCAGCGAGCTATTTATGAAAGTAACCACCTTGTTGGAGGCTGAGTTAACGCCCAGCCAGAAGCCAAACCGTTCTGATCGTCAGGAAATATATAATAGCGGTTATATTCATAATGACATTGCGCTAGATGAAGTCTGGCCTGTTATACCCTCAAAGCCTTGCTTTGTTCACATAGCGCAAAATTTAGCTATCTGATTTTCAACATTGCAACAGCATCAGCTTCTGCCATTGAAAATTGAACCCTATGCCGTGCGGCGACATCCAGCGCAAACACTTTCGTGTATACCTCCGTCGAGCTTACCGATTTATGCCCCATCAGACTCTGTAGCACCTTCAGCGGAATGCCGGCGTACAGCATGTGCATGGCGTAGGAATGCCGGAACGTGTGCGGTGTCACCGGCACCGAGAACGTGACACCATCAGCAGCAGCGGCATCGACGGCCTCATTAATCCACGTGCGTACGGTGCGGTCGGTGATTTCCCAGATACGCGCTTTTTCAGTTCTGCCGGTACGCTTGTTACGGCGCTCCAGCGGAATTTTCAGAGTGGCCACCATCATCTGCAGCTGGCTGACGTAATGCTGATCTGACAGTGGCACCAGGCGATGCGCCTGGCTGCCGGCCGGTGCCCGACCTGCCGTCCGCGCAGCTTTCTCCGCGCGCTGTTTAAGGGTTGCCAGCTGAACGAAAGGCAGGGATGACGTCAGCGAGAAATCACTCCGGGTAAGCGCTAGCGCCTCGTTAATGCGCGCGCCGGTATTCCAGAGGGTTGCCAGCAGCATCTTGCGGTGCAGATCCGGCACATAGTGGAGCAGGGCGCTGACCTCCGGTGCCAGCAGGTATTTCGGCAGTTCATCCTGAACGAGCGCCATCTGACGCAGCGCCAGTGCGGCTGGATAATCGATGGCGACGGGTAACGAGGCCGCCTGCGGAGGGAGGGCGGGATAATTAGTCATGGTCACATAGTTATCCTTCATGATCGTCCGGGTGGGTGTCTTTTTGCTGAGCATGCCTGGCAGCAGAATGTCGCTTCACCTGATGAACGAGCCAGGACAGCAGCGTAAACGGTACGCTGATGAACTGGATAAGCAGCATACGCGGCTGCAGGCGGGTGAGACGAGCGATCTCTTCTCTGCTGACTTTAAGAGCATGGCCGTTGGCCTCAAGCTTTAGTCTGTACAGGTCGTTGGTCTGAGTAAGAATATGCACGCCCTTTTGCAGCTGAGTCACGTCCGGCTTCGTACCGCTGCCTGCCGGCAGCTGTAGTTCGCCAACACTCAGGGGAAGCGACGATCTGCTGCCAGGGGCAAAGCGAAATCCCAGTCCGTGCCAGAACCGGTCACGCCGGGCATGGTTTTCTGCATCTTCTTCATCGGCGGGCCCCGTCCGGATCGATTTCACGGGCGTATCAGACGGCAGGCTTTTTGCCCAGCTGACCAGTTGCTGCATGATCCACGATCCGAGCCCGCGTCCCCGTAGCTCGTAATCCAGAATAAAGTCACTGTTGGTCAGGTTAAGCTGGGTGGTACCGTCATAAAGATTGATGGTGTAACGGGCCAGAAAGGATTTTTCCTGATGCCAGCCACCGCCACGCCAGTAGAGTTTCAGCTCACACTCACGGCGCACCAGACGTCTGGGGGAACGGTCTTCTACACTAACAGCTGCAGGATAATAGACGTCACTGACGGTTCTGATGGCTACAAGGGTAAGAGCCTGGAAAAAGTGTGCCCCGTTTCGCTTTTCCGGAAGGGTGATCAGCCAGGCGTTTTCGTCGTCACGATACCGCGGTTCCGCAGAGGATTGTTCAGTCATGGGCAATATTATCCCGATGGTCTTTGATGTGGCATATGGAAGGGTTTTTAATTACGTCAGAGGATGAAATCGTTTTCTTCAGGTTCACTGCGTCTTTGTTTTCGTTCACAACGCAGAACGTTCAGCATCACGGATAGTACCGACCAGGCCGTTTCATTGAGACGGGAGCGCGGTGTCGCGAAAAGGAGCTCAGCCATGGTCTTTTATGATCCCAATGGTAACTGAAGTGGAACGGACGATTCTAACTGACAGAATTGTCATCAGGTCTGCCATATTCATGGTTACATTCGCCCTGATGGTTCTGCTTAATTATCCTGAAGGTTGCCAGCTGTTGTGCATAAAGCTTGGCCTGTATATGACGTCGGTGCATTTCCTGACGCCAAGAATTCCAGAGTGTAGGCTGTGCCGACCAGGGTGTGGCATCAAGGCGGGTATCAGGCAGATTCGCAAACCGCCGCAAGCGCCGGGCCTGAATGATAGCTTTTAGGCCAAGACGAGTATATTCGTACTGGCGAGCGTCAAAAAACGCGTCGTAATCCGGTGGAGATGCCTCAGTGTTGTTGATGGCCCGATCTGCTTGTACTTTCAGAACCGGCAACTCCCGGATACGGTACATTAATTTTGACGGAAGCACCCGCCAGTCACCGGAGACCGCAGAATAATCGATATTAGGAAGAGTGGTTAACGGAACTGTTATCCCGTCCTGGTTTACATAACCACTGTCAATAACTACGGCTGCGCATCCATCTGCAAACTGCTCCAGCAGGAAGACCAGCTCCGTGGCAATGAATAGTTGTTCACTGTCCTGCTTAGCTGCAGTAGCCCTTTCCTCGCGCTTTCGGGTAAAGTGATGGGTGAGACTAACACCACCCAGTGCGGCACCAATCGATGAAACCGCAGTAATGATCTGCGGCCACAGGCTGCCGCTGTCCTTCACCACCTTCACGCCTTCGGTCGCAATAAACCAGTCAGCCATGTT
>ERZ1108166.319-NODE-319-length-52610-cov-15.082143_pt1 | contig 52610 bp, 36 predicted proteins | sample MGYA00403702_ERZ1108166 | MGnify/ENA primary metagenome ERZ1108166 (study PRJEB35170, sample SAMEA104062401) | human gut metagenome | biome: human gut; feature: human-associated habitat; material: faeces | place: Denmark | collected 2012-05-01 ...
TGCTCTTCCGATCTGGGGCGGAAATCCCGCCCCTGCACGCCGGAATTCCGGATGGCGTTTTGGGTATATTTTTGTTCCCAAAAGGTCGGGGCGTTTTTGGATGCTTAGAGGCTATGTGGCTGATCTGTAATTGATTGCCGCGTTGTCCGTCCGGCGGAGTTCGGCGGGGAATAATTGCCTGACACATAATATTTTAATTTTCGGGCGAGTTTTGCCCGATATTTGTTATCGTACTGTTCCAGTGGCAGGGAGAGGACTGCGGGAAAAATAATGAAAAAAATCTGCGGTTTGTTGGCTAAAATGTAAATAAAGCGTATATTTGCAGTCCGAATGTCTTCACACGAACTTAATAATTTAATACTATATAGAAATGACAAAGGCAGATATCGTAAGCGAAATCGCTAAGAGCACCGGAGTTGAGAAGGTGCAGGTACAGGCAATCGTTGAGGCTTTCATGGATAGCATCAAGACGTCGCTGACCAACAAGAACAACGTGTATCTCCGTGGTTTCGGCAGTTTCATCGTAAAGAAGCGCGCCAAGAAGGTTGCCCGCAACATCTCGAAGAATACGACCATCACCATTCCCGAACACAACATTCCCGCTTTCAAGCCCGCCAAGAGCTTCGCGGCGAAGGTGAAATAATTTAAATAAATAAGAACCTCAAAAAATCAAGGACTATGCCAAACGGAAAGAAGCATAAGCGACACAAGATGGCTACCCACAAACGCAAAAAACGTTTGCGTAAGAACCGTCACAAGAAAAAGTAGGGTAGCACTTTAGTGCTAAACGATAGATAAAGCTAAAGGAACCCAAGTTCTTTTAGCTTTACCTATTTTCTATGGTTTTTCGTGGCGGCATTCTGCTTCCGGCGCATCGGGCGCCGTGCAGAGATGCCGTTTCCGGGAATCCGAACCTCTCCCGATACTCTTCCGAGGGCGTTCGGGGCGGTCCCGGCGATAACCGCAAAAATAATCCGGGTGCCTTCCGCGCCCGGACCGCGTGCCGGACGACGGGTCCGCACGGTTTTTTATCCTTTGGAGTTCGCCGCCACTTCAGACCAAAAAGCGGCCTAACCGGTTTCAGTATTCCGCGTCTTCGTCTCCGGAGCGCGACACACGATATAGATGAACAGAGAATTAATTGTAAACGTCAACCCGACCGAAATTTCCATCGCGCTTTGCGAGGACAAGGTCCTTGTCGAACTCAACAAGGAGCAGTGTCAGACCGGGTTCGCCGTCGGGGATATCTACCTCGGAAAAGTACGTAAGATCATGCCGGGTCTCAATGCGGCATTCGTCAATATAGGACACGAAAAGGACGCCTTTATCCATTATCTCGATCTGGGCGGTCAGTTTCCCTCGCTCCAGAAGCTCGTCGCTTCGCAGCAGCCCGGCAAACGGGGCCTGCGCGTCGAGAGCATGAAGCTTGAACCGCCCGTGGAGAAGTCGGGCAAGATCGGCGACTACCTGCAGGTCGGCCAGAACATCATGGTGCAGATCGCCAAGGAGGCCATCTCGACCAAGGGGCCCCGTCTGACGGCCGATATTTCGCTGGCCGGACGCAACGCCGTGCTGGTGCCCTTCTCGTCGAAGGTCTTCCTGTCGCAGAAGATCCGTTCGGTGGACGAGAAGAAACGCCTGAAGCGGATCGCCGCCGCCGTGCTGCCCAAGAATTTCGGCGTCATCATCCGTACCGCGGCCATGGAGGCCAAGGACGAGGATATCGAGCACGACATCCAGACCCAGATCGACCGCTGGCGCAAGACCTGTGCGGCGATCAAGAAGAGCACGGCTCCCGCCCAGCTGATGAGCGAGATGAACCGCGCCAATACGATCATCCGCGACTCGCTGAACGGTTCGTTCTCGCAGATCGCCGTGGACGACGAGGCGATGTACAACGACATCCGCGGTTATATCAGGCAGATCGAACCCGAAAAGGAGAAGATCGTCAAACTCTACCGCGGCAACGTGCCCATTTTCGACAACTTCGACATCTCGAAGCAGATCAAGTCGCTCTTCGCCAAATATGTCTCGCTGCGCCGCGGCGCCTACCTCATTATCGAGCATACGGAGGCCATGAACGTCATCGACGTCAATTCGGGCAACCGCACCAAGGCCGAGGACAATCAGGAGCAGACGGCGATGGACGTCAATCTGGCCGCTGCGGCCGAAATCGCCCGCCAGCTGCGTCTGCGCGACTTGGGCGGTATCGTCATCATCGATTTCATCGACCTGCACAAGGCGCAGAACCGGCAGGCGCTCTACGACGAAATGGTGAAGCTGATGGCTACCGACAAGGCCAAGCACACGGTCCTGCCGCTCACCAAGTTCGGCCTGATGCAGATCACCCGCCAGCGGGTGCGTCCCGTGGCCGTGGAGGAGGTTTCGGACGTCTGCCCGACCTGCAACGGATCGGGCAAGATCGAACCGACGGTGCTGCTGGACAAGAAGATCGAGAACCAGATTTCGTTCCTTACGCAGGACCGCGGTCACAAATATATCAAGCTGGTCGTAAGCCCCTATGTGGCCTCCTTCCTCAAGCAGGGCCTTTGGTCGCTGCGCCGCCGCTGGCAGTGGAAATACAAGGTGCGGCTGCATGTCGTCGCCGACCAGAGTCTCGGCATCGTCGAGGTCCATTACCACGACCGCAAGGACAACGATCTGATAAACAAGTAACCGTATGACTGCCCGCGAGCAGCTGGCGCAGTTCGCCGCCGGGTCGAAAGCCCTGCCCCGCCTGTGCCGCGAATATAAAAAAGAGCGCGCGACCGTCCATCTGAAAGAGCTGGTCGGCGGCGCTCTTTCGTTTTATGCCGCAGCCGCGGCGGTGAAAACCGGAGGTGTACACGTCTTTGTCGCCGAGGACCGCGACGCTGCGGCCTACCTGATGAACGACTTCTATAACCTGCTGGACGAGAAGCAGGTCTATTTCTTCCCCTCGTCCTATAAGCGTTCGGTGGCCTACGGCGCCGAGGATGCGCAGGGCGTGGTGCAGCGCACGGCGGCGATGAACGCCGTGAAGGGCTTCACGAAAGGGTATCTGATCGTCTGCACCTATCCCGAAGCGCTGGCCGAGCGGGTCGCCGACGCCGAAACCCTCCGGCGGGATACGATCGCCGTGAAAGTCGGTGACAGTATCTCGATCGCCGTGCTGGAGGACGCGCTCGTCGATGCGAACTTCACCCGCGTCGATTTCGTCTATGAGCCGGGCCAGTATTCGGTGCGCGGCGGTATCGTGGACGTCTTCTCCTTCTCGGAAAGCAAACCCTACCGTATCGACTTTTTCGGCGACGAGGTGGACTCGATCCGCCGTTTCAACATTTCGAGCCAGCTCTCGGCCGACAAACTCGACCGGGTGGAGATCATTCCCAACCTCAATGCCGGCGATGGGGCGGCGAAGGTGTCGTTCGTGCAGTTTGCGGGCGATGCTGCGGCCTATTGGTTCTACGACGCCGATTACGTGCTGCGTCGGGTGAACGATATCCGCCGCAGGACGCTTGCCGATATGGAGCGCCCCGACGAAATCGACCGCCTGATGACCAGCCGCAACGCGCTGCTCGGCGATTTGGCGAACTGCCGGATGCTCGCCCTGCGCGACAACCTGCCGGAGCGTCCCGCCACGGCGGCGGTGGAGTTCGATACGGCTCCCCAGCCCAAATTCAACAAGAACTTCGAGATGCTGGCCGACGATATGATCCGCAATTCGCTGCGCGGCTACACGACCTATATCCTCTCGGAAAACAAGGTGCAGGTCGAGCGTCTCGAAAACATCTTTCACCAGATCGGACGCGGGCAGGCCGTCGTGCGGCCCCTTTCGGTGACGCTGCACGAGGGCTTCGTGGACAACGACCTGAAGTTGTGTCTCTATACCGACCATCAGATTTTCGACCGCTACCAGCGTTACCGCATCAACGGCGAGATCCGGCGCGACGAACAGATGACCGTCGCCGAGCTGAACCAGCTGCGGCCGGGCGACTATGTGGTGCATATCGACCACGGCGTGGGCCGCTTCGACGGGCTTGTGAAGATCAACGAAAACGGCAAGGCGCACGAGGCGATCAAGCTGGTTTACAAGGACGGCGACGTGCTGTTCGTGAACGTCCATTCGCTCCACCGCATTTCGCGCTACAAGTCGGGCGACGGCGAGCCGCCGAAGGTCTACAAGCTGGGCAACGGCGCATGGCAGAAGCTTAAGAACGCCACCAAGAAGGCTGTCAAGGATATTTCGCGCGAGCTGATCGCCCTCTATGCCAAACGCAAGGCCAGCAAGGGATTCGCATTTACGCCCGACAGTTATCTGCAGCATGAGCTGGAGGCGTCGTTCCAGTGGGAGGACACGCCCGACCAGCAGACGACCGTGGCAGCCGTCAAGAAGGACATGGAGTCCGACCAGCCGATGGACCGGCTGGTCTGCGGCGACGTGGGCTTCGGCAAGACCGAGGTGGCGATCCGCGCGGCGTTCAAGGCGGCCGTGGACGGCAAGCAGGTCGCCGTGCTGGTGCCGACGACGATTCTCGCCCTGCAGCACTACCGTTCGTTTTCGGAGCGTCTGCGCAACTTCCCCGTGCGGGTCGAGTATCTCAACCGCACGAAAACGGCCAAAGAGGTGTCGCAGATCCGCGCCGACCTCGAAGCGGGCCGTATCGACATCCTGATCGGCACGCACAAGATTCTGGGCAAACAGATCGTATTCCGCGATCTGGGGCTGCTGATTATCGACGAGGAGCAGAAATTCGGCGTGGCGGCCAAGGAGAAGCTGACGCAGCTGGCGGTCAACGTCGATACGCTGACTCTCACGGCGACGCCGATTCCGCGAACGCTGCAATTCTCGCTCATGGGTTCGCGCGACCTTTCTGTCATCTCGACGCCGCCGCCCAACCGGCAGCCGATCGTCACCGAATCGCACGTCTTCTCGGAGGAGATCATCCGCGACGCCGTCGAAACGGAACTCGCGCGCGGCGGACAGGTCTACTTCGTCCACAACCGCGTCGAGGACCTGATGACCATGCAGGGGCTTATCACCCGCATCTGCCCCAAGGCCCGCGTGGGCGTGGGACACGGCAAGATGCCCGCCGAGAAGCTGGAGCGGCTGATCATGGACTTTATCTACGGGGAATTCGACGTGCTGGTCGCCACGACCATCGTCGAGAACGGCATCGACATTCCCAACGCCAATACGATCATCGTGAACAATGCCCAGAACTTCGGCCTGAGCGACCTGCACCAGCTGCGCGGACGTGTGGGCCGCAGCAATCAGAAAGCCTACTGCTACCTGCTTTCGCCGCCCGACGAGCTGCTGTCGTCCGATGCGCGCCGCCGCCTGCGGGCCATCGAGGAGTTCTCCGATCTGGGATCGGGCTTCAATATCGCCATGCAGGACCTCGACATCCGCGGCGCGGGCAATCTGCTGGGAGCCGAGCAGAGCGGATTCATCGCCGATATCGGTTTCGAGACCTATCAGAAGATCATGAACGAAGCGATCGCCGAACTGCGCGCCGAGGGACTGCACGTCGCGGGCCTGAACGATTCGGAACAGGAGGTGGTCGAGCAGCTGCGCTATATCGACGACGCGCATATCGAAATCGAGGTCGAAGCCGGTCTTCCCGACTCCTATGTGGCGCAGCAGGCCGAGCGCCTGAAGCTCTACCGGGAGCTGGATTCGACCAAGGACGAGGAGGCGCTGCTGGCCTTCGGAGAGCGTCTGGTGGACCGTTTCGGCCCTCTGCCGCGTGAAACCGAAGAGCTGCTCAACGTGGTGCGCCTGCGCTGGGAGGCGATCCGGCTGGGCATGGAGCGCGTGAAGGTCAAGAACGGGCTGATGATCGTGCATTTCGTCGGCGAGCAGGACTCGCCCTACTACAAGAGCGACACTTTCATGGACCTGCTTCGCAAAGTCACGCAGAATCCCGGCAGATTTGTGTTGAAACAGCACAATAATCGTCTGGCGATGACCGTTAGGAATGTCAAAGACATTGAAGACGCATATAAAACGTTGCAGCAGCTTTGAATTTAGTAGTAGATATCGGAAACACCCTCGTGAAACTCGCTGTTTTCGACCGGGGGGAGATTGTTTTTCAGCGCTGCGTGGAGCGGCTGCATCCGTCGATGCTCGAAGAGCTGTTCGCAGCATGGCCCGTGCGCCGGGCCGTCGTGGCTTCGACGCGCGGCGAAGTGGACGAAGTGGCCGATCTGCTCCGGCCGCGCGTGGAGTATCTGCTGGAGTTCTCTTCGCAGACGCCCGTACCCATCGGCAACGCCTACCTGACGCCCGAAACGCTGGGCCGCGACCGGCTGGCCGCGGCGGTCGGCGCCACGGTGCTTTATCCGGGCCGCAACGTGCTGATCGTCGATTTCGGTACGGCGGTGACCATCGATCTGGTAACGGCCGACGCAACGTTCCGCGGCGGGTGCATATCGCCGGGCATGAAGACCCGTTTCAGGGCGCTGCACGACTATACGGCCAAACTGCCGCTCTGCGCCGCGACCGAAAGCGAAGAGCTTGCGGGGCTTACCACCCGGCAGGCCATCGAGCTGGGCGTGATGAACGGAATCGCGTTCGAAATCGAAGGCTATGCGGCCCGCATGCGCAGCCAAATAGACGATTTATGCGTAATTTTTACCGGAGGAGACGCGAATTTCTTTGTTAAACGAATTAAAAATACGATATTTGCAAATTGTAATCTGGTTTTTTGCGGATTGAATAGAATTTTAGAGTACAATGCAAGTGAAGAACACCTTAATTAAACTGGTTGTCATTGCAGCCGTGATGATTCCCTGCGCCGCAGCGGCTCAGACAAGCAGTATTAACGCATTCTCTCCCTACACGATGTACGGCATCGGCGAACAGAACACGCCCGGTACCCTGCCGATGCGTTCGATGGGCGGTGTAGGTGTGGCCATGCGCAGTTCGGGCGTGGTCAATCTGCTCAATCCGGCGGCTTTCAGCGCCGCGCCGCAGAAGAGTTTCCTCTTCAACTTCGGGCTGGAGGGCCAGAATTACTACAACTCCCAGAAGGTCGACGGCATGTCGAAAAGCACGGCCTACAACACCTTCAACTTCCACGACATCGCATTTCAGCTGCCGCTGGCCAAGAAGCTCGGTCTGGGCTTCAGCCTCACGCCTTACAGTTCGGTAGGCTACCGCACAAAATACACCCATGACTACGATCCGTCCGATCCCGTATGGGGCAACGTCGGCCGTGCGCAGTACATCTATCAGGGCGAGGGCGACGTGACGGAGGTCAAACTCGGCGTCGGCTGGGAGCTTTTCAAGAACTTCTCGCTGGGTATCGCCGCGCAGTATTACTGGGGCGATATCGACCGCTCGTTCGTGATGACCCCGACCCCGATCACGGGCGACGGCTCCTACTCTTCGACGGTAGGTACCGACAACTACAGCATTTCGAGCATCAAGGGGCAGATCGGCGTGCAGTGGAATGCCATCCTGAATCAGAAACGCGCCCTGACGCTGGGCGCCGTCTATGATTTCGGCGGCGACCTCAATCCTACGGTGACGAAAAATATCTATGTGGGTGACCTCTACAACTCCACCGTAAAGGGCGATACGACGCATTTGGCACTCGTATTGCCCCGTCAGCTTTCGGCAGGTGTCTTCTACCAGACCTCCAAGTGGACGATGGGTGTGGATTACGTCTATCAGGATTGGGGCGGCCGTAACAGGCAGATCGAATCCACCGGCGTCAGCGGACCGGACCGGAGCGCCTTTGCGGTGGCGTATACCGATACGCACACGATCAAGGCCGGCGTGGAGTACACCCCCAACCGCTACGATGTGCGTAATTTCCTGAAACGCTGGTCCTACCGGGCCGGATTCCGCTACGGAACCCACAACCAGACCTACAACGGCGACAAACTGGGACAGTATGCCGTGACGCTGGGCGTCGGGGTGCCCGTGAAGTTCCTCGCCATCTCGTCCATAGACGTCGGCGTCGAATACGGCCGCCGCGGTTACAACTTGGCCGAACGCCTCGGACTGGTGCGGCAGCAGTATTTCAAATTCTCGATCGGCTTCACGCTCTTTGCCGGCAGCGAGAACGGCGAGTACTGGTTCCTGCGGCCTAAATACGATTAGTTTTTGACCCGAAAATTTGCACTTTTGGAGAACCGGCAGTAAATTGCATTGGATTTCGGTAGATCCGACGGACACTAAAACATACAAAATTAAATACAAAAATTAATCTCTGACCGATGAAAAACGTTAAAATTCTGCTTTCCGCTGCTCTTGTATTCGTAGGGGCGACGGCTCTGGCTCAGGACTTCAGCGCTCCGCAGTACGAGAAGTGGGGAGACACGCCCGAACAACGCGAAAAGAACATTCTGAACAGCAATTTCCTCAAGGAGTCGTGCGACAACCGCGACTACAATGCCGCTGCTCATTATCTGAATGAACTCATCAACAGCGTTCCGACCGCTTCGGTCTCGTTCTACCAGCGCGGCGCCGTGATTTATAAGAACAAGATCAACCGCGCCAAGAGCGTTGCCGAGAAGAATACGTATATCGACTCGCTGATGCTCATGTACGATCTGCGCGCCAAATATTTCGGTGACCATCCCAAGCAGGGCACCGCTTTCATTCTCGACCAGAAGGCGCGCGAGTACCTGCGCTACAAGCCCAGCGACCGCAAGGGTATCCGTGAGGCGTTCCGTGCCGCGATCGAGGCCGGCGGCGACAACACCGATCCCGAAACCGTCGTGGCTTATTTCAGCAACCTCTGCGACGACTACAAGAACACTGACGAGGTGCTGCCCGACGAGATCATCGCCGAGTACGACCGTCTGACGCCGTTCTTCGAGAAGAATCCCAATGCCAACGAGTACAAGGCACAGTTCGACGCCGCGTTCGGTCTGAGCGGTGCCGCAAGCTGCGAGAACCTCGAAAAGCTCTTCCGCGGCAAGCTCGAAGCGGCTCCCGACGACGAGGCGCTGCTGGCGCAGGCCGTGGCGCTGATGTCGCGCGCCAAGTGCGACGGCGACTTCTATTTCACGCTCGCAGAGAAATACTATGCTGTGAAACCCTCTTCGGAGACCGCCATGTTCCTTGCGCAGGCTTTCCAGAGCAAGGGCGATTACGCCAAGGCGATCAAATACCTCAACGAGGCGCTTGCCGTCGAGCAGGATCCTGCGGAGCGTCAGCTGCTGCTGGTGCGCATCGCGCTGATCGATTTGGTTGCAAACGATATCCCCGGAGCCGCTTCCGCTGCGCGTCAGGCCCGCGACCTGAATCCTGAGGACGGCGTGCCCTATTACGTGCTGGCCCAGTGCTATGCCATTTCGGCAGCCAACTGCGGCGGTTTTGCCGGTCAGGCCACTTTCTGGGCCGCTTACGACACGATGTCGAAGGCCATCGAACTGCTGCCCTCGGATTCGGAGTACCTCGAATCCGCCAAAACGTCGCTGAATGCGTTCCGCAGCCGTTTCCCGACTTCGGAGGAGTGCTTCTTCAACGAGCTGCAGGCCGGCTCCCGCTATACCGTGACCTGCGGTACGGCCGCCGGTGTCGTGACTTCCGTACGTCCCCGCTAATTAATGAACAGGCTCATCGCAAGATACGCCATGGTAGCACTCTCCGTTATGGGGAGTGCTATCTTGCTATTCTCCTGCGAACGCGAAGAGGCGGAGGATGCCGCGGCTTCCGAAGAGACGATGAGAACCGAATACAGCGAAAACCTGTCGATCGTCGAATCGAAGAACGGCCGCCGCTCCTACCATTTCGTAACTCCGCTGGTCGAGGGCTATTCGCTGGCCCGCGAACCCTACCGCGAGTTCCGCAAGGGGGTCAAGATCACCACTTATAAGGATGATTCGCTCTCTACGGTCGATGCCGTGCTGACGGCCAATTACGCCATCTACTACGAGAACCGCAAATTGTGGGAGGCCAAAGGCAATGTCGTGGTCGTCAAATCGGACGGCAAGAACCTCTACACGCAGCAGTTGTTCTGGAATCAGCAGACCAAGAAGATCTATTCGAACGTCGATTCGAAAATCGTGCAGAACGACGGACGCGACGTATTTATCGGCGAAGGTTTCGAATCCGACGAGGAGTTCAAGGACTGGCGTTTCCGCCGTATGAAAGGCCGCATGGAGGTCGAGGTCAAACCCACCGAACAGGAGGTCGAGGTCGTTCCCGATTCGACTGCCGGAGGCCGGACAGGGGCGTCGGGACCTGTCCCTGCGCAGCAGTCCGGCAAAACCGCCGCTGCATCCGCCGGCGAGCCTATGCCCGAACCCGCTGTCAAGCCCGCCGTCGCTCCGGTTCCGGCCCGGCGGCCCGTTCGCAGGGATGCGCCCGGCAGACCGGCGTCCGCAGGGGAGCCTGCCGAAGCCCGGCCCAGAACGGAACAGCAGCAGATGAAGCCGGTGGATCTGAAACTGGACGATGACGAGATACAATCAACCCAATAAGAGATGCTTACTTCGGTCATACTGATTGTCCTGATGCTGTTGCTGTCGGCATTCTTTTCGGGTATGGAGATCGCTTTTACGAGCAAGAACCGCCTGAAACTGGAGATCGACCGCAAGCAGAGCCGCATGTTCGACCGCATAGCGGATATATTCTCCCGCCACCCCGGACAGTATATCACCACGATTCTGGTGGGCAACAATATCGCGCTGGTCATCTACTCGCTCTACATGTCGCTGCTGCTGCGCGGTATTTTCTACGCGCTGGGGTGGGAGAGCATCGCCCGGAACGGTTCCGTGGCGATCGAAACCGCCGTTTCGACCGTCATCATCATCTTTTTCGCGGAATTCCTGCCCAAGTCGGTCTTCCGCAACAATCCGAACTTCTATTACCGCGCGCTGGCGCCGGTAATCTATTTCTTCTATTTGCTGCTCTATCCGATCGCGCGGCTGACGACGCTCATTTCGCACGGTATCCTGCGTCTGACGGGCCGCCGCGTTGAAGAGCGGACGACGACGCACAGTTTCGACCGCGAGGACCTCGCGTCGCTGCTCGACACCAACAGTTCCGAGCCGCGTCCCGAACCCGACAACGAGCTGAAGCTGTTCCAGAACGCGTTGGATTTCGCCGACCTGCGGGTGCGCGACTGCATGGTGCCGCGCGTGGACGTCGAGGCCGTGGACATCGACGATACGACCATCGAACAGCTCACGGCGCGTTTCGTCGATTCCAAGTATTCGCGTATCTTCGTCTGGCGCAAGAGCATCGACAACATCATCGGCTATATCAACTCGAAGAGTCTGTTCACCCGTCCGGCCGGTATTTCCGACGTGATGATGCAGGTCAATTTCGTCCCCGAAACCATGCCGCTGCAACTGGTGCTGCAGAACTTTATCAAGCACCGCACCAACATCGCCGTGGTGATCGACGAGTTCGGCGGCACGGCGGGCGTCATTTCGCTCGAAGACGTGCTGGAACAGATTTTCGGCGAGATCGAGGACGAGCACGACGTGCCCGACCTGACCGAAAAGCAGGTCGGTCCCGACGAGTATGTCCTCTCGTGCCGTCTCGAAGTGAAATACCTCAATGAGAAATACGGTCTGGGTATCGAGGAGAGCCGCGAATACGACACGCTGGCGGGTTTCATCATCTTCAATTACGAGGGGATTCCCACGGCCGGCGAGACCGTTTTCGTCGGCGGTCTGCAGGTGCGAATCCTGCGTACGACGCGTTCGCGGATCGACTTGGCGCGGGTCCGGAAGTTGTGAGAATTTTTATGGCATAATAAGGGCCTTTTCCGAATAAATTTACTACCTTTGACTGCTAATTCGAAACAATACGAATAATTTACAATTTATATGGCAAGTTTAAACACTTTACGCACCAAGTTCGGCATCGTGCTGTCGATTGTCATCGCAGGCGCCCTCTTGGCTTTCATTCTCTCCCTGAAGACCGAAATGGGCTTCTCAGGCAACGACCCCCGGGTCGGTGTTATCGACGGTGAAAAGATCAACTATTCGGAGTATTACAACCAGTACGAGCAGGTCAAGGCGCAGAGCGGTGCTCAGGAGAGCAACGAACAGCAGTCGGCGATGCTTGCCAACGCTGCATGGCAGGCCCTGATCGGCAAATACGTGCTGACTCCCGGATTCGACAAGATGGGCCTTCGCGTTACCGAGCCTGAACGTATGTCGATGGTCAGCGGCCAGCATCCTTCGCAAGCTTTCTACAATGCCTTCGCGGATCCCCGCACGGGTGAGTACAACGTCGCCGCCGTTCACCAGTTCCTCTCCGAGGCCGAAGCCAACGCGCAGGCGCAGCTGGCTTGGGCGCAGCTCAACGAGCAGGCCCGCATGGAGCGCGAGGTCGCCAAGTTCCTCGGCCTGATCAAGGGCGGTGTGTATGTCAACTCGCTCGAAGTGGCCAACGGTGTGAACTCCGCCAACAACACCTATGCCGGCAAGTGGGCCGGTAAGAAATACTCGGCCGTTCCCGATTCGCTGATTCAGCTCAAGTCGAGCGACATCAAGGCGTATTACAACAGCCACAAGAACATGTTCAAGCAGACGCCGTCGCGTGCGCTTTCGTATGTCGTGTTCGAGGTTTCTCCGACCGACGACGACATGCTGGCGCTCGAAAAGAGCGTCGCCGAGGTCGGCGCGCAGTTCGCCGCCACCGAAGAGCTGAAGTCGTTTGTCCGCGCCAACCGCAACGGCAAAATCGCCGACAACTACGTCTCGGCGAAGCAGCTTTCGGAAGAGGAGGCCAAGGCCCTGCTCGACGGCGCCACCTACGGTCCCGTACTGAAGAACAACGAGTGGACGATGGCCCGTGCGCTGGATACCAAGATCGTTCCCGACTCGATGGGCATCCGCCACATCGTACTTCCCTATACGCAGGAGGCGCTGGCCGACAGTCTGCTGACCGTGCTCAAGGGCGGTGCCGACTTCGCTCAGGTCGCTGCGCAGTATTCGGTTTATGACGCTACCGCCGCCAACGGCGGCGAGGTGGGCGTCATGCCGTTCTCGGCCTTTTCGGGCGAATTCGCTGCAGCGCTTGCCAATGCGAAAACCGGCGATATCGTGAAGATCGCTTCCGGCGACGCCATTCAGCTGATGCAGGTTTACCGTGCCGACAAACCGTCGAAGCACGTTCAGGTCGCTTCGATCACCTATCCGGTCGAGGCTTCGGCCGCTACCCGCCGCGACATCCACAATCAGGCCGGCACCTTCTCGGTGAACGCCAAAGGTTCGGTCGAAGCGTTCAACGACGCCGCTTCGGCTGCCGCCGTTACGCCGCGCATCGCGTCGCTGGCGCAGGGCGAGCGTACGATCCGCGGTCTTGAGGATTCGCGCGACGTCGCCCGCTGGGCTTACGGCGCCGAGGTGGGCGATGTTTCCGAAATCTTCCCGGTAGGCAAGGATTATGTGATCGCCATGCTGACCGAGATCGACGACAACGAATTCGCTCCCCTCGAAAAGGTTTCGGCACAGATCCGTGCTCAGGTACTCCGCGACAAGAAGTACGACTATATCGTGAAGGAGCTTTCCGGCTCCACGCTCGACGAGCAGGCCAAGAGTCTCGGAACCGAAGTCGCAGACTTCGACAACGTGACCTTCGGGGCTTTCTATGTGAACGGTCCCGGTTTCGAGCCTCGTCTGATCGGCGCTATCTCGTCTACGACCGAGAAAGGCGTTCTCTCGGCTCCGGTCAAAGGTCTGAGCGGCGTATATGTCTTCGAGGTGGACGACATCCAGACCTCGGACAAGCAGACTGCCGAAGGCGAGAAGGTGCGTGCGCAGGCTATGGCCGAGAGCATGGCGCAGCAGTTCTCGGTGCAGGCTATCCAGCAGATGGCCAAGATTCAGGACCTGCGCGGAAAATATTTCTAAACCCGATTTTCGAGACATAAAAGAACGCCGGAGTATTCCGGCGTTCTTTTTGTTATTTTTGCGTATATTTAGGAGTCGTATTAAAACTTATCGCATACCGTTATGAATAATTTCATTTATCACAATCCTACGAAACTGGTTTTCGGCAAAGGACAGATCGCCAGACTCGGCAAACTGATCCCTGCCGACAAGAAGATCATGATTACCTTCGGCGGCGGCAGCGTGCGCCGCAACGGGGTTTACGATCAGGTCGTGAAGGCGCTCGAAGGGCGCGACTGGGTTGAATTCTGGGGCATCGAACCCAATCCCTCCGTCGAGACGGTCCGCGAGGCCGTGGCTTTGGGCCGTGAGAACGGTTCCGACTTCCTGCTGGCCGTGGGCGGCGGATCGGTCATCGACGGTACGAAACTCATCGCTGCGGGCCTGCTCTACGAGGGCGATCCGTGGGATATCGTGCTCAAGGGACAGGCGGATAAAACCGTTCCGCTGGGCACTGTCCTCACGATGTCGGCCACGGGTTCGGAGATGAATTCGGGTTCGGTCATTTCGCGTCAGGAAACCAAGGAGAAGTGCGCCTTCTACGGCGATTATCCGGTCTTCTCGATTCTCGATCCGGAAACCCTCTACTCGCTGCCGCAGCGGCAGATCGCCTGCGGGCTGTCCGATACCTTCGTGCATGTGCTGGAACAGTACATGACCACGCCCGGCCAGTCGCGTCTGATGGATCGCTGGGCCGAGGGGATCCTGCATACGGTGATTGAAATCGCTCCGAAAATCCGGGAGAACCAGCATGATTATGCCGTGATGTCGGAATATATGCTGGGGGCGACGCTGGCGCTGAACGACATGATCCGCATGGGCGTGACGCAGGACTGGGCGACGCATATGATCGGTCACGAGCTGACGGCCCTGCACGGACTGACGCACGGTGCGACGCTGGCGATCGTCATCAATGGCACCCTGCGCGTGCTCCGGGAGCAGAAGTGCGGAAAATTGCTCCAATACGGCGAACGGATCTGGGGCATTGCCGACGGTTCGGAAGAGGAGCGCATCGACCGTACGCTCGAAGTCACCGAAAAATTCTTCCGTTCGCTGGGACTTTCGACCCGGCTTTCGGAGGAGGGGATCGGCGAAACGACGATCGCGGAGATCGAACGCCGCTTCAATGCCTCCGGCGTCAAGTACGGCGAAGCGCAGAACGTGGACGGCGCCGTGGCGCGCCGGATACTCGAAGCGTGCATGTAGGCCGTTCGCACCGAATTTAAGCAGAGGGGCTGTCTGACAAGTTCCCGAAATTGGAAATCACCCCTGCCAGAGCTTTATCTGACGGGGTGAAATTCTAAAAATCGGACTTGTTAGACAGCTCCTTTTGTTTTCGGAGGTGCGCTTCGTGTAAATCGGTCGGTTTTTGCGAAAGCGGGGAATTTCGTCATCGCCCGCCTTCCCGCTCTTTTCCCCGAACGGATAAAAAATACCCTCCGGGAAACCGGAGGGTATCGCTATTGCTTTCAGTCGCTTTAGTCGGCGAGCAGAATTTCGAGCATCTTGATAGCTGCGGTGGCGATCGGCGTACCGGGGCCGAAGATGGCGGCGGCGCCGTCCTTATACAGCTGGTCGTAGTCCTGTGCGGGGATCACGCCGCCGACGATGACGATGATGTCTTCGCGGCCGAGCTTCTTCAGCTCTGCGATGATCTGCGGCACGAGGGTCAGGTGGCCTGCGGCCAGCGACGAGACGCCCACTACATGCACGTCGTTCTCGACGGCCTGCTTGGCGGCCTCTTCGGGAGTCTGGAACAGCGGACCCATATCGACGTCGAAGCCGATGTCGGCGTAACCCGTGGCAACCACCTTGGCGCCGCGGTCGTGGCCGTCCTGACCGAGCTTGGCGATCATGACGCGCGGCTGACGGCCCTCTTTCTTGGCGAACTCGGCGCACAACTCCTTGGCGCGCTCGAACTGTTTGTCGTTTTTCACTTCTGAACTGTATACACCTGAGATGGAACGGATAACTGCTTTGTAGCGGCCTACGACGACTTCGCAGGCATCGGAGATCTCGCCCAGCGAAGCGCGGACCTTGGCGGCCTCGACGGCCAGTTCCAGCAGGTTGCCCTGCTTGGTCTTCACGCACTCGGTGATCGCGGCCAGCGCCTTCTTCACGGCGGCTTCGTCGCGGTTGGCGCGCAGCTCCTTCAGACGCTTGATCTGGCTCTCGCGTACGGCGGTGTTGTCCACTGCGAGGATGTCGATCGGGGCCTCTTTTTCCAGACGGTACTCGTTCACGCCGATGATCTTCTCGGTGCCGGAGTCGATGCGGGCCTGCTTGCGGGCCGCTGCCTCCTCGATACGCATCTTCGGAATGCCGGTCTCGATAGCCTTGGCCATGCCGCCCAGCTTCTCGACCTCCTGAATACGCTCCCAAGCCTTGTCGGCGATCTCCTGCGTCAGCGATTCGACGTAGTACGAACCTGCCCACGGGTCAACCTCGCGGCAGACGTTGGTCTCCTCCTGAATGTAAATCTGCGTGTTACGCGCAATACGCGCCGAGAAGTCGGTCGGCAGGGCGATCGCCTCGTCGAGGGCGTTGGTGTGCAGCGACTGGGTGTGTCCCAGCGCGGCGCCCATGGCTTCGATGGCCGTACGGGCCACGTTGTTGAACGGGTCCTGCTCGGTGAGCGACCAGCCCGAAGTCTGCGAGTGGGTGCGCAGGGCCAGCGATTTGGGGTTCTTGGGATCGAACTGCTTCACGATCTTGGCCCACAGCATACGCGCGGCGCGCATTTTTGCGATCTCCATGAAGTGGTTCATGCCGATGGCCCAGAAGAACGACAGACGCGGTGCGAAGGCGTCCACCGACATGCCGGCGTTGATACCTGCGCGCAGGTACTCCAGACCGTCGGCCAGCGTGTAGGCCAGCTCGATGTCGGCCGTTGCGCCCGCCTCCTGCATGTGGTAACCCGAAATCGAGATCGAGTTGAACTTGGGCATGTTCTTCGAGGTGTACTCGAAGATGTCGGCGATGATGCGCATCGAGAACTCAGGGGGATAAATATAGGTGTTGCGCACCATGAACTCCTTGAGGATGTCGTTCTGGATCGTACCGGCCAGCTGGTCGAGCGTGCAGCCTTGCTCCAGTCCGGCTACGATGTAGAAGGCCAGCACGGGCAGCACGGCGCCGTTCATGGTCATCGACACCGACATCTTGTCGAGCGGAATGCCGTTGAAAAGCACCTTCATGTCCTCGACCGAGCAGATCGACACGCCGGCCTTGCCCACGTCGCCCACCACGCGCGGGTGATCGGCGTCGTAACCGCGGTGCGTAGCCAAGTCGAACGCCACCGACAGACCCTTCTGGCCTGCGGCAAGGTTGCGGCGGTAGAATGCGTTGGACTCCTCGGCGGTCGAGAAACCCGCATACTGGCGGATGGTCCACGGACGCATCACGTACATCGTCGAGTAGGGACCGCGCAGGAAGGGGGCGATACCTGCCGCATAGTTCAGATGCTCCATGCCTTCGAGGTCTTCGGCCGTATAGGCGCCCTTGACGGGAATGCGTTCGGCCGTCAGCCACGGCTCGACCTGTCCGCAGCCTTTCGAGGCGCAGCAGCTCTTCTGCTGGCCTGCGTCATATGTCAGTTCTGAAAATTTAGCTCTCATGATTAGATTCCCATCTCTTTAAGGTAGAACTTAAGTGTTTCCAAGACGTTCGACTTCACGTTGATGAAGTTGGTGATGCCCTGCGCTTCGAGTTCGGGTGCGCAGGCGGGTGCTCCGGCAACCACGAGGATCGCCTTGCCGCCGAGCAGCTCCTTGATTTTGGGAGCGGCCTCGGCATAGTCGTCGTCGCTGGCGCAGACCACGACGATCTGGGCTTTCGACTCCAGCGCGACTTTCACGCCCTCCTCGATCGACTTGAAGTAGGTGTTGTCGATCACCTTGATGCCGGCGCATGCGAAGAAGTTGCACGAGAACTGCGAGCGGGCGCGGGCCATGCCCAGATTGCCGCACGTCAGCATGAATGCCTTCGGCTCCTTGCCGCTGCGATCGACATGCAGGCGCATCTCCTCGAACGCCATGGCGCCGCGGTAGGGAACGAGCACGTTGCCCTCGGCCTGCTTGCGCGTAACGGACTCGGCGGTGATCTCCTTGCCGGCGACCTCCGTAAAGTTGGGATACTGGTTGGCGCCGAGCAGTATCTGGCGGCGCGTTGCGATGTTCTTGTCCTTGGCTGCGGCCGACGCTTTGATGCGCTCGGCGATGAAGCCTGCCTTGTAGGCTTCGGTGTAGCCGCCCTTCTCCTCGATTTCGAGGAAGAGCTTCCACGCCTCGGCGGCGATCGACTGCGTGAGGTTCTCGATGTAGTACGAACCGCCGGCCGGGTCTACCACCTGATCGAAGTGCGACTCGTGCTTGAGCAGCAGTTCGACGTTGCGGGCGATGCGCTTCGAGAACTCGGTCGGGTTTTCGAACGATGCGTCGAAGGGCGTAACCTCCAGCGAATATACGCCGCCGATTGCGGCCGACATGGCTTCGGTCGTGCCGCGCAGCATGTTTACATAGGGGTCGTATACGGTCTGGTTCCACTTCGACGTCTCGGCGTGGATCTGCATTTTGCAGGCGCAGTTCTTTTCGGGATTGTAGCCCTTGACGATGTTGGCCCACAGCATGCGCGCCGCACGGAATTTTGCGATCTCCATGAAGTAGTTGGAGCTTACCGAGAACGAGAAGCGCAGCTTGCGTGCGGCTTCCTCGATCGTCAGTCCTGCGTCCGTCAGGCGTACGAGGTAGTCATGGCCTGCCGAAAGGACGAAGGCCAGCTCCTCGACGATGGTCGAACCGGAGTTGCCGAAGATCTGACCCGATACGGTCACCACGCGGATGTGCTTGTACTCTTTGGTCTTGCGGATCAGCTCTGCGATGCGGGCGAAGCACTTCTCGCCGTTGGGCGAGCAGAAGTCGCCTTTGGTCGAGAGGCCCTTGACCAGCGGGTCGATGCAGAACGCGATGCGGACATCCTCTTTGGCGATGCCCTCTTTTTCGATCTTCGCCAGTACGAGCTCGGCTACGTCGGCCGTTTTCTGACCGCAGAAGGTCAGCTGGACGGCCGGAATGCAGATCTCGCCAAGCAGCGTGTCGAGGTCGGCGGCGGTGAAAGCCTCCGATGCGATGCAGAAGCCGAGCGAATCGACACCTGCGTTGAGGATCTTCAGCGCCTCGGCGTTTGCCTCCTTGGGGCATACGACGCTTACGGTCTGATGTACGCGCCAGCGGTTGTGTGCGCGTGTACCCCGTACGTAAGGGAACTCGCCTGCCTGCGAGCCCAGAAACTTGATGCCTTCGAGGTTCTCGGCGCGGTAGTAGGGACGGACGTTGAATCCTTCGCCCGTTTTCCATACCAGTTTGCGCTCGTAATCAGCACCTTTCAGGTCGGCCGTAATCACTTCCTCCCACTTCTCGGTCGGGACCGGCGGGAATTCGGTGAACAGCTTTTCACGTTTGGTATTTGCCATAACTATTTAGAGATTAGTATAAGTGTTGTTTCAAAATTGCTTGTAAAGGTACAAAATTATTAATGATTGAAACAAGAAATTGTTAATAAAATAACACTATATAATTTCTTTTTATAATGTGGTGCATTTCGTTTACTTTCGCCAGCGGGCTGAACAGTCGATTCCGTCGGAGGTTAAATAGTTGAAATATGTTCTTTATTACTTCTGTTTTGCGGAAAAACCAAAAATTGCGATTTTTGGGATTTCGGTGAAAAATTGAGGTGTTTTTCCGGAAAATGGCGTGAAAATTCGGGTTTATTGTTGAAAAATGGCCTTATTTTTCGGAAAATGTTGAAAAAAAACGGTGTTTTTCGAAAAATAGCCGTTTTTGTAAAAACAACGTAACGGAAAAATAATTACATTTGCAACCAGATAACAATACATACGGCGGCGGGGGAGAAGCCTCCGGTTAGTTAGGTCGGAGAGAGCCTGCCGCGAGGCAGTTGTCCGTTGAATTTCAGGTTAGGTTTTAGTTTAGCAATTATTTCGGTTTCTCCCCTGCCCGTATGTTTTTCGGAACACTAATCCAATTCAGTTGATTATGTCATCATTACTCAGATTCAAGATGGTCGATGCGGCTATAAACCACACCGCCGTCGAGGTTAATGCCCCCGAAGGACGTCCGTCGGACTATTTCGGCAAGAAGGTGTTCGGGCGCGCCGCCATGCGCAAGTACCTGAACAAGGCGACTTACGAAGCGCTGGTCGATACGATGGAAAACGGCACGCGCCTGACGCGCGAGGTAGCCGACAGCATCGCGGCGGGCATGCGGCAGTGGGCGCTGGAGCACGGCGCGGACCACTACACGCACTGGTTCCAGCCCTTGACGGGCGGTACGGCCGAGAAGCACGACGCCTTCGCCGATCCCGACGGCTGCGGTTCGGTGCTGGAGGAGTTCTCCGGCAAGCTGCTCGTACAGCAGGAGCCGGACGCGTCGTCGTTCCCCAACGGCGGCATTCGCAATACGTTCGAGGCTCGCGGCTATTCGGCGTGGGACCCGACGTCGCCGGCGTTCATCGTCGATACGACGCTCTGCATCCCGACCGTCTTCATCGCCTATACGGGCGAGGCGCTCGATTACAAGGTGCCCCTGCTGCGCTCGATCACGGCCGTGAACAAGGCTGCGACGGAGGTGTGCCGCTACTTCGATAAGAACGTGCAGCGGGTCGTGTCGTATCTGGGCTGGGAGCAGGAGTATTTCCTTGTGGACGAAAGCCTGTGGGCCGTGCGTCCCGACCTGATGCTCACGGGCCGTACGCTCATGGGCCACGAGTCGGCCAAGAACCAGCAGCTGGAGGACCACTATTTCGGTGCGATCCCGACCCGCGTGATGGCATTCATGAAAGACCTCGAATACGAATGCCTGAAACTGGGCATTCCGGTCAAAACCCGTCATAACGAGGTGGCTCCCAATCAGTTCGAGCTGGCGCCGGTCTACGAGGAGGTTAACCTCGCCAACGACCATAACCAGTTGCTGATGACCGTGATGGACAAGATCGCCCGCCGTCACCGGTTCCGCGTCCTGCTGCACGAAAAGCCCTTCAAGGGCATCAACGGTTCGGGCAAGCACAACAACTGGTCGCTGGGCACCGACACGGGCGTGAATCTGTTCGGACCGGGCAAGACCGCTTCGGAGAACCTGCAGTTCATCACCTTCCTCGTGAATGCCATCTCCGCGGTCTACAAGTTCAACGGCCTGCTGAAAGCCTCGATCATGAGCGCCACGAACGCCCACCGTCTGGGCGCCAACGAAGCGCCTCCGGCCATCATCTCGACCTTCCTCGGCACGCAGGTTTCGGCCGTACTCGACAAACTGGCCGCCAGCAAGGGCGACGACGCGATCCGTTTCGACGCCAAGAACGTCTTCAAGATGAGCGGCATCTCGCACATCCCGACGCTGCTGCTCGACAACACCGACCGCAACCGCACTTCGCCGTTCGCCTTCACGGGCAACCGCTTCGAGTTCCGCGCCGTGGGTTCGTCGGACAACTGTGCCGAAGCGATGATCGTGCTCAACACGGCGATGGCCTACGAGCTGACGGAGTTCCGCAAAAAGGTGGATGCCAAGATCGAGGCCGGCATGAAGAAGGAGAAGGCCATTTACGAGGTGCTGAAACAGATGATCAAGGCCTGCAAGGCGGTGCGTTTCGACGGCAACGGCTATTCCGACGAATGGAAGGCCGAGGCGAAGAAGCGCGGTCTGGACTGCGAGACCTCGACGCCGCTGATTTTCGAGCGTTACCTCGACAAGGCGACCCTCGAAATGTTCGGTGCGATGGGGGTTTTCACCGATGTCGAGCTGGAGGCCCGCACCGAGGTGAAGTGGGAGACCTACACCAAGAAGATTCAGATTGAAGGCCGCGTGCTGGGCGATCTGGCGATGAACCATATCGTGCCTATTGCGTCGAAATACGAAGCCCTGCTGCTGGACAAGGTCTACAAGATGTCGCAGATTCCGGGACTGAACGCTTCGGCCGACATTGCGCTGATCAAGAAAATTCAGTATCATACGGCGGAGATTCAGCGTCTTACGGGCGAAATGATCGACGCGCGCAAGAAGGCCAACAAGATCGAGCAGATGCGCGAAAAGGCGATCGCCTACCACGATACCGTGTCGGTTTTCTTCGACGAAATCCGCCGCCATATCGACAAGCTGGAGGAGATCGTGGACGACCAGATGTGGCCGCTGCCCAAGTACCGCGAGCTGCTTTTCCTGCGCTGATGCGCTCCATAGTAAATAGTATTGACGTATTGTGCGATAATCCGGGCTTGCCGCCCGGATTATTTCTTTATCTTTGCTTCTCCGGAGGCTGCGAATAGTGTGCGGCCGCCGGATTGATTATAATAAGTATGGAGTATTTGAAGAGTTGGTTTCGCGGATTCGAGCAGGGGATTGCCGATTTGCAGCCGCAGCAGCGGGAGGTGCTGTTCCGTGCGTGCGCCGTAAACTGCGTGCATGGAGGACCGTTCGGACTCTACCGCAGTCTGTTCGAGGCGGCGGAGGGGGATTTGGACCGGTTTTTTGTGAAAATAGACGAACTGGAGGGCGTTCGTGGCGAAATCGTGTGTGCGGGACGGGAGTACAACCTCTGTTTCGAGGCTTGTTCCTGTGCCCTGCACCGTGCGGGGTGCGTGAATACGCCGATGTTGTGCGAATGTTCGCGGCAAAGCGTGCTTTACGTGATGTCCGAACTCTGGCCGGATCGGAAATTCGGGGTGGAAGTCCGCGCGTCGATCCTGCGGGGCGGAGACGAGTGCGTGCTGAATATCCGGGTCGAATGACGGACCGGCATGCGGCCGCCGGGGCGGAAAACGGTCCTGCCGGACGCAGCTCTGGCCGGTGACGCGTCCGCTGCGGTGCCCGGTGTCGGAATCCGGCCCGCGCCTGATATTGTGCCGGATACCGTGCCGCCGTCGCGCTTGATCCCTGCCCGATGCCGCGCTCCGGACCGTGTCCGGTGCGGAATCGTGATTTCATAACGCGGATAATCGTTTTTTTGCATTTATTTTTTACTTTTGTTTTCATGAAAATCATTGCCGACAGCGGATCGACCAAATGCACTTGGCTGCTCATCGACGGCGTGCATACCCGCGAGGTGCGCACGCGGGGAATCAACGCCGTGCAGCACTCGCCGGAGCAGATACGCGAGGCCCTTGCGGAACTTCCGCCCTGCGGTGCGGCCGAAGCCGTCTATTTTTACGGCGCAGGGTGCGGACGTACGTTTCCCGACGCGACGGCGAAGATGGTCCGGGCGCTGTCCGAACGTTTCGGTGCGGAGCATGTCGAAGCCGAATCGGACCTGCTGGGCGCTGCGCGGGCCTTGTTCGGCCGGGGCGAAGGCGTGGCCTGCATCCTCGGCACGGGTTCCAATTCGTGCTGGTGCCGCGGCGGCGAAATCGTGGAAAACGTACCGCCGCTGGGCTACGTTCTCGGCGACGAGGGCAGCGGCGCGACACTGGGGCGCAACCTCGTTAACGGTATCTTCAAGGGGCATATTCCCCTGCGGGACGAGTTTCTCGCGGCGCACGGACTGACCTATGAGGAGATCATCCGCCGGGTTTACCGGGAACCTTACGCCAACCGTTTTCTGGCGTCGTTCGCGCCGTTCGTCCATGCGCATCTGGACCGCCCCGATATCAGGGATATGGTTGCGAGGAGCTTCGCCGATTTCGCCGGGCGCAACCTGAGCCGTTATCCCGCCCATCTGCCCGTGGCGTGCGTGGGCGGCGTCGCGGCCGCTTTCGGGGATTTGCTGCGCGAAACGCTGATGCGCTGCGGCCGCGAGGTGGTGACGATCGTCCGCTCTCCGGCGGCCGGATTGACAGAATATCATTATGGAAAACAGAATAACCGAACAGGCTTCGGCCTATGACGATTTACAGCGGATGTCGGTGCACGACATCCTGACGGGTATCAACCGCGAAGACGCACGCGTGCATGAAGCCGTGCGTACGACGATTCCGGTGATGGAGCGTTTGGTCGAACGCATCGTCGAGCGCATGCAGCGCGGCGGGCGCATGTTTTATATCGGTGCGGGCACGAGCGGCCGGCTGGCCGTCACCGACGCTTCGGAACTGCCCCCGACCTACGGCGTGCCGTTCGACCGTGTGATCGGCCTGATCGCCGGGGGCGACGGGGCTTTGCGGCGGGCCGTGGAGCATGCCGAGGACGACATGGAAGGTGCGTGGCGCGATATGGCGCCTTACGCTCCGACCGGGAAGGACGTACTGATCGGTATCGCCGCATCGGGAACGACGCCTTATGTGATCGGCGGCCTGCGCACGGCGCGGAAACACGGACTGCTTACCGGCTCCATAACCTGCAATCCCGCCTCGCCCGTGGCGGCCGAAGCGGAGTATGCGCTCGAAGCGGTCGTCGGTCCCGAATTCGTGACCGGCTCGACCCGCATGAAGGCGGGCACGGCCCAGAAGCTGATGCTCAACATGCTCTCGACCGCCGTGATGATCCGGCTGGGCCGCGTCGAGGGCAACCGCATGGTCAATATGCAACTTACGAACGACAAACTCGTGGCCCGCGGCACGCGCATGGTGGCCGAAGCTTCGGGGCTGGACGAGACGCGGGCACGCGAACTGCTGCTGCGTTACGGATCGGTAAAAAAGGCATTGGAGCATGTACCGGAGTCTGAATGAATATATCGCGCGGCTGGAGCGCGAGGGTGAACTGGTCCGGATCGGGGCGCCCGTATCGCCCGTGGAGGAGATCGCCGAGATTACCGACCGCATCTCCAAGACTCCGGGCGGCGGCAAGGCGCTGCTGTTCGAAAATACCGGCACGGCGTTTCCCGTGCTGACGAATCTGTTCGGCTCCGAACGCCGCATGGCGCTGGCGCTCGGCGTCGGGACGCTCGATGAACTTTCGGAGCGTATCGACGTCCTGCTGAAGCAGGCGGCCGCGCCGCGCAATTCGCTCTCAGACAAACTGCGCGCCCTGCCGATGCTGGCCGAGATGGCGCGCTGGTTTCCCCGGACCGTGTCGGGCCGGGGCGCGTGCCAGCAGGTCGTGCTGACCGGCGCCGAGGCGGCGCTCTCCGCGCTTCCGATCCTCAAATGCTGGCCTGCGGACGGTGGCCGCTTCGTGACCCTGCCGATGGTCAATACGGTCGATCCCGAAACGGGCGTGCGCAACGTCGGCATGTACCGCATGCAGGTCTTCGACGACCGTACGACGGGCATGCACTGGCATGTCCACAAGACCGGAGCGCGCCATTACGACGCTTACAAGCGTCTGGGCCGCCGGATGCCCGTTTCGGTCGCGCTGGGCGGCGATCCCGCCTATACCTACGCCGCGACGGCTCCGATGCCCGACAACATGGACGAATACCTGCTGGCCGGGTTCCTGCGCCGCCGTCCGGTGAAGTTGGTGAAGTGCGTTACCAACGATATGTATGTCCCTGCCGACTGCGACTTCGTGATCGAGGGCTATGTCGATCCGGCCGAAGAGAAGGCGGCCGAGGGGCCTTTCGGCGACCATACGGGCTTCTATTCGCTCGAAGACCGCTATCCGCGTTTCCATGTCACGGCCCTGACCCGCCGCCGCGATGCGGTTTATCCGGCTACGGTCGTCGGCATCCCGCCGCAGGAGGACGCATGGATCGCCCGCGCGACGGAGCGGATCTTTCTCGCCCCGATCCGCATGGCCCTGCAGCCCGAAGTCCGTGACCTGACGATGCCCGAAGCCGGTACGGCTCACAACGTCGCCGTCGTTTCGATCGACCGCCGTTACGAGGGGCAGGCCGTGAAAGTCGCCCAGTCGTTGTGGGGCGCGGGACAGATGATGTTCAACAAATACCTGCTCGTCGTGCCGTCGGGGACCGACGTGCGCGATTCCGATGCGCTGGCGCGGTTGCTGCGGCGGATCGATCCCGTGCGCGACCTCGTTCGCAGCGAGGGAATCCTCGATGTGCTGGACCATGCCACAGCGACGCCCGGCTTCGGCGGCAAAATTGCAATAGACGCCACGGCGGCCGGCCCTGCGCCGGACTCGGCGTCTTCTGTGCAATCCGCGCCGCGGCTGCCGGAAGGCTGCCGCACCGATCTGCTCGAAAAGTGGGGCGCGGCGCTTGCCTTCGCTGAACCGGGGGCTGGGGTTCGAACCCCTGAGGGGGTGCGATATTTCGTGCTGTTCGACCCGGCGGCGGCGGAATTGACGCCCGAAGAGCTGTTGTGGCTCGCGGCGGCCAATACCGATCCGCGGCGCGACGTGCGGACGGAGGGCGCGACGCTCGTGATCGACGCGCGGAGCAAACGTCCCGGCGAGGGCGGCAATCCTGTGCGTTTCCCCAACGTCGTGACGGCGTCGGAAGCGACCGTCGGACTGGTCGACCGCCGCTGGACGGAGTACGGGCTGGGCGCTTTCGTGGAGTCGCCCTCGCGGCGTTACCGCCGTCTGCTGCTCTCCGGCGGTGCGCAGTGGTAGGTTCCGGCTTTTGCCGGAGGGTATGTAAATAGTCTCTGCATATGGGAAAGTTTTTTACAGAACGTGAGATTCGGGCCGTGGCGGTTTTTCTGCCGCTGGCCGGACTGCTGGTGCTGGGCCTCCTCCTCGTGCGTCCGAAAGCCGATCCCGCGGCGGCCCTGCGGGCCGAAGCCGAAATGGAGGAGCGGGCCGATACGGTCGTCATGCGGCCGTTCGATCCGAACACCGTGGATTACGACGGCCTGCGGCGGCTGGGGCTTACGAAACACGAAGCCGTGAGCCTGCTGAAATACCGCGCCGCAGGCAAGATTTTCCGTATTCCCGAAGATGTGACGCTCTGTTACGGCATCAGCGATTCGCTCTTTTACCGGCTGGAACCCTACATACGCATCGGACGCAAGTATACCATCGCTCCGCAGGAGTACCGCACGGGGCGCGTCGTCTCCGAGCCGATGCCGCCCGCGCCGTTCCGCATCGACACGGTGAGCGCGCGTTACCTGCGGGCCATCGGCGCATTGTCGAAACGGCAGGCCGAAGCCTTTGTCCGATGGCGCGACCTGAGCGGCATTTACGACATGGAGGAGCTGCGGGCGTGCTATGTGGTGAGCGATTCGGTCGCATCGGCGCTCGAACCTTACGTCATCTTCCCCGAACGCAAAGCGGAACCGATCGACGTTCCCGTCGAGATCAACACGGCCGATTCTGCCGCGCTGAGGAGTGTGGCGGGCATCGGCGAGAAGACAGTCGTCTCGATTATCGGCTACCGCGACCGGCTCGGCGGATTCCTCCGTGCGGAGCAACTCGCAGAGGTTCCGGGAGTCACGGAACGCAATTATGAGAAAATTTTGAAACAAATTTACTGCGATAGTTGTGAAATTCGGAAAATTGATATTAACTTTGCAACCCCGAAAGAGTTGGGCCGGCATCCGTACATTCCGCCGCAGACCCTTCGGAAATTACTTAAACGAAGACAGTTGAAAGGAGGTTGGAGTACCGCTGAGGAATTGATCGAAGACGACATAATGACCCGCGAGGAGGCAGCACGGCTGGTTCCCTATCTGCGGTTCGGCCCCCGAAGCGGACCTGACGACGAGTAGACGAAGCGACATTGCAAGGGAAAAGGTATCGGAAGATATGCGTCCCGGAGGATTTTAAGTAAACGAAAGAATTAAAAAAACAATAAAAAGTAGAATATTATGATTATCATGCCGGTAAAAGAGGGCGAAAACATCGAGCGCGCCCTGAAGAAGTTCAAACGTAAATACGAGCGCACGGGCGTCCTGAAGGAGTTGCGCCGCCGCCAGTACTTCACCAAGCCTTCGATCGCGAAGCGCGTGGCGAAGCAGCACGCCATTTACGTGGAGAACATGTACCGCGACGAGGACTAGTCCTCCGGTGTTCTGCACCATATACGCCCCGGCCCGAAAAGGTGTGGGATTATAATGATGTAACGACTTGATTCATCAGGTCGTTACATTTTTATATAGGAGAGTAGGTAACGAAAAGGCAACGGTTTCTTTTCAGTTGATTGCACTGAATTTCCTTGTATCAAATAACCACAACAAAGATACGAAAACATACAGAAAAATCCAAATAGGTACTATTCCTCCAAGTCCTATTGCAAAATACCCGAATTGATTTACCAATAACTATGTCGAAAACGTTATCTTCCCAACTTGGTCATACAACACAACAAGTCGCATTCATATTTCTATCTAACAATCGATATTTTGAATATCCAGATATGAGTTCTAATTCAAGGATTTCATAGTCCAAGTCACAGTTGATTCAAATAGGTTTCTAAAACATAATCTATTCTCGCGTTCGATACATATATTCCGTCGGTGTCATATTGTATACGCTTTTGAAGCATTTTGCAAAATAAGCGGGTGAAGAGAATCCTACTATATAGGCGACTTCGCTTACATTGCGCCGTTGATCTGTTAACAGTTGAACAGCTTTCTGCAACCGGAAATTACGCAATAAATCCGATGGGGACATTCCGAAAATACTTGTGATTTTCCGATAAAGCAATATTCTCGACATTCCTAACATATCGCTCATCAGTTCGATTTTGAAATTGCTGTCGCTATGCTGCGCCTCGATCAGATTGAAGAGTTTATCCCGGAACACATCGTCCACACAAGGAAGATTGGCGGCTTCGTGCCTTGTCAGACGACCGAATTTTTGGGCGAATGTACTGGCAAGGCGCTTACGCTCTTCGATGATCCGGATAATTTTCAGACGGACATACTGCATATTGAACGGCTTGTGAATATATTCGTCAGCACCTTCTGCAATTCCGTAAATCCGTTGGTTGTCATCCGAAAGAGCCGTAAGCAGCACGATCGGAATATGACAGGTCGCTATGTTAGATTTTATGTTGCTGCACAACTGGAATCCGTTGAGCGCAGGCATCAGCACGTCGCTCAGGATAAGCGACACTTCATCATCCATCACGGCTTTAACGGCATCGTAACCGTTATTGACGGCAATAACGCGGAAGTTCGTTGAAAGTTCATCTTTAAGATAGGCGAGTATCTCAGAATCATCCTCGGCAATGACGATTGTTTCGTTATATTTCTTGGACAATAACTCATTGACCTTATTGTCGTCGATCACCTCGTCCGCAAGATAATTCGTCGGAAGAGTTTCGTCAAAAGTGACATTTTCTCCGAAATGCGATTTTCCCTTGAACAGTTCGACCCGGAAAACGGTATAAGCCCCCGGAAGACTATCCGCCGTTATGTATCCATGATGCAGTTCGACATATTCCCGTGTCAGGTGCAATCCGATCCCCGTACTGTAATTCGACGTGTTCTTGAGCGCATAAAAACGGTCGAAAATACGAGGAAGACTCTCTTTATCTATACCCTTCCCGTTATCCTCGACTTCGATCAGCACGCTCGGACCGTTATCTGTCACCGACACCAAAATCGTACCGTATTTGGGCGAATATTTGAAAGCATTTGAAAGCAGGTTGAGCAACACCTGTTCGATTTTATCGGTATCAATCCACAACTGCTGATGCGACGTGTCCGTACGAAATTTATAGACGATCTTTTCCGTTTCGGCATAAGTCTCGAAATAACTAAGTATCTCTTGTGTAAACTGCACGATATCCACCTGTTTCAGCGTAAGCATCATTTTATTATTTTCGATCTTCCGGAAATCGAGAATTTGATTCACGACATTCAGCAGATGGCGCGCGTTACGCTGAATCGTCCAGATATTACGTTGAATTTCGGGGTCCTTTTCCCGCTTGACAATGCTGTCGAGCGGATTGAGGATCAGCGTCAGCGGAGTGCGGATTTCATGGGTTATATTTGTAAAAAACTGTAATTTGTGAGCCGTTACATTCTCTATCTGGGCATGCTTATCCATCAACTCACGGGTTGCAATTTCGATTTCAGCATTTTTTGCGGTCAGGATTTCGTTGCGGCGCCGGAGACGCAGATTCAATCGGATGGCATAAATACCCATTCCTCCCGCAACAAGGGCGATAATTATGACGGCCCACAATGAATATTTCAGATTGTCAACGCTCCGGTCATATTGTTCAAGAACCGTTTTCTGTTTGTTGATCTGTTCCTGATAACTGACTATCTGTTCCTGCTGCGCCTTGAGTGTGTAGGCATTGTGAGAATCGACGAGTGCCGATTGCAGTTGGTAGCTCTTCTCTACCCGTTTACCAAGAAGGATACGTCTGGCGATCGCCATGACCTTGTCTCCTCCCGTGGGATAGAGGAATGAGGCTTGCAGTCTGCCGTCGAGAACCGCATCTACTCCGACGAGCGCATCTATTCCGATAAATTTTATCCGCTGCGCACAGAGTGAATCGGCTGCATTGATCACATTGTAGGCAGCCAGTGCCATATCGTCGTTGTGCGCAAAAACCAGATCGATATCGTCATAGTGGCCGATCGCCGCCACGCGCTCTTTTGCCACATCGGGTTTCCAGTCGCCGGGAATGGTATGCACCGAATAGCTTTCACTCGCTTCGGCAAGGAATCCCTTATGCCGTTCCACAGCGGGTGAAGAGCTCATCAATCCGGTAATTTCGAGAATCGTAGACCCTTCGGATAATATGGTGTTGATGTAGCGTCCCACATCACGGCCGATATCGTAATTATCCGCACTGATGCAGGTCGTGTAATGGTCCGAATGTATTTTGCGATCCCAAATGATTGTCGGAATTCCCATGTCGAAAGCTTCGACGGCGATCGGTGTCACCGGCTCCGATTCGTTCGGCGAGATGATGAGCAGGTCGACCTTTGCCTCGATGAATTCCCGGATCTGATCGATCTGTAACTGTGTATTGTTATGCGCATTGCTGACCACAATGCTCAATTCCGGATATTTGGCCGCTTCGGCTTGCATCTGAATCATCATGATCTGACGCCATAGGTCGTTGGTACATTGGGAGAATCCGATCACATAATGACGCTTGGGCTCCGAGATCGATTCACGACGGCAGCCGTTCGTCATCATACATATGGCAAGCAGTAAAAACAGACGGATTGTGCAATGCGGCATAATACGCGAATTTATAATTATTTTATCATATTCAGGCTGAAATCATCGACGAAATAGGTTGAATTCCGGTCTGTCCAGACACCGCAGAAAACAGTGAGTTCCTGCTCCTTGTCGGAATCGAAATCCAGCGCCATTCGGGTCCAATCTCTGCCGGACAGCAGGAACAGCCTGTCTTTCAAAACACTGCCGTCGGGCCGGCGTACACCGATATACACGCCGTTCGTCAACGGGGGCAGGGACATGCGGGCGAATGCGGAAAGCCTGTATTCCTTTCCGGGCATCACTATTATTTTCTGTATGCAGATGTCGGACCAGACGGGTATATAACGGGGTGTTTCGACATACAGGGCGCAGGCAAACTCTCCCGCATGTGCCTCGGATGTCAATTCGGACTTACCGATGTCCCACATCTTCGCAGACTCTTCGAATCCGCCGTCGGCGAGCAGGTTTTCCCCGCCGTGCGGCGAGCAGGCGAACAGAATACAACTTATCAGCGGTAAAATGATCTTGTGCATAAAGTCGGATCTTAAAAACGGATACCCGGCCGTGCATGACACGGTCAGGTTCCGTCGGATGTCAGAGGGAGTTACAGTTGCGAAACGATAAAATACATATTGTCGCCCGACGAGTAGGGATAAACGGACGGTGAGAACCAGCCGCCCTGATTGGCATTGTCGAGCGCCAGCAGTTTTTCACCCGACCAGTCACCTTCGGGAGAACCGGCATCGCGGTAGACCAGACCGCCCGTTGTCCCTGAACGGTAAATCATAATATAGCGTTTGTGAGCCGCATTATAGGCTACACACATTTCGGATGCATTGCCATAGGTGATCGCCGCCGCCGATTCGGGATCTCCCGTCACCCAGTCGGTGCCGTCCCAATAGGTCCAGTTGGCTGCAGTTGCAATATCACCGTCGCTTTTGATGCGCGCGACGTATATCTTGGGCGTGGAACGGCCTGCGTCCGAACCGAACATGTAAAGATACTTGTCGCTCAAATAGAATGCCGCCTGCACAAAATGCCCGGCTCCGCTCCAACGGCCGCGGATCTCACGGGTCCAGCTTTTACCGCCGTCTGCCGATGACAACAACCCGGAAAAGTTTGCCGTCCATGCGTCGCTGTCTTCGGGATCGAGCGACTTGAACGAATAATAATGGATATACTGTTTGCCGTTGACGGTCACACCGGCCGTCGGAACACAGGCGGTTTCACCGTCTCCCGACGGTTCGAGAATAGGAACGATACCGTCGTTGCCGGGCGAAACCTGTGCGATATAGAATCCATCATCGGGATTCATATCGTTCGACAATGCGAATGCGTTTGCGTAATGCTTGCCCCCGGCCGAAACATCGGCCAGCGCCATGGAAACCGTATTGTTCGGTCCGGCCCAGATGACGGCTTTACCCGCAAACGAAATATCCGTAAACGAGGCATTCGAGACAGTGCCCGTCGTCTGGCAGGCACCCAATTTGGTCGAGGTCTGGGTGGTGCCGGTCGGAACGAGTCTGAAATCGTCCAGTGCGACCCATACTCCGGGATAGCCCCATGCTCCGCAAAAGACATTGCCCTGCGTATAGTCGCCGGAATTGAACTCCTTGGTGAATTCGGTCCATACGTCGGGATTCCAATCGCCGGCCTGTCCGTCATAGATCGGGCCGCCTTCCAGCCGGACGCCCGTAAAGGCGTTCATTCCGGCCCACGAAGCCTGTCCGAAGCAGGAGAAGGTGTAATCCTTGCCCTTTTTGAGTGCAATCGACTGCAAGCAGGCATCGCACCAGCTGCCGTCGTTGGGGTTTTCAAGCTTCAGAGCGACCTGACCGCCGTGTGTCTGCGTGTGTTTCGACACCAGCGAAGGCTCCTTGTACGCTCCTTCGAAATACCAGAGTGAACGGTAGTCGATCGCTTCATCGGGGAAAAGCTCGAAACCGGGCTCGGAAATCATATTGAATTCGTCCGCCGCGAACGTGGCTTTCATCAGGGTGATGTTCGAAAGCTGCGTCGGATCGGGATTAAGCTTGATGTCGTTGCCGCCCTCCTCTTTATCGTCGGCACATCCGGCAGCGAATGCGGCGGACAGCAAAAGTAACATTGCGAAATAACAGTTTTTCATGGTTTTTGTTTTTAGTTGTAGGTTATTCTGTTTTTACGGGTTTCAGACAAATATCGTCCACGGTGAGCGTCATTCCGAGAGCGCCCCAAACCCCGAAAAAGACGTCGGCACTTACAGCCTGACCGGCATTGAATTCACAACCGAAACGTGTCCATTCGCCAGCTTGGGCGGTGCCCGTTATGTCATGGATCGTTCCGTCGGTCAATCGGACTCCGACATAGGCACCCTCAGGAAGCGCCTCTTCGGATTTCACCCAGCACTCGATCGAGTAATCGGCATTCTGCTGCAAGGATACCGTCTGAGTGCATACGTCCTGCCACTGGCCGGAATTCGTATTCGAGAAACGGCAGGCGATCTTGCCGCTGTGCGCATCGCGCGAAGTGAGGGCCGCCGCATTCATATGCCACATCGTCTTGTAGCTCAACGCCTGAGTCGGGTGCTCCTCGAAACCTCCTTCTGCAAGCAGATTGATCCCCGCCTGATCCCAGTTGAGGTCGGCACGCATCAGGAAAACGTTCCATGTAGGCACGGCATGAGAGATGACAAACCACAATTCGTCGTCTTCGTTGAACCACGGGTGAATATAGGGAGCATAAAGCGCATTGCCATCCTCATACATGATGATCTTCTCGCCCGACCAATCTCCTTCGGGAGAGGGAGCGTCCCGGTAAACGACGGCCCGCTGATTGACTGACAGATACATCATCATATACCGTTTGTAACGGCTGTTGTATGCAACGGTCATTTCAGACGCCGTTCCCCGTGCGACTGGCTCCGCCGCCTGTTCGTTGCGCTCCCAGCCGCCGCCGGTCCAGTATTCGTAGGCCGATTTGTCGAGAAGCTTCGTTTCGCTGACACGCGCCAGATAGACGTTGCCGTAACGTCCCGAATGTGTGCCGTACATATATACCAGCCCGTTTTCCTTCAGATAGGCGACCTGCGTGAAGTTGCTGTCGGCATTCCATTTGACGCCCGAACGGGTCCATGCGGCCCCATAATTATCCGAGTAAACGATTTCGCTGTAATTCACCGACCAATAATCGTTATCACCCGTAGGAGTCCAGTCATGGACACTCATGTAGTTCAGGTACTGACGGGTGCCGACCGCAATGCCTCCTGTAGGAATGCAGGTCACTTCGTATTCCGAACCATCGGGATACTGCCCGGTTTTGGCCCGGGAGACGACGATCTCCTTTACGGCATTGCCGTCCATCAGCATCCCCGAATAATAAAGTCCGTCCGTCAAGTCACGATCCGAAGAGAGTGCGATGGCGTTCGATTTCCAGTTACCGCCTCCGTAGTCGAAATTGTCGCCGAATACACACATGACCGTCCCGTTGCCGGCATCCCACATATTGCTGTAATCGGTACGGCCGATATTGAACCGGGCGTCCGTTCGGTTGGGATTGGGAATCGTTTCTCCGCTTTCCGAACGTCCGGTGACGCGCGCCACGAGCGTTATGTTATCCGGCAGCAGCGTCCCAGTTTCGACAGATTCAGGTCCCGGCGGTTCCGGATCGGGAATCTCCGTATCGGATGCCGACGAGCAATCCGGCAGCAGAAATAGGACAGCAATCAGGAACAACATGCTTCTGATCCCGGATACGGGGCATCTGTCTGTTTTAATAAGAATATCCATCATTTTGGCGAAGGTTAATGTTGGAAAGCAGTTCGGAAGAGGGTATCGGATACAATTCGAGATATTTCTTCTGTTTGGGCGTGTGGAATGTCCAGCTTCCGTTTACATAGAGATCCCATCGGATCAGCTGCTCGCGCCGCATTCCTTCGCCCGTGAACTCGCGTCCGAGCTCTTTCAGGAATTCGCCGTAAGGCACGGATACGCCGTCAACGACTGTCAAGGCGGACAACTGCTCGGCCGTCAGCTCACGTACGGATCGGGGCAGAGACGGATCGAAACTGCGTCTGCGCACCTCGTTCACGATGTCGGCGGCTCCCTGTGCATCCCCGTCACGAAGCAGACATTCGGCTTTCATCATCAGGGTCTCCCCGAAGCGGAACACGACCCAGTCCTGATCGGTCTCCCATTTCTGGCCGATTTTGACCTCGTACTTTCCGAAGCGGTAGCCGTCGAATTCACGGGCGGCGTCGATCGAGGCGATTTCGTTGACATAATTGAAGGGTGTGACACCGTCAGTAAAATAGAGCGGCTGCTTGGTGAGGTAGTCGTACTGTTGCCCCATGCAGTAACTCTGCCTGTAACGTTTGTCATTGTAATGATCGGGATCGGTGGCATCGAACGTCTCTTTTACGTACGAAGGCACGGCACGCAGTCCATTGTAACCGCCCGACCCCGCGTTGTAGATCGGTTTGCAGGCCCAGTGCTGGGTTTTGGCATAGATGCAGTGGAAAATGGGCGATCCCGTCGTTTCATCATACGGCACGGCAAAAATGATTTCGGGCGACGTTTCGCTTTGCAGACTGAAAATATTGGAAAAGCTGTCGTCGAGCTGGTATTTCGCAGACCCGATTATCTCGTTGCAAAGGATGAGCGTACTGTCGCGCTTGGCGGCATATTCGCTGCCGAGCCACGATTCGGCATTCAGATATACCTTTGCCAGCAGATGCTTGGCTGCCCACTTGTTAAAACGACTGTACCGCTGTTCTTCGGGCAGTTTGTCCATGCTCTCGCGCAGTTCCCGCACGACGAAGTCATACACCTCTTTCCGGGCGCGCGTCGTCGGCATATAATCTTTCGGTACGTCGTAGGTCTCCATGATCGGCACATTCCCGAAAAGAGACAGCAGGTAATAATAATAGAATGCACGCACGGCACGAACCTCCGCCAGCGTTTGCTCGTCGAGCTCCAGCCCGGCCTCTTCGAACTGATGCAGTACTCGGTTGCAGCAGGTCGTAATGCCATACCACAAGTGGCTCCAACAAGTACTGAAATGGGGGTCGGTCGATTTCCATTCGTGATTGTCCAGCCGCAGCCAGATACCGCCGTCATACCAGCCTCCGTCCGAATTGGTCGGAATGACCCATGCATCGGTTCCGAGCTCGGTCAGGTCCCAGATGCTGCGGTCCTCGTTGAACCAGCGCATCTGCCCGTACATGGGTGTCAGCAGGTAGGCTGAACTCTGTTCACTGTCCTCCAGAATCTTGTCGATTGTCATATCGCTGTAAATATCCGGATCGAGATTCGTGCATGAAGCCAGCAGAAGTGTGCATGCGCCGAACAGATGTATTGTTTTTCGTTTCATGGTTTTGATCATTAGAAGTTGAACGATGCACCGACGATGTACGAACGCAGGTTAGGGTATTTGTTGATCGGGTCCACGCCGGGTGTGAGGCCGACGATCGCCACTTCGGGGTCCAGCCCAGAATAGCCGCTGATCGTAAGCAGATTCATGCCCGTACAGAAGACCCGGATATTGCGTATCACCTTGTTGCGCTGTGAAAGATCGAATGTGTAACCGATGGTCAGATTGTCGAGTTTGACGTAATCGCCCGGCTCGACATAACGGTCCGAATAGATCGACGGCGCGAAATTGTAATATTCGCCGATCTTCTGATAAGCCGATTTCGGCACGTTGAAACTCGACAGCCAAGCGAGTGTTTCATACTTCATCCGGTAGGCATTCAGAATATCGAAGCCGAAAGCTCCGCGAAAGGATACCGACACGTCAAGCCCCTTCCAGCGATAACTAGCCTGCAAAGCGGCGAACATTTTGGGCATCCCGTTACCGATAATAGTCTTATTATCTTCACTGGGGTCCGAATTTTCGGCTCCGACAACATTCCAAGTCGTGCTGTTTTTCAGTCCATCGACACGCCATCCGTAGAAGTTGCCGACTGCCCAGCCATCTTCGAGCCGGTGCGTGTAAGTTTGCATGGGTTCTCCGGTCGAGCCTAGTGTCAGATATTCCATTGTATACCTGTCGTTGGAGAGCGAAATCAGTTTGTTTGTGTTGTAGGAGAAGTTTCCGCTGAGGGTCAATGCCATGTCTTTGCGGGAGATCAGGTCGCCTGAAAGCATCACCTCGACACCTTGGTTGCGCATCGAACCCACGTTGGCCAGAATCGAATTGGTAATATTGGGCGGTGTCGGAACCGTGTAGGTGTAGAGCAGGTCATCGGTGCGCCGGTTATAAAAATCGATACTGCCCCGGAACCGACTGTCGAAAAGAGCGAAATCCAGACCGACGTTAAGTTCCTTCTTCCGTTCCCATTTCAGATCGTCGTTGGCATTGTTCGTCGGGACGATGCCATTCACCCATTTACCTCCGTCATACCCCATGTATGCCGTACTGAAATTGTATAGCGGGACATATTGGTAGGGCGATGAGGGAGCGGTGCCGGTTATGCCGTATCCGACCCGTAATTTGAGATCGGAAACCCAATATGCATCCCGCATGAACTTTTCCTGTGTAATCCGCCAGCCGGCACTTACGGCCGGAAAAGTACCCCAACGGTTGTTCTTTCCGAACTTGTCGCTTCCCTCATGGCGCAGGCTGGCCATAAAAAGGTATTTATTGTCGAAATTATAGTTCACTCGGCCGTAGAAACCGATCAGCTTGATCCGGTACTTATAGCTGGTCAGCTTCGAGGTGCCATCGAGCGTTGAATTCGCCGAACCGATATTCCATGCGCCGAATCCGTCAATCGGGAAATCGTAGGCATACATTTCGGAAGATTGGTGGATATAGTCATTGTAACTGTATCCGACGGTTGCCTGCAGCGTATGGCGGCCGAATTTGCGCGAATAGTCGGCCTGTAATTCGAGTGTCTTGTCCTCGCCGTGGCCCCCGGAGAGTCGCGCCTGTCCCTGCGTGCTGCCCATCGTCGATGAATAATGCTTTTGGGTCGTGCTGTAAGCGTAATCGTTGAAGTCGCCCATGTAGATACCCGTTGCACTGATCGTCAGGTCCTTGACCGGTTCGACCGAAATCCGTCCCGACATCATCAGCTGGTCGTACTTGTTTTCGGTGCTCTGTTCTTTCAGTAAGCCTACCGGATTGGCACCGTTGCTGTTTTCATAATAGGAGCCGTCGGCGTTGTAGACCGGGATGGTCGGGTTCCGGCTGAGCGCCTGCATATAGAGATCGTCCGGAACGATACCCTGCGTTACGATTTTATTGCTGACATTCAGGGCGATCTTGAACCGGTTGTCGAACATGGCGTGGTTGATGCTGAGTTTGGCGGTCAACGACTCGTCGAAAGAGCCCTTGTAGATACCTTGTTTGTCGTTGTAGGTTACCGAAGCGAGGTAATTCGTCCGGGCATTTCCGCCTTGCAGCGAAACATAGTGCGTCTGACTGACGGGCGTGCGGGTAATCTCCCGGACCCAGTCCGTGTCACCCTTGAAATCGTTGATCAGGTCGAAGCGGGAATCCTCTTTCGCAAGCCGGGATTTCAGACTGCGGAGTTCCGTGGCATCCGGATAGTCGGAGGTCTCGTCGAGCATTTGGTCGATGGTGACATAGCCTTTGTATTCCAACGCGACTCGTCCCGACTGCGGCCGTTTGGTATTGATGATAATCACGCCGTTCGTTCCGCGCGTACCGTAAATGGCAGCGGCCGAACCATCCTTCAAGACATCGATGGATTCAATGTCTTCCGGTGAAATGGCGTTGAGGGACCCTCCGGCCACCCCGTCGATCACGATGAGCGGAGCCGAAGAGGCTGCCAGCGTCGAAATACCGCGCAACATGATGCTCAGCTCGCCGCTGGGATTGCCCGATGTTTTGGAAATACCCAGACCGGCGACTTTTCCCTGAAGCAGTTGAAGCGGATTGCTGACGTTTCCCTGTAAAAATTCATCAGATGACACTCGGGTGATCGAACTGGTGATCTCCTCTTTGCGGATCGTGCCGTAACCGATCGCAATCACTTCCTCAAGGCCGATGGCATCGGCTTCGAGTGCGAAGTTCACCTCTGTCCGGCCATTTACAGCGGCTTCGGCACTCTTCATGCCGATAAAGGAACACACGAGCGTTGCATTTCCGTCCTTTACGTTCAGCGAGTAACTGCCGTCGCTGCCGGTCGAGGTTCCGGTCGTAGTTCCCTTGACGACGACCGATGCCCCGGCAATTCCGTTTCCGGTCTGATCGGTCACTTTTCCGGAAATGCCGTGACTCGTTTGAGCAGATGCCGGCATGCCGTACTGCAGCATCAGAGCCATGCATAACATGAAATAGAGTTGTTTCATAATTGATGGTATTTAGGTTAATTTTTCTCCGTTGCCGCAGACGTTGCCGTTCCGTACCAGAAAGCAGCTGCCCGGTAATCGACCGCACCGGGATTCCAGCTCAGCATTTCCAAGTCAAATTGCAACTGTTGCCCGAAAGGTATTGCATCCAGATTGCGGGTTCGGACAAAGGTATTGTATCCGTGTGACGATGCTTCATCGGCCCGGGGAGCGCCGCCGAACGGCGTTGCGAACGGCACCACAGGCGCCCAAGAACAGTTGTAATAGTCTTCTGTCCCGGTACCCATGAACGACGGGAACGTATCGTTATCGATCCATATCTTTTCATCGCCCTCACCATACCAGTCCGGGCAGTGGTTGTAAAGCGACAGCACATCGCCGCAATAGACCCCGCGACCGGTTATGGTCGTAAAATTCCAGTCGAGATTGTCCGGCGAGTTATAATCATTGTTGACCGGAATGCCTGTTTCATCGTGGTAAGTTGTATGGAAATAGAGTGTCTGTGCCGTCCGGTCGAAATCATCGACATAACCCGTGATTACGGCTGTAAATGGAATATCGGTCCTTTTTTCGAGACGCAGGTCCGCATGTTCCGCATAAGGCATCACCCAACGGCTCGTAAAGGTGCCTTTGCCGTCGGACGAGACGTACCAGTTCGATGAAGCCGGTGCACCGGTGCCGGCTCCGAAGAAACAGTCGAGGGGACACCATACGCAGCGTATACCGTCGAAATCGATACGCAGCCAAGTCCGCTGCATGATCTCGACAAGATCTGCCGGATCAAATTCCGAGAGCGTTATGGTCAACGACCGGATCGCTTTGTTTCCGTCGGGCAAGTGCAGCGACGTGGCGCCGTTCGACATCGGGGTGACGGTCCGGGTACACTCCGTTCCGTCGGTATACGTTTCGGGCGAAAGCAATTTACGGTTTACCGCGGCGATCTTATCCGTGAGCTTGCGCACTTCTCTCAACGAGAAGGTCCGAACATTCGTTCCGTTGTCATAGGTTCTGTATCCGATATGATAATAACGGGGGATTTTGACCGTGTAATCGGACTCTTCAAGTGTGATGCGGCAGGATCGGGCATAAGGCAGGGGCAGAAAGAAGGTGTTGCCGCCGGTTTTGGAGAGTTCATCTTCATAATGCGTATGTGTCAGCGAAAGGGCCGTACCGACAGCTACCGGAAAACGGGCCATGTCATAAGCCGGAATCTCGATTTCTGGCGTACTTGCTCCGTCGAAATAGAACCGCAGCGTTCCCCGTTTATCGTTGGTTGTCATCCAGATGCGCGTTATGGCTCCGGGGCCCTTTTCATCGAAGAGCACCTTTTCGACACGGCCGCGAATCGTGTCGAGCCGTTCGAATCCGGCTCCGTCGTCGTTGGCGAACCAGCCGGGTTCATGAGGGTCAACGGTACGGCGGTCGTAACTGCTGACCTGCGCCGCACGGTAATTCACGGCCGGATAACCGGTCACTGCGTCGTATGAAATCATTTCATCCAACAGTGACGCCATCGTCACCTGTGAAGCGGCGTCCGAGGGACTGCCGTGCGTTCCGCAGCCTATGGTGCAGAGCGCCATTAAGATCGTAGTCAGTCGTTTCATGGTAAACTTGGGTTTTAAGGTCAGATTATTTTCGAGGCGGAGGCCATGCGCCTGCGCAGGTACAGACATAAGCCGCGGTTTCAACGGCCGTCCGGTGCGCCTCCGCGATCGTCCGGCCCGAAAGCAAGGCTCCGATCAGGGTTCCGGAGAAGGCATCGCCAGCGCCTACGGTATCGATGACTTCCACCCGGGGTGTCTGCAGCGTAGATATACACTCGCGGGTATAAATGGAGCTGAAACGATCCCCGCCGGTAAGTACGACCATGCGAAGTGCATATTGTTCCGCCAATTGGCGGCACGCAGCATCCGTATCCTCCGGAAGCGCAAACATCTCCTGCAACCGGACGAGTTCGTCATCGTTTATTTTCAGCACGTTCGCGATGCGGAGCGACCGGTCGATCAACTCTTTCGAATAGAAATGCTGACGCAGGTTGATATCATAGATGCGATAAGCGTCGGCCGGTACAGTTTCGACCATGGCGCATGTGGTCCGGTGCGAAACTTCGCCGCGCTGTGCCAGCGTGCCGAAGCAGATGGCGCCGGCTCGGCGCGCCAAAGACAGCATCTCTTCCGTGAGCGGAATATAATCCCATGCGACATGTTCGTGGATCGTGTAGGTAGGCTGGCCGTCGCACAGCGACACATCGACAGTGCCGGTCGGCTTATCCACCGTAGCAACGAGTGTACGGATACCGTAACTGGCGGTAACTGCCAGCAGATCGCGTCCGGCATCGTCATTGCCGACAGCGCTGACAGCCCAGCCTTCGACACCGTTCTGCGAGGCATGATAGGCAAAATTCACGGGAGCTCCTCCGGCTTTGCGGCCAGTAGGCAAAATATCCCACAGAAATTCGCCGATGCCGATAACAAGGGGTTTAGAATACATCTTACTCTTTTTTTAACAGTTGTTTTTCAATCTCTTCAAGCGAACGCCCTTTGGTTTCGGGAATCCAGATGTAGATAAACAGCCATGCAGCAAGGCAAAGGACTCCGAATCCGGCAAAAACGATTGCCGCACCGAAACTCTCCAGCATTATGGGGAAGAACTGCACGACCAGAAATGCGCAGGCCCAGCTGATCCCCGTTGAAAGCGCCATGGCCGTACCCCGGATCGCCGAGGGATATATTTCGGCTGTAACGACGAACATAAGCGGGGAAAGCGACACTGCAAAGAAAGCGATGTAAACAAGCAGGGCGATCAGAATCCCGATACTGCCGGGCAGCGGCTGGGCAAAGGCATAGGTCAGGTACGCTAGTGACACGACCAATCCGGCACATCCCCACAAAAGCAGTTTCTTGCGGCCCAGACGGTCCACCAGCCATACGGCGACAATCGTGAACAGAAAGTTCACTATTCCGACATAAATGGCCTGCATAAGTGCCGTATCTCCGCCGATACCGGTCTGCCGCAATATTTCAGGGGCGTAATTGATGATAACGTTAATTCCAGTGATTTGCTGGAATACGGCGAGCAACGAGCCCAGCAGGACGATGTGTGTCGTCGATCCGCGGAATAACTCGGATAATTTGGGCCCGCCCTTCTGCGAAGACTTCGGTGTTTCAAGCATAACTGCCGCATCTTTGGAAGAAATTCCCATGCGGGCGATGGCTTTTCGGGCAATCTCATATTCCCCCTGTTTAATCAGCCAACGCGGACTTTCGGGCAGAAACAACAGCATCAGTAGATTGCCCGCAGCGAACAACAACGGCAGGCCTAGCATCCAACGCCAGTTGTTTCCCCACGAAATCATCCCAAAATCGGCACAATAAGCAGCAAGAATGCCGATAACGATGAATAACTGGTAAAACGAAACGAATGTGCCGCGCCATTTGGCCGGAGATATTTCGGATATATAAATAGGTATTACAGCCGAGAGGACACCCATACCGCAGCCGCCTAGGAAACGGGCTGCAATCAGCCATGCGGCATTGCTTGCCATGGCACATCCGACGGCCGACAGTATCAACATGACGGCAGATATGATCATCATGTTTCTGCGGCCGTATTTATCGCTGTAACGCCCTCCCAGCAATGCTCCTATCAGGCAGCCAATCATAATGGCACTTGTCACGAGTCCCATGGCCATGGCCGAAAGCCCGAACTCGGCGGTAATGAATTCGAGCGCCCCGGAAATTCCTCCCAAATTAAGCCCGACTACGAATGCCCCGAACGAGGCGGCAAAGACATACCCGAATAGTAGTAACTTGTTTTTCATATCAGATTAGTTGATTTATTTGGCATAACAAAAATAGTCTGTTGTGTGTAACGTTTCGATAACGATTGTTACAGATGTGATAAGCTTTGTTACAAATCGATCTAATTCGATTTGCGTGTTTGTAGTCTGGTTACAAATCCGCCGGACAGAAAAGGTAGTATGAATCTTTGATTTTACGGCCGTTCTCATCAATTCGTAATGATACGAGATGCAAATGTTTCCGGTCAATGTTCTTATGTTTGAAGACAATGTAGGGCTGGTTGCCGTAACCCATACGTTCCATGTATTCCTGCGCGATGTCCCGGAGCTGATCGTCGGTCAGCCTGTCTTCCGGCGAGGGATTCAGCGAGGCGTGGAAGACCGTATTGGTCGTCCGGCGGTTGGCTTCGAGGTACGGGCGGAAACTCTCCATGCAGGCGTCGACATCCATTCGCCCGTGTTTGTCGAACGGTTCCAACATCCTCTGCCAGAAGAGCACCTCGGCTTCATCCTTATCCACTTTTTCCTTGTTATAGCGCAAGGCTCCGCCGGGCGAGGAGCCCGACCTTATATTCGCAACCATTCCTTAGCTTGTTTGGCAAAGCTCAGAATCTCGATACTCAGGGCTTTCATTTCCCTCGTGCGCTGTTCCAATGCGGCGATCTGATGCGGGATTGCAATGTTGGAGAAGTGCGCATTGACAGCCTTTACAATCTGATTATAGTTGTTGGCGAGTTTCTGAAACTGGAAATAAAAATCGTTCAGCCGGGCGACGAACTGCGTCTTCGACGGATCGCGTTTGATGATTATAAATTCCTCGCTGAAGAGTCGTTTGACGATAAAACGGCTCCGGTTATGCTCCGATCCGGTTTTGCAGAGCAGCTCGTTGAAGCGGATGTTTTGCTCCTCGTTAAGTCGAAACGAGTATTTATAACTCAGCGTTCGGGGCTTCTTGTCGGTCTTGTCAGTCAGTTTTCGGTTAGTATCCATATATAGCTTAAAAAAGGGGCGCGACTTGGGAGCGCCCCCAGCCTCGCAGAGCGAGGACCTTTGTCGGACAAAACACAGTTTGTCGGACAAAGGTACACCTCGCTCCCATCTGGCGATGGGAAAAATACGCGCCGGAGAATTGCTGCCGAAAGTTTCGGAAGCCCTCCTTGACGAGTCCTGAGGCCGGGTCGGTTCTCGATGCAATATTACAACCGTCTGGAGATGAAAAAAAGCCCGCCGAACGGACTGGGGCGGACCAGAGCGGACATTGGAAGCGAGGCATTTCAGTTGATTGTATCTTGCATCATGAAAGGCAGGTTTTCTTATTCCGTTCATTATTCCGATACAAACCGCATGAAACGGAAAACGGTATTTTGAATGGTTTAAAACATAAAACCAAACATACACGCTTTACGACAGTATAGCTGACAATCAATCTCAAAAACGTTGCACCATGGATTCATTGAAAGAAACAGACAAACCCGCACCCAATCCTTCGAAGCATCTCCGTATCGAAGTCGATGAGGAGCTGATGCGACAGATGATCGCCGGACAAGCCCCTTTGGATTCGAAAGTCGTCCGCAGGATTCCCGAACCGAAAGAAGGCGCAGAAGAAACGATTCAGGAGCCTGTGCCAAAATCCGAGATCGACGAATCGTTTCCGTCGGTCGTCCCTACCGCTGTGGCTGCAGGGAAAGATGCATCCGGGTTTCGTCGTAAAAAGCTCACGCTACCGGATTTTGAACGCACGTTCTTCGCACCAGCGGATTGCCGTAACCGCTCGGCGATCTACGTCAGCGCCCCAACCAAGGGCAAAGTGTCGGCAATCCTCCACCTGCTGGGAGACGACTCGACTAGGCTTACGGCGCTGGTCGACAATATGCTACGCTTTGTCATGAGCATTTACAGCGACGAACTGAATTATCTCCACGAGAAGAAGAATAGCAGAAGACCGTTTTGAAAAAGCGGAGGTATTTCGACGGCAGATAGCAGGACGGGAGGGGGCCGTCGAACGGACAGACCGATTGCGGCTGAACATCAGACCCGGATCGTCAGGAGCTACAGAATGTCGCCTTTTCCGACGGTAGCGACCAGCAAAACGCCGGGGATGGAAATATGCAAGGCTCGCCCAGGCGATTCGCATGGCCTTGCGGATTTTCATCTCCGGCATTTAATTCCCTGCCGGCGGAAAGAGATGACGATATTCCGGGATCGAGGGGAGCGTAACTCAAACTGAATCCTATTCTCCCATTTACACAAAATTATGGACACTGCCTATTACTATATCTTGCAAAATCATTATACGACTGACTCTTCCAACTTACCCATAGCTATCTCATTCAATTATTTTCGTTCCACTTCTTACACTGCTCCATAATCGTATTCAAAGCATCTTCCTGCCCAGCAGGCGGATAATTATACTTTTTCAACAATCGTTTGACAATACGCCGCATTCCGGCACGAGCACTCTCCTTCATATTCCAGTCAATCGTCTTGTTTCGCCGAAGCGCATCTGTCAACTCTCGCGTAATAGCGACCAACTGATCGTTGGAATAGAAATCTTTTACAGCCTCAGGCTTGGTCAACGCATCATAAAAGGCAAGTTCTTCGCTGTTCAGATTAAGCGACTTGCCGGCCTTTTCGCCGTGAACGATCTCACGGGCTATTTTCAGCAGTTCTTCGATAACCTCTTCGTTCGTCAGCATCCCTTTCAAATAGCGGCTCATGGCATCGGACAGAATTTCCGAAAACTTCTCGGCTCGTACCGTATTCGTTCGCTGATATAGTTGTACCTGCTCTGCAATCAACCTACGCAATAATTCTACGGCGAAGTTCCGTTCCTTCATCCGGGCAACCTCTTCCAGGAATTTCGAATCGAACAAAGAGAACTCCTCCTTGATATCGGAGAAAAGATTAATTACCCCTTCGCTCTTGATACTCTGCTTGAGCAATTCATTAATACGCCCGTTGATCTCACGGAACGAAATCTTGCCCTTGGCTTCCACGCGCGTCAGTAATGTGCGAACCGCCTCAAAATAGGCAGCTTCGATACGTTGCTCATAATTCAGTAAACTCTGACAAAGCGACAATGCCTGCCGCAGCAGCAGCGCCTCTTTGATATAGAGTTTTTTCGTTTCCATCCGCTCGGGGGACTGCATGAAATCGACACCTCCGCTGATGGCTTTCGCCCGCTCCAAATCAGACTTACCGAAGAAAGCACCATAATCGAATCCATACATCAGATCACGGCAAACGTCCAGTTTCTTCTGAAACTCCGGATAGGCGGTTTTAGCCACATCCGTATCACCATAATTTTTGCGGTCACGGTATGTATAATCGTTCATCGCTGTCTTCAACGCCGAAGCGATACCCACATAATCCACAACCAAACCACCTTGTTTATCCCCGAACACACGATTCACACGAGCAATAGCCTGCATTAGATTGTGTCCGGACATCGGTTTATAGACATACATCGTCGAAAGCGAAGGTACGTCGAAACCCGTAAGCCACATATCAACTACGATGACGATTTTCAACGAGCTGTCGTTGTCTTTGAACCGCTTCTCCAACTCTTTCTTGTGGGAATCATTTCCAATAATCGCCCGCCAGTCTTCCGGATCTTTATTACCGGAAGTCATCACAACAGCCAGCTTGTCACTCCACACCGGGCGCATTTCGAGAATCCGACGGTAAATCTTGATCGCTATCGGCCGCGAATAGGCTACTATCATCGCCTTACCCGTCTGCTCGTATTGCCGGAATTCCTCATAGTGTTTTACGATGTCCTCGCACAATGATGCCACCGTCGCGTCAGCTCCAAGGATCGAGTCGAGCCGCCCCAATTCACGCTTGCTTTTCTCAATGACATACTCTTCCGCCTCCTCAGCCATCGCATCATACTCCGCATCAATACGCCGCAAGGACTGCTCGTCGAGTTTCAGATTGATTACACGGCTCTCGTAAAATACCGGCCGTGTCGCACCGTCCTCCACCGACTGCGTCATATCGTACACGTCGATGTAATCTCCAAACACTTCGCGTGTCGACCGATCTTTTTGCGAAATAGGCGTTCCGGTAAACCCGATATAGGTAGCATTCGGCAACGCATTACGCACCAGACGCGCCGCGCCGATTACAACTTTGGCTTGCGTTACCCCGTCAGCATCCGTAACCATTCTGACCCTCTCCTCCAATCCGTATTGACTGCGATGCGCCTCGTCGGCCATAACAACTATATTTCGTCGCGTCGAAAGAGGTTCTTCGCTCTCTTCGAATTTCTGCATCGTCGAGAAAAAGATACCGTTCGCTTCGCGTCCCGCCAATAATTCCCGAAGATGAGCCCGACTTTCGGCCTGCACGGGTGTCTGACGCAAAAAATCCCTGCAACAAGCGAACTGCCGGTACAACTGACCGTCCAAATCGTTACGGTCTGTCAGCACGACGATAGTCGGCGACGACATCGCCTGCTGCAACTGCTTGGCGAAAAAGACCATCGACAATGACTTTCCGCTGCCCTGCGTATGCCAAAACACGCCACCCCGACCATCTGTCTCAGCTGCTTTAACCGTCGAAAGCACAGCCTTGTGTACGGCATAAAACTGATGATAGGCACTTAATATCTTAATATCCTGTTTACCGTCTTTCGAATAACAAACAAAATTCCGCAACAATTCAACAAACCGCGTTTTTTCGAACATTCCCGCGAAAAGCACATCGAAATTCGCGCTATGGGTATCTTCATAACTCCCATCTACCGTTTTCCACTGCATAAAACGGTCTTCACCCGCTGTGATCGTCCCCGCCTTAGTCATCGCCTGATCGCTCATCACACAAAAAGCGTTATAGATAAAGAGTGACGGAATCTCCTGCATATAGTTACGCAATTGTGCATAAGCTTCCGACACGTCTGTATTCTCACGCGATGGCGATTTGAGCTCGACCACCACCAGCGGCAATCCATTGACAAATACGATCATATCCGCACGCCTTACCGAGTGCCCATCGACCGTCCATTGATTAGCGATCGTAAACCGATTATGTAACGGTGAATCGTAATCGACAAGCCGGACATTTGCGGAACATTGCTCGCGGCCATCGAAATAATTGACAGCTAAGCCATTTTGCAAGTAATCCGTGAACAATTCATTCTTCTGTACCAACGTTCCGCCCTCATAGGTCCGAATTTTCACCATAGCTTCGTCAATAGCGGCCTGTGGCAGTCCACGATTGATCTGCGGCAACACAGCCTCCAGCACCTCCACGTAAAGCGGTTCTGCATAGTCGCGCATTACATTGGGACCGTACACATAATCATAGCCTAATTGCTCTCGAAACAACTCGAGAATAGCGTTTTCAAAATCATCTTCGGTGAAGTGCATATAATTGTTATTTTTTCACATACAAGTTAACAAGTTGTGATACCATATTACGCGCAGATTGCGTTGCGACATCAGAACTAATAGATTGTAAAGACAGGCTTCGTTTGATTTTACGTCTCAAATCACTAATGGTCGCTTCCTTATTGGCCCAATCTATATATTCGGTTTGCCGTGTAATAATTCGAAGAACATTCTGTTTTATAGCATCATCTGAAATATATTGTGATATGATATCATAAATAGCCTTATCAACTAACTCTTCTCTCACTACGGATTCAGCTATCTCAACACTTTCCTTAGATTCTTCAGCTTTTATTGCATCAAAATCTATCTTTTCAAAAGATGAAGCGCTTCTGACATTAGATTTACACATACTATATTTGATATATGCCATCTGATGCTCCAACTCCGGAAATAAAGCCCCTTGGTTTATATTGTAGAAATTCAATTCTTCTAAAAGGCTTTCCTTGCTTCCGGCCGGTATGATTATCCTTTCGCTCGCAAACTGGCTATTTAAAGAACAACTGCTCTTCTCGATCCGACTGGCGCCGTAATCAGATTTATTGAGTTGAATATTAATGCTACCAGAAAGCAAAAAAGCTCCGCTCTGCCGAATCAAACGTTCATTGTTGAATGTCGATATAACAAAGTAAGCATTTTGCATCACCTTTGCCAGTTCCTCAAAATCCTCGGCTTGTTTTATTTGACTGCGTAGTCCTAATTTCTCGACCAATTGATGCAATACAATATCTCCGCTGAAATCCATTTCCGCGATTCGGGCCAACAGATCAATATCATCTGAATTATGCTTATGTCCATAAGCCCGTCTATAATAAACAGCCCCATCGACATCATATTCATTATCAAATGAATGATCGGAGTCGACATCAATAGTATCAGATTCTTTATAATTCTTGTCGTAGTTTTCTTTATCTTCACATTTCGCACACGCAAAATACAACGCGACTAAAGGATTTAGCGTTACATCCAACATTCTGGTTGGCAGTCCATAATGTTGTAATTTTGTCAGTCGTTCAAATGCGCTTCGGCCGCCAAATTCAAAAGGAGCACGAGCACAAGCCTCGGATATAATATCGGATTCAATCGTCAGGTTATTCTCTCTAAACAAACATGGGCGCACATCCCAATTTTTATTGGATTGGCCCCTGAAAAAGAATCGCTCATTGCTACCTTCATTGGCAGCTTGCAACTGAGAAATATATGCAACATATTCCGACAATGTATTGACGATTACATTGCCGTTTGAATCAATATTAAGATCTAATTCCATTAGAAATCCCAGTTTAATACAAATATAGCAAAAATAGAAATTACAATAGTAACTTTGATAAATGATAATTTAGAGGAGCAGGCCAAAGCGTTGTTTAAGTCGTGGTTTGTGGATTTCGATCGAAACGAATGGGTTCACTGTGAATTAGGAGATATCACACTTATTACTGCTGGAGGTGATAGGCCTTCAAAATATACTAATAAAAAGACTATTGAGTGTCATGTTCCTATATATTCTAATGGAATAGATAATGAAGGATTATATGGTTATACAAATGTTGCAAAAATTCATGAGGAAAGTATAACTATTTCTGCAAGAGGAACTATAGGTTATGTCTGTTTGAGATTAGAACCATATGTTCCTATTGTCCGGCTAATTTCAATAATCCCTAATAAAAAAGAGTTGTCTGCAAAATATTTATACTTGTGGGCATTAACTCAGAATATTACAGGAACGGGGACGACTCAGCAACAATTGACTGTTCCGATTTTCAGAAAAACTCCAATATCAATACCCTCTGACACTAAATTGAAGCAATTTAACTCTATTGCTGATCCTTTATTTAGTCAAATTGAATCTAATAAAAAAGAAAACATAAAATTATCCACTCTCCGTGATACCCTTCTACCCAAACTCATGTCCGGCGAGCTCTCCGTCGAGGAGGTTTCCTTCGATTAGCTTGCTAAATTATCATTTATCGGTTATCTTTGTGTGTATTTCAATGGACTGCGTAACTTTATCAATTTCAATAATACAAACGCAGTCATGAAAGAAAAACTAATTAACGAAATTAAAACCGCGATGCATACCGTCATTACGGCAGATCAAATGAGCATCTTATGCAACGTGCTGAATCGCACATTGCAGAATATTGACATCGCAGAAAAGCTTCCGGATAGCGAAGCACGAATCAAGGCTAATTCTCAACTGCAAACGCTATTTATATCAGCCAAGCGCGTCGAGGGATGCTCCGAGAAAACACTGAAATATTATGGTTCGACTATCGAATATATGTTACGGCAGATCGACAAGAATATCGTCGATATAACAACAACCGACCTACGATGTTATCTTGCATCATACCAATCGAATAACCAATCGTCAAAAGTTACCATAGACAATATCCGCAGAATTTTCTCAAGCTTTTTCGCATGGCTCGAAGACGAAGATTATATTCTTAAAAGCCCGGTGAGACGCATCCATAAAGTTAAAACCGGCTCCTTAATTAAAGAGGTGCTATCCGATGAAAATCTTGAAATTTTGCGGGACAATTGCACCCATATACGAGATCTGGCAATCATAGACATGCTATCGTCTACCGGTATCCGCGTCGGCGAACTGGTAAAAATTAATCGAGAAGATATAGACTTTCACGAACGCGAGTGCGTCGTTTTCGGTAAAGGCAACAAAGAACGGGAAGTCTATTTCAACGCCCGCACAAAAATTCATCTGAAACAATACCTCGAAAGCCGGACAGATGACAATCCGGCACTCTTCGTATCCATTGCCAAGCCGCATAATCGGCTTAAAATTAGCGGAGTAGAGTTACGTCTCCGCCAACTCGGCCGCAAAGTTTCGATTCACAAAGTTCATCCGCATAAATTCCGCCGAACACTTGCTACAATGGCCATTGATAAAGGGATGCCGGTCGAACAGGTACAAAAGCTATTGGGGCACGTCAAAATCGACACGACAATGCACTATGCAATGGTTAATCAAAGCAATGTCAAAATCTCACATCGGAAATATATAAATTAGGTATGACACGAGTAACCTGCAAAATAAAGGATGTAATATCAGAAGTCAAAAGTGGTGATTGGGGCAAAGGCTCCCCCACAGAGAACTATACAACAGAAGTATTATGTGTGAGAGGGGCTGACATTCCCGAACTTTGCAAAGGCAATGTCGGCAAAATGCCACAACGTTTTATCCATAATAAAAAAGCGACATCAAAGATTTTATCTGCTAATAATTTAATAATTGAAATATCCGGCGGGAGTCCAACGCAGTCAACGGGGCGCATTGCGCTAATATCCGATAAAATATTATCCCGATATAGTAAGCCTTTGATATGTTCTAACTTCTGTAAAGCCATCACAGCAACGGGCATCCAACCTGAATATCTTTTTAATTACTGGCTTTATCTGTACAATAAAGATGCTATGTTCCCCTATGAGAATGGCACAACCGGCATTAAGAATTTAGATTTCAACAGTTTTATTCAGGAACAAGATATATCAATTCCTGATATTAAAACTCAACAAAAAATAGTCTCTATTCTTTCTTCAATTGACGAAAAAATAGAGACCAATAAGCGTATAAATGATAATTTAGAGGAGCAGGCCAAAGCGCTGTTTAAGTCGTGGTTTGTTGATTTTGAGCCGTTCAAAAACGGTCCCTTTGCCGATTCCGAATTAGGGAAAATTCCTCAAGGGTGGACGATAGGAACATTATCAGACGTAGGAGACGTTATAGGAGGTGGTACGCCCTCTAAAGCAGTGTCCGAATATTATACAAACGAAGGTATAGCTTGGATTACACCAAAAGATTTATCAACAAATAATTGTAAATTTATATCCCGGGGAGAAACTGACATCTCCGAACTCGGTTATAAAAATAGCAATGCCAAGTTAATGCCTCGGGGAAGTATTTTATTTAGTTCAAGGGTCCCAATTGGTTATATATCCATTGCCAAGAACGAAATATGCACAAATCAAGGTTTCAAATCCATCGTTCCGCAAAAGGCCGGGACTTGTTTTATATATTATTTTTTACGAAATAACACCTCAAAAATAGAATCAATGGCATCCGGTTCTACGTTCAAAGAAGCATCCGGAGGACTGATGAAATTATTGAAAGTTATTATCCCGACTAAAGAAATACTAACTAATTTTGAAAAAGCCGTCCAACCTTTATTTGATATGCAAGAGAATAATGAGGACGAAAGCATTCGTCTTTCTGTCCTCCGCGACACCCTTCTGCCCAAACTCATGTCCGGCGAGCTCTCCGTCGAGGAGGTTTCCTTCGATTAGCTTG
>ERZ1108166.321-NODE-321-length-52385-cov-9.476190_pt1 | contig 52385 bp, 58 predicted proteins | sample MGYA00403702_ERZ1108166 | MGnify/ENA primary metagenome ERZ1108166 (study PRJEB35170, sample SAMEA104062401) | human gut metagenome | biome: human gut; feature: human-associated habitat; material: faeces | place: Denmark | collected 2012-05-01 ...
AAGGCAACGGGTAGCGTCGCGCTTGCATGGTGGGAACGAGACCAGGTTGCGAAACAACGCGTTCGGACTTTGTTGGGGCTGGAACAACCGCCATGTGAAATGGGGAAATATGGCCTCGGAAGCGTGAGAGATTTTCACTCCTTTGAGCAGGCCATCGGTGTGAATTTCGATAAGCGGGCGGTACATCCGGCGGTCGTGGGTGAGAATAAAGTCAGCTTTTTCTCAGCGGATAAATCGGAAGAACCACAGCAAGACATCGCGTTTATATACCCTTTCAGGAAAGTCGTTAAATTTTCTAAAAAGGAGCTGGATTATCAGCGCTCAGATGTGAGCTGGTGGCATCTCGGTATTTATGATGAGAAAAATACCCTGATTTACCGACAGGAGCTGACGCCCGACGCGCTGGCGAAAAAAGTGATCGTCGCTGAGGATAATCTGGATATTGTCGTCGAATTTACGAGCCCGGCGGCTGTAGCACCGGTGTGGGTGCGCTTGTCTTCATTCAGCGATAGTGAGGGCTGGGGAGAGGTGTTGCAAAAGCCATGGTAACGCCCGACGCATTATTTGAAAAAATACTCACGACGGAAATTCTGCTGTCTATGGATGGCATTATTCCTTCGTTTTCAGAGTTAAAACTCAGGCTGACAGCAACGCTTGACAGATTCTGCCACTTACTGATGACGGCAGGCGCGCCGCAAGAGGATGTCGACAGGCTTTGTAAAATTCTCTGTCTCTGTATAGATGCGCGCGCGCGCACGAAGCTCGCACGACAAGGGCTAAGCTGGGAGGGCCATGCGCTGACCCACCATTACTATGGCTATCACGAGGAACCTGTCATCGTCGCAGAGGTGCTTTCGCCACTGCTGCAACAGCCAGCCTGTCATCTTGATCTCTACGCGAAACGGCTTCTTTTTTTACTGGCGGCGCTTTTCCCTACCGACAGCGCACTGCGCACGCTGCGCTTTCAGTATGAAACGGCAATCCCATCTCTAACTTGCGAAAATTTTGTCGCCTCCCCTGTCATGCGTCCTGCCGGCAACGGGATCATTCGTCAGGGAGCCCTTATCGCCTTTGTCATTCTTTTGATGGCCGCGCTTTCGGGTGTGTGGTGGTGGTGCGTACAACGGCTAAGTGAGCAATAGTAAATGTCGGCATTACATTACAGATCCGCTCGCAGGGCTCGCAGGCTGACGGGCACCACGGCATTGCTGGCGTTTATCGCCACACAACTGATGCCCGGCCCGGCAGGGCTAAACAACGCTTGTGCGATAGTGGCGCTGCTGGCTGGGTTGTGTTGCATTGGCCAACAATTATTACCTGCCAGACAGCGAACGCTGAAAGCCGCGGAGACAGCGAACCACCAACATGTCATTCTTATCGTCGGGCCCTTTGCCGCACGCTGGTTTAACCGCACCGGCTATGCTTCGGACTTACGGACAGAGCAGGACACCCTGTGGTTGCTCACCGCCACAGTGGAGGTACTTCAGACCCGCGTTGAAAAGGTGCGCCTGCAGCACCCACAGGCACAGATCCGGCTCTGGCTTCCTCTGCTGCCGGACGGTTATGACGATGTCGCAACGCTCGCGGCGCAACTGGAGGAGTGGCAACTTTCCGTCGCAGCCCTGGGCCTGGCGCATCCTTTGCCCTGCTGTGTTGCTATTTACGCCAGGCTAAGCAACACCGATAGCGTTTACTGGACCGGTTTGCACTGTCTTTCTCCCTGGACTGAAACACCAACGACAACACCCTTTGAAACGCTTGCACAGGCTTTCGATGCTATGGGCACGTCGAACAACATCGAAACGCGTCAGCGAAGCCTCATGGGCAAACCGTTGCTGAACTGGCTGCAGACCACGCCGTTACGTGAAGCGCTGATGCCACTCACGACACATCCCACGCTATGTCTGAGTGGCATTGTGGTGGCCGATGACGGTCAGGGTTTTACGCGCCACGGGGCGTGGGCGCGCTTTCTGGAAAATCAGTATGGCGTGCTTCCGCCGCTCTCTTCCGCGCTGCTGTTGCCGCCGCTGCCGCCAGCATTAAAAGCTGTCTCGCTCTCACAAGACACCGTGAAAAACCAGCGCACCGCAGGAACATTAATGAGCGTTACCGCCGTTTTCATCCTGCTTGCCGCCTCGCTGCTCACTGCATTTCATCACGCGCGTGAACAGACTCAGCTGACAACGTCCCTGATTGCGCATACCGAAGCACTCGAACCGTGGCGAATACGCGCCCGGCGCGCCGCACTGGCGGCACTTGAAGCACAGCAACAGCGTCTTTTAGCGTGCGCGGAAAAACCGCGGCTCATCGACTGGGGTTTATCGCCGTGCTCGCGTCTGCAACAGGAGGCCCAGGCCGTCATCGGGCGCTACAGGAATTTACCTTATTACAGCTCGCAGGCACCGGTGTCACTCTTTTCATCGGGCAGCGCCCGTCTGCGGCCGCACTGCAGCCTCTGTTCACGCTGGTGAATCAACACCCGGAAAACCGTTTTCTGATTATTGGCCACTCGGATAACACCGGCAGCCCTGAGGTTAACCAGCAGCTTTCCGTAAGCCGGGCGATCGCGGTGCGGGAATGGCTTGTGAAAATTACAAAGAGGCCTGCGATCCAATTTGATATTTACGGTCTCGGCGCCAGCGAGCCTGTCGCCGGTAATGACAATGAAACGGGCAGAGAGCTTAACCGGCGGGTTGAAGCCATCGCGCTGCCCGCCGACTCAATGGAAATAAGGAAATTCAAAAATGAGTAATAAAGTGCAGCCCTATTCGCTTTATGAGGGAAATTTTCTGACCACCGCGCCGGTGCTCGACAGAAGCGTCAATGTGCTGATGTTTCGCGACCCGGATAATCAGGAATATAGCCTGATAATTAATCGCGCGACGCTGGATGAAGACCAGACGCCGGAAGCGTTTTGCGAGGCGCAAATGGACATTCTGCGCAACAAACTCCCCGGTTTTCAGCTCGAAGGAAAAATGCTCCGCCACGAAACCGGCCCGTCGCGGCTGCCGGTCGTGCAAATCGCGAACCGCTATTTACAGGAAGGAAAAACCATTCGTCAGGTGCAAACGCTGGTTCAGCTGCCTTTTCAGGCGGTTACCAATCCCCTGAACCGGGAGGTCATTATTTTTACGCTTTACGCCGAGGCTGACTTCACCGAGTATCAGCGTAAACACTACGTGCAGATCATTAATAGTTTTAATCCGAACGTATCACCGCTGGTGGAATAGGCTTTTACGCAAAGCCCAAAGAAAATGAGGCGCACTGGCCTCATTTTCTCTTTCTGTATGCATTTATTCAGGACATTTGCGGGTGAACTGCTGTTCCGTAATCATGCTTCCCCACTGAGAGCCCACCCACTCTTTTGTCAGGGTAAAACCAAACGACTCATACAGGCGTCTCGCCGCGGTCAGTTTATTGAATGTCCATAACTGAACGGCAGGAAATTGCCTTTCATCGCAAAACCGCATGGCTTCTGCCATCAGCGTTCTGCCTGCGCCGCTGCCACGACAGCCATCATCCAGGATAAACCAGCGCAGATGCGCTTCTCCGCTCCCGAGATCTTCCCCGTCAATGGCCACAGAGCCGACAATGCGCCCATCGAGCATCGCAAGCCAAATCTGGTTACAGGAGTTATCCAGACGCCGGGCAAAATCAGCCAGCCCCGCGGCCACTTTGCTTTCAAAAAAAGCGCCAAAGTCGTGCTCTCTGGCGTAATAACGGCCATGCATTTCCGTAATGCGGCCAATCATGCCCGGGATGGTAGCCGGTAACGATGTGCAGTGGTTCCTCTTTACCCGTTTCCACGCCATCACGGCAGGCCTGCAGCGCCCCGGCATAATGTGTCAGCCCTTGCGACACCAGCTCGCGCTGGGGTGCAGACAGGTTTTTTAACGCGGCAATAACGCGCTCGTTACCGTAGTGGTTAATCTTTGCGACCGTGGTTTTGCCTTGCGCCGTCAGACGAAGCAACTTACTTCTTGCATCCCCGGCAGACCCCGTTTCCTGTAATTCCCCGGTCGTGACGAGTTTTGCCAGCATGCGGCTGACGCTCGATTTCTCAAGCCCCAGAACCTGTACCAGATGCGCTGCTGTGATCGTGCCGCAGCGCTCTGCTTCGAGCAGGGTATGAACGACGGAAGGCGAGTAATTGGTTGCCGCCAGCGTCTGATTCATAAAGCCGAGCTCACGGACCATCAGACGCGAAGCCACGCGGATATTTTCAACCAGTTGCGGTTCAATAGCCATTCACAGTGCCTTCAGAGATATAGTTGTATTATACAACTATATCAGGACCGCTTTTGCAAGTGTGGTTCACGAAACCCGGTGCTGATTCCAGGGCATCACGGCCAGCAGTTTCGCCATCCCGCACCAGCCGGTGATACCCGCGAACATCAGCCCGGCGCCGACAAACGCCGGAATAATATAAAACGCAGGCGTCACTACCGCGCCCGCAATAGTGCCGCCAAGCGCCAGCGCACCGGCGACAATCTGCACCTGGCGCATTAGCGGTAAAGGCTGGCGGCGGTCGGTAATGACCGGCAGTCCCGCTGCTTTCCACGCGTTCAGGCCGCCCTGCATTATCCGCACGTTTGCCGGATGCCCCGCCGCTATCAGTTGCTGTTGGGCTTTCTCTGTTCGCATTCCGCTCTGACAGTGAAAAATCACCATGTCGGCTTGCGCCAGCGCGTCGTTATCAAGACAGCCGGGCTGGATCTGCTCCAGCGGTAGTGTGCGGGCGTCAGCCAGATGTTCCCGCCGCCACTCATCCTGCCCCCGGATATCGATCAGCATGATCTTCTGCCCGGAAAGCGCGTGTACTTCCTCAGGGGTGATAAATATTGATGACATTTTATTCTCCCGGACAATAAATAGTTTTAAGCGTGTGCACCACCGCCACAACCGCCTCATTTTTAATGTGATAACGGATGTACCGTGCCTCGCGAATGCCTTCTATCAGCCCTTCCGCTTTCATCCGCGCCAGATGCTGAGAGGTTGCCGAAGGGCTAAGGCCACTCATTTTGCAAAGCTCCCCGGCTTCGGTGCCGGGGTTTTCTATAAGCACGCATAAAATCAGCAATCGCTGCGGGTGACTCAGCGTTTTGAGAAGCGCGGCGGCACTGGCGGCTTGCCTGTGTAACGCATTCAGATCGGTCATGATTCAATACTTTAGATTTATCTAAATTTACAAAATACTAAAATAAAAGCATGACTGTCAATCTTCGCGGCTGTTCTCCCCCGCCTCGCTCGTTTCATTTGGTTACGTTAACGTTGTGTGACTTTTTCTATTGCCTTCATACTTTTGTGATAACAACACGATAACGCTATGACGTACCTTCAAGGATCACAGGGAGATCAAACCGATGCTGCGATCGCTACAGGCACTGTGCCTGATGAGCTTTTTTCTGGCGGATGTGCGCGATGGGCTGGGGCCTTTTCTGGGCATTTTTCTGACGGAGCGGCACTGGCGGCCGGATGACATTGGCTTTGTGATGACGGCGGGCGGGATTGCCGCGCTACTGGCGACGGTGCCAGCCGGGATTATGATCGACGCCACCCGTAAAAAGCGCCTGTTACTGCTGGCTTGCTGCGCGCTGGTGACGCTCGCGACGCTGCTGCTCTGGTACAGCACGCAATACAGCGTCGCCGTAGTGTCGCAAATCGTCTCCGGGCTTGCCGCCGCGCTGATTGGGCCGCTTGTCGCCGGGATCACGCTCGGCCTGACCGGCCAGCATGGCTTCACCCGGCAGATGGGGCGCAACGAAGCGTTTAACCACGGCGGCAATATGGTGGCGGCGGTGCTGGCAGGCGTCGCGATGTGGCTGTGGGGCATCGGTGCCGTATTTATTCTGATGACCGGCATGGCCGTTTTCACCGCGCTTTGCGTACTGGCGATCCGTGAACAGGATATCGATCATGATGTGGCGCGCGGCATTGAAAAAAATGACCAGGCCCATGCCGTACCGCAACTCTCCGTACTGCTGCGTAACCCGGTGCTTATCACAACCGGGCTTACGCTGCTGCTGTTTCATCTCGGCAATGCCGCGCTGCTGCCGATGCTGAGCATGCGCGTGGCGTCCACGGGCAGCAGCCTGTGGAGCCCGGGTCTTTACGCCGCGGCGACGGTGGTGATTTCGCAGTGCGTCATGATCCCGGTCGCGCTCTTCACCGCCTCGCAGGCGCAGCGCTATGGCTATCGCAGGCTTATTCTGATTGCGCTGATCGTGCTGCCAGTCCGCGCCGCGCTCGCGGCAAGCTTTGCCGGGCCGCTGTCCATGATACCGGTGCAAATCCTTGATGGCGTCGCCGCCGGAATTTTAGGCGTCGCGGTGCCGGGCTATATCGTTAACGCGCTGCGCGGCTCCGGGCACGTCAATGCCGGGCAAAGCGTCATTATGCTGATGCAGGGCGCGGGCGCGGCGTTCAGCCCGGCGCTGGCGGGCAGTATCGTCGCGCACTCGTCGTGGCGCATGGCATTTGCCGCGCTGGGCGTCGTGGCGTTGGGCGCGCTCATCGTCTGGTGGCGTGCGGGCGAGCGGGTATCGGCGACGGCCTGATCGCATCCGTACGGGCCAGCCGCGCGTATACTGTTGTTATTGCATTCTTCCTGATGAGAGTTGCTTATGGTAGCCACCATTCTTATTGCGCTTGTCGCCATTATTCATGTCTATATCGTCGTGCTCGAAATGTTTTTATGGGATACGAAAACAGGCCATAAGGCGTTTAATCTGAGCGCCGACTTCGCGCGCGACAGCCGGGTGCTGGCTGCCAATCAGGGGCTGTATAACGGCTTTTTAGCGGCGGGGTTATTCTGCGGGCTGTGGCTCGGCGACAGCGGTTTGCCGTTCAAGTTTTTCTTTCTGGTTTGCGTGCTGATTGCCGGGATCTTTGGTGCCATTACCGCCAGCAGGAAAATACTTTATGTTCAGGCGCTGCCTGCGCTGCTGGCGTTAATCGCGCTATGGATGGGGCTGTGAGGCCTTACTCAATCACGCGAACCTGAGTATGGCTATCCTCATTCCACGAGAAAAGCACCAGATGCCAGAGGCCGGGCGCTTTACGTGAAGGGTCAATCAGCCCGTTCATCCCCAGTGATTCCAGACGCGCGCGCACCTGCCATGACGACGGAATGCCGCCCGCTTTCTCGGTCTCCTGCCACGGCGCAATCGCATCGTTTATGTCGATACCGGTCGCCAGAAGGGCATCGGCATTGCGCAGATCAAAAATCTTCTCTGCCACCACGCTGACCTTGACGATTTCCAGGCTGGCTCTGTTATCGCGATGCGCTCGCATGGCCGCCTCAGCGCCTTGCGGTGAAGAACTCAGATACAGCGTGGGTTGATCGCCCCGTGAATAGCGCCCCGGCGTCCTGGAGCCTGATAACGCAAAGTCCCGGTACGCCGGATCGATCGCCCGATAAAAAACGCCTTCAATGCGGGTGTAAAAAGGGGTGATATCCATAAATTCTCCGCCATGTTTGGTAAGAAGTGATGCCTGCCAGGCCTTATTCGTCAGACCACTTCATCGGCAGCAAGACGCTCGTCGTAACCCACCTGCGCCTGTTCGATAGCCGCGCCATGCTGCCTGGCCCAGCCCACCAGCGCCACAAACGGTTCCTGCAGCGTTCGCCCGAGCGGCGTAATCGAATACTCAACCGCCACAGGCGATGACGCAATGACGCGACGGCTGACCAGGCCGTTGCGCTCAAGGCGACGCAGCGCCTCCGTAAGAGCCTTATGCGTGATCGGATCCAGCCTGCGTTTTATGGCGTTAAAGCGCGCGGGCTGGGTGCACAGTACGGTCAGAATCAATACCGACCATTTGTTGGCCACCTGTTCCAGAACAGGGCGGGTGCTGTTGATTTCAGCCAGTTGGGCAGCGATATCCGTCGACATGTGGTTACCTTCTCTATATCTGGTGTACATCAGGTGCGTAATTGACCGTAAATATACAAAATGTATCATCTGGCTTCCACCCCCTCTTTCTGGAGTAGCCATGTTGAAACTTGAAGGAAAGACCGTCCTGGTGACAGGCGGCAACAGCGGTATCGGGCTTGCTATCGCGCGCCGTTTTGTGCAGGAAGGCGCGCATGTGTTTATCACCGCCCGACGCGAAGCGCAGCTCGCCAATGCAGTGGCTGACATCGGCGGTCAGATTGACGCCATTCCCTGCGACCTCACAAAGACCGACGACCTCACCCGCCTTTTTGACACCATTCAGACAAAAGCCGGACGTCTCGACATTCTGGTCTACTCCTCAGGCGTCTCCGAGCCGGCGAGCCTGGAAGAGACCACGGAAGAGCATCTCGACCGCGCTTTCGGCCTCAACGTGCGTGCGATGGTGTTAACGACGCAGCGCGCGGTCCGGCATATGAACGACGGCGGGGCCATTGTGTTGCTCGGCTCGATCGCAGGCTCTATGGCCAATGCCGGTTATGGCACTTATTCTGCCACTAAAGCCGCGGTGCGCTCCTATGCCCGCACGTGGAACGCGGAGCTTGCGCCGCGCGGCATCAGGGTGAATACGCTAAGCCCCGGCCCCACGGATACGCCGATGTTTGACAAAGTGAGCGATGAGTTCAGGCAAATGATGAACGCGCGCATCCCAGCCGGGCGCTTAGGCCACCCCGACGAAGTGGCCGCCGCCGCCCTGTTCCTTGCCTCGGACGAAAGCACGTATATCAGCGGCACGGAGCTGGTTATTGATGGCGGAATGACGGCGTAAACGGTATTCATTGCAGTACCGCGCGCCGGTGGCAGAAAAACCGGCGCGCGTATCTCCGGATGCGCTGTCATCACTCACCAGTGACGCCTGCGTTAGCGGCGTCTTTATACGCAAGCGGTGTCTGGGATTAGCGAAGCTCGGGCGGAAGAGTGGCTCAAGGTTGTTTGTTCAGGCCGCCAGAAATCAAATCTGATACCGGCCAGGCGTCGTGCCAAACACCCGGCGAAATAAGGCAATAAACGTGCTGACATTGTCGTAACCCAAATCCAGCGCAACCGCAGTGACAGGTTTACCCGCCGCCAGAAGTTCGAGCGCTTTTAGCAACCGCACGCGCTGTCGCCACTGCGTAAAGCTGAATCCGGTTTCGACACTGAATCGTCTCGTCAGCGTGCGTGAGGATAGCCCGGCCCATGCGGCCCACCCCTCCAGTCTGCGAGCGTCATCTGGCCTGGCTGAAAGCGCCCGCGCGATCCTGATAAGGCGCGCATCCTGCGGCATGGGCAGCCCGAGGTTAACCTGGGGCAGTGACGCTATCTCATCAAGAATGACGCCAGCGAGCCGTTGCTGCGATGCTGTAAGATGATTTTCCTTCCAGGTTGCTGCGCGTGTCACCGCCTCTCTTAACAGGCCGGAAAAGGTGAGAATACAGGGGGCATCGGGTAAGGCATCGCAGGCCGCCGCGGCGATATACACATTCCATCCTGAATAAGGGCCATGTGAACATAAACCGTGTGGCGTTGCCGGAGGTATCCAGACCGCATGCGTTGCAGGCACCACCCAACGGGCATTCCCGGCATCAACCGTCAGCAGGCCCTGTTCGGCGCCAAGGAGCTGTCCACGCGCGTGCTGATGCAGGGGCGTTTCCCGTATCGCCCCCGATCGGCGCAACACGGCCATTAACACGGGTCCGTCTGTCGATGAAGCGAGGGATAAGGGGATTAGCGAATCAGTCATCAGTGGCGTCATAAGATTATTAGATGTCTTTTATAGCGTACTGAAGCCACCCTCCTCAACGGTAAACTGCCTGCAAACCACAGAGAGGAACTCCCATGCAAACTTTTACCATTGATACCGTTCTGAATGCCCTGCTTAACCAGCAGGAACGCCCGCTTGAAGACGTGCTTGATAGTTACTTTAGCCCTGACTACCGGCAGCGCACCGATGGTGCCTGGGACGACCGTCAGGGATTCGCTCATCATGCACGTAAACTGAGGGAACTCATTTCGTTCGCCAGCATCGATGTGCTTGATGAACTGCGCGACGGGAGACGCTACGCCACCCGGCACCGTGTTCAGTGCACAAAGCGCGACGGAGAAGAGGTGGTGATGGAGGTCTATATGTTCGCCGAAACCGACGACAAGGGACGCTTCACCCGCATTGAGGAAACGACGCTTATGCTCGAGGGTAAAGCGCACGATCGCGATTTAGGCAGCGCGCGATAAAGGCGGCGAATCTGATAGCAATACCTTTCATAATGAATACTCTGTACTAACCCCCATGCTATAAGGTCAGCCATGAAAACAGTCAGTCTGCAAGAGATGTACCGCGCTGCGAACGAGAAGACTCTCGCGATCTGGTCGAAAAACGCAGGCATCGGGGAAGTCAGAAAAGAAAATTACTACGATCCGCTAAAGCTTGCGCTTGCCACCGGCATACAACCGACCGTACCCGTGAAGGTTTCACGTCTGCTGTGCGAACTACAACAACTCACACAGGATGATCCGCTTGCCGATATTCTGCCTGCCCACGGTTTTCATTTTACTTTTTTACCTCTGACGCTACCGCTTTATCACGTAAACGAGCCATTGCCCGCGAAAGTGGAGCAATTAACCACGATCTGGACCCAATTTGATGCGAAAAAAATTATTATCCGAAATCTTCAGTTAGTGGCGCTGCCAGGTCAGTTACTGCTGGCGGGCATTCCTGAAAACCCGGCGATAGCCCTGCGTCAGTCATTCTGCGAAAAGGTGCTGGAAACTGACTGGAAAAATGAGTTACTGCTGCGTCATCACGGCAGCGCCTTACCCGCGCCATTCTGGCACAGCACGCTTCTGCGCTATAACGCCGCGTTTTTGCCCGCCACGCTACGTCAATTTTTTCTTAAGCGTCAGGACATGGATTTCGGCGATGTCACCGGCGAATTGATATCAGCGAGGGTTAACTACAACTGGACGCAATGTTATCCATTAAGGATTAACTGAGCGAGGTGATGATATCTCAAAGGCTGGTTTTCCTTTCAGGCCATGCAGGAGCAGAGTAAAGGCCAGAGTATTTAACGCGTACACTGCATTCAACACGGCTTGCTGATGATTTATCTTCTTGCGGCTTATTTAATTCTTTCAAAAATGCCTCTCATCCGTTTATGGTAAATATCCATTTCCGGTGAAAATAAGGTTACCTATGTCTGGCGAAAAAGAGAATAAAGACTGGGTCAAACTCGCACAAACGCCGGGAAAAATAGAACGCATTGAGGCCTATTTCAGTGGGCATGGCTATAAACCACATCGGCACGATACCTACGCCATCGGCAGAACATTATCCGGCGTGCAGCGCTTTCATTATCGGGACGGTAAAAAGCACAGCCTGCCCGGTGGGACGATGGTCTTACATCCGGACGAAATTCATGATGGCGAAGCGGGGACAGCCGAAGGCTTTCAGTATCGGATGTTGTATATCGATCCTGCATTAATTCAGAAAATCCTCGGCGGAAAACCCTTGCCCTTTATTCCAGGTGGGATCTCATCCGATCCCCGGCTTTATGCGGCGACGGAACCTCTGTTAAAAGCCCCTGAAGAATCTTTTGATGCACTGGAAGAAGAGGATGCGCTCTATGATCTTGCCCGGACGATGGCGAGTATCGGAGGGCAGCGTTTTCGCCGGTGTCTGGTGGATTACCGTTCTGCGGAAAGCGCACGCGAATATATTCAAACAGAATTTACCCAGAATATTACGCTGGAGACGTTATCCGCCGTCAGTGGCAAAGATCGCTGGAGCCTGAGCCGGGATTTCCGGGCGCTTTATGGCACAAGTCCTTATCGATATGTGACGATGCGCCGCCTTGAATATTGTCGGCGGAAGATTCAGGCAGGGTTGACGCTGGCTGAAGCCGCGACGGAAGCCGGGTTTTCCGATCAAAGCCATATGACTCGCCAGTTTATTAAAACGTTTGGTCTCTCGCCGGGACGCTGGCAAAAATTTATACAAAACAGCCAGCGCTAAGTTGCACGATCGTTCAAGACCATTGCTGTAGCCTTACTCTATCCTCGATGTTCTCAACCACAGGGAGCATGACAATGTATTATCCCATTAATCTTGAACAGAAATTTTCTCTCTTCAATACGTACTGGCAGCCGAAAGTCATCGCCCAAATGAATGACTACCAGTTCAAGGTAGTGAAAATCGAAGGCGACTTTATATGGCATTCGCATCCTGAAACCGACGAAGCATTTATTGTAATTGAAGGCGTATTACGGATTGATTTTCGGGACGGCCACGTGTTCGTCGGCCCGGGTGAAATGTACGTTGTACCCAAAGGCATCGAGCATAAAACCTCTGCTGAGGCGGCGGTAAAAATGATGATGATCGAACCTTGCGGGGTGCTCAATACCGGGCACGAAGGGGGAGCCCGCACCGCAGAGAACGATGTCTGGATCTAACGAGGAAAGAGATCAAACCAGCCGACGGGCTGGTTTGACGGCATAAGGCGCTGCAAGAGCGGTTCTGTCATCTGCCGCGCCATAACCAAACGCTCTTTGCGCACACGCGTGGATATGAAAACCACTTTTGACGTTAACGTCCCAAATCTGTCCCACATGGAAAAATAGGAGGCAAACAGCAGAGGGTAAGTCATTGAAATATAATGGCGCGCCCTGCAGGACTCGAACCTGCGACCCACGGCTTAGAAGAACGCAGGTCTGTTTTTAACACACTGTAAATACACTGTTTTTCCGCTTTCGCATCGCTCACTGTGTCGTTATTTGTCATTCTGGAACTGCTCCTGTCGGCCAGTCACGACACATTTACGACACAAAAGCGACACAGCCTTTTCCGGAATTAGCTCGTACAACCGGCACATCTGTAAGCCGCGTCGTGTCACACGGCAATTGCATCTCGTGCTTCATCTGCCACTACTGCAGGATACCCTGCTCCGCAAAATAAAGTGTTACCCGACTCTGCTGGTTAAGTTCGTTTATTAGCAACATCAGCACCTCGCTGTCCGGACGCAGTGCGCCTCGTTAAACAGGTTCAGCTGCACCATGCGCTGGCTGATAAACTTACCCAACACAACGCCCGACTTCTGTTGCAAATGGCCGTCGCACCAAGCGGCATCCAGACGTCGTGTAGTTCCTGATCGTGCGGAAATCAGAGACATTTGTGTAGTCTAATGCATCTGCTCTGTGCCAGAAGCGGACGTTGTAGACATCATAATTTTGATCAACCCGGAATAGGTAAGTCAGTTGGTGATGGGAGTGAGTTAGAAAAAGTTGTCGCTCGCCATTACCGCCAGCGGGGATTCTTGATTGTACGCGCTCTAACTTACAGTTTCGGCAATCAGAAAAAAATCTTTAGGCACTTAATCTAAATAGTTATACGACCCAAGAGAATATTAGGTTGTGAATAATAATCATTGAAATTACTTAAAAAGGCATAACATAGATTTAGATCTTGAATATATTTTGAAAGCATGCCAATAATGGTTAATGCAATTTGTCATTAAGTCATAGTGACATATTTCATTATAGTTCACAGATTAAAAATCCCAAGTAGTTTAATTTAATAAATTAAGTTTTAATATTCTAGACATAAAAAATACCATTTCATATATGGACAAGATTGAATGTCAATATCAGAAAAATCAATTAAGCTTTTGTGGTCTAACGCAGCCGGAATTTGCTCATTCAGAGGTTGCAATGAAAAACTCTCAGTAGAGGAATCTGCCGGAGTTGCACCATACACCCTAGGCGAAATGGCTCACATCAAAGGTAATAAGCCTGGATCAAATCGTTATGATATAGATCAGTCTTCTGCTGAACGAGACAGTTACGAAAATTTAATTTTACTTTGCCCTACTCATCATACTTTAATTGACAAGCTTGAAAATGTTGACAGATTTAACGTGGAACTTCTGCATGAAATGAAACAGGAACACGAGAATTTTATTTCGAATAGATTATCGGTAGTTAAATATGAATCTTTAGAAAAATTAAAAGACCAAATTGCAATCTATCTAGCTGAAAACCATCAAGCTTGGGAGCAATTCGGACCTTTGTCTCTTAATGCGAGGGAGAATCCACATAATGAACAAATTTATGCATTATGGACATCTGCCAGGCTTTCAATAATCGTACCTAATAATAGAGAAATAATGAAGCTATTAATAGAGAATAGAAAGCTTTTCCCTAGATCTGAGCAAATTATAGTTAGTAAGTTTTTACAGCATTCCGAGAGTTATGAAAAGTGGGTCAACGATGAGATTCCATATAAATCAATTCAAAGGTTTCCTCTAGATTTTGAAGCTTTAATTTTAGGAGAATAAAAATGACTGCACACAGCCCTAATTTTCCTTGGCTAAGTTACTATGGACACTATGAATTTTTCGAGAGGAGAATGTTAGAGCATAGCAAAGTTGAATCCTTAGAAAAAATTAATATTGGCCTTTATAATATAACTATGAAAAGTGGAAAAACTTTGAAGGTTTTTATTTGTGAATGTTATGCGTATGGGATGGCTGAATTCGTAGAGACAACTGAAAAATATGGTAAAGTTGATGCTGTTATCATAAGCTCGAATTGGTGTGGATACACGCTAGATGTCAAGTATAATTGCATGCATAAAGAAATTGGCATTTTCGATATCGGAGGGTTTATGGGAGCGATTAACAAAGTCAGATTTTGGGAGCATATGACTGATTTCGAGAAAGAAAAACTGGAGCATCAAAATGATGATAAGTAGTGAATATTAAAATTTATGGTTTCGGTTCTTTTTTTCAGGGGGCCGAAACCTTTAATGATATTGATTTGCTAATTATTCATGATTCAAATGATCACACGTCATGCCTAGATGCGATCTCATTAAAAATGGAATTAATTTCTAATTTTTATAATGCTCACATTACTATGCTATCTAATTCAGAGGAACTTCAGTTAAATTTCATTGAAAAATCAGAAGCGTTTCCTATAGGTTTTTATTTTCAGGTTGAAAAGGAAGATATAGTGAGTGACATAGAGTTTAAGATTAAAAATATGCGTTGATTATTCATCTCATCTCTAAAGGAAAATTTTATGGAAGATGTATTAGTAATAAGCAGTTCTTTATTGATAAAAATAATAAAATCAGCTCGTTTTATTTAATGTTTTTACAAATGAATCAACTGATTTTTTCTGAGTTAGTTGCATAAAAAGACATGAGTTCATATTTATTTTAATATTAAGTAAAGTCGTTTGGGGGCATTGGGGGATGAGAATTGCGAGCAATTAAAATAATTTAAATACAGTAAGTTAAGTGCTTATGTTTGTCCCTATTATCATCAACTATGTAAGCATTAGCAATATATGCCTGTAGCCCTGACCAGTCGCCAACCGCTATAGTAGATAACTAAATTTAGTCACGTCAACGGATATGTTAATTTCCGCTCTTCGCTCATATGGGACAACCATAATCACATCTCCTAACCTAAAGGAGATTGAGCATGACAACATCCCCATGGGACAAGGGCCGTATTATTGGTCAGAAACGGCCTCTTCAGATCTCTTAAATTTGGGGAATCCGTATCAGACTTGAGCTGGAAGGAAAAGTACGAGATTTAGATCTGTTTAACATGGCTCTGGACAGTAAACTTCGAGGCTGTAATCTGGTTAAGCTAAAAGTTTCTGATATGCCCTATGGTCACTCTGTTTCGGGCAGAGCGACAGGGCTGCAGCAAAAAAAGGGAAGCCCCGTTCAGTTTGAACTAACTAAGGGAACCAGAGAGGCTGTAGCAGCGTGGATCAAAATGGCTCATCTACGTAGTAGCGACTATCTGTTCCAGTCCCGCGTCGGTTCTTCACGACATATCTCAACCAGGCAATATAACCGTATTTTTCATGTATGGATTGATAAGCTAGGTCTCAGCGAGACTCTGTACAGTACGCATTGTATGCGAAGAACCAAGTTATATCTGATCTATAAAAAAAAGAAGAGTCTTCGAGTGATCCAGCTACTGTTAAGTCACAAAAAACTCGAAAGTACAGTCTGTTATCTCGGTATTGAAGTGGATGATGCCCTGGAGATGTCTGAGTCTATTGAAGTTTAATTTGTGAGGCTGCAATAGCAGCCCTGTGCCAGAAACGGACATCCCACACTTCTGTTTATGTGGTAATAATCGGTATGTCACGAACGGTTGATTGGTTACGATATGGTCATCTCTGATTCGATATTCCTGTAAACTGGCCAATGGGAGGGAAAAGTAACCTGTTCTGTCCTGCTCGCCGGTGCGCTTTACGTTATCGGCGGTCTGCTGACGATTAAGTACGGGAACTGGCATTTTTGATTGAAGAGTAGCGACTGACAGCAGGTTCCGGTCAAAAGGGCAGGGATCTCTACCACTATTATTTGTTACTGATATATATTGCATTACACTCGGGTGGAGCTTCATTAACCCATCCCATTGAATCTAAAATAATCTTTGCCAATTCCCTCATTTTATTCCATTCAGAGCTATAACAAAGAGCATCATCATTCCAATATTGAATATTTTCTAACCCACTAATTGATAACAAATAATCATCAAATGCCTTGATAGATAATTTCTGTTTATCACTTAACATTTCGTTATTGGTTTCTTCGAGCGCAATTTCCCATTCCACTGCAAGCTCATCAGCCACATTTACAAAATCAGGAAATAAGCTTTTCTGAACATTGCTGGATTGTGCAAAAGCTCGTGTTATCCATTCAAATCTTTCCATATAACTACTCGCCAGGTTTGTTAATGATAGTTGCCTTCCCCATTGAGTAATCTTTGGCCTACTCACGGTTCATTATCATACGCCAATGTTAGCCCAACATTACGGCAGTTAAGACAAACTTCTGCTTTTCGCTCAAAGCGGACCTTCTCTTTTCTTTAATGCGTGAACAATATTCCTTTTACCATACCCGCACGGTCGCCCCATCAGCGAGGCGTGTCGTGTAGCAAGGCGAAAGCATCTCGCGTTTCATAGCCCATGCCTACTGGATGCCCTGCCCCGCAAAATAAAGTGTTCCCTGACCCTGCTGGTTAAGTTCGTTTATCAGCAATGTCAGCGCCTCGCTGTTCAGGCACATGCATCCTCCTAAACAGGTTCAACTGAGCCATGCGCTGGCTGATAAACTTACCCACCACAACGCCCGACTTCTGGTGCTGATGGCCGTCACACCATGCGGCATCCAGACGTAGTGTCGTTCCTGATCGTGCGGGAATCAGAGACATTTGTATAGGGTAATAACATCTGCTCTGTGCCAACAGCAGACATTGGCTTACCAGGAAAGTAGCCGTGATGTGTTTTCTTTAATCCGGGTTAAGTTAGAATGGCCTCGTTGAAACGAGAAAACTGGAGTGAAAATGTTTGCTGATTTCGGTGTCGTGAATTTCTGGACGTACCTGCTTGGTGCGACGCTGATAGTCCTTGTGCCTGGCCCTGAAACTATGTTCGTGATTAAAACGAGCATTACCAGCGGCATCAAGCGGGGCTTCGCGGCAATATTCTCCATCCTCCTGAGCGACGTTATTCTGGTTCTGCTGGCATGGTGTGGGCTGGCCGCGGTCATAAGCTCAACCCCTGCCTTATTTAACGCTATCAAATACGCAGGCGCTGCTTATCTTTTCTGGCTCGGTGTCCAGACGATACGCGCTATCTTTAAGCCAGCTGTCGAAACGAGTAAGGAAAAGAAATCTTCAGCTGATGGCAAGGGGATCATCGGGCGCGGAATGCTGGTTACTCTACTGAATCCGAAGACGCTGCTGTTCTATATCTCCTTCTTCGCCCAGTTCATCAATGTTCAGGCTGAACATTCCTGGATGGCGTTTATCATTCTTGCTGCGGTAATGTTCGCGATCACTCTTGTTTATTTCGGCTTCCTCGTTTTCTGCGGTTCTTATCTGCTAAGCCGTCTGAAAGGCAACCGTAGATTATCAACCATTGGAAACGCGCTGGTAGGTATGTTCTTCATTGGATTTGCAGCACGACTCGCAAGCGCTACTTCCTGACTGGACAGCTAAACCGCCGTGAGGCGGTTTTTTTACGCTCTTTCGCTGGATGGGATGTCCGCTTTTCGCTCATATAAGACCTTCATCCTGCCCGTCAAGTGCCGTGAGTAGATTGTGCGAGCGTATGGATACACTTGATACCTAAAGGCTCTTGAGTAGATCTACAAACATTGTCTGTCGCTTGGGTTGAGCATAAAATACCCATTCAATTTTATGTGGGTATTTGTATGGAATACGTGGCTTTTGGTGATGAGAGTGGTACGACAGGGAGTGACCGCTGTTATGGCATTGGTTTGCTGTGTGTGCGTAAAGACACGTTGCACATCTTCAATGAGCGCGTCCAGAAATTAAAAGATAAGTATGGGATTGTCGGTGAGTTGAAGTGGTCCAAGATTAAGAACAGTGCAGGGCAGGCAAACATCTGCATTGAGCTACTGGCTATGGTGCTCAAGAACTCGTGCTGCTTCCACTCGATTGTTGTAGTTAAGAACATTTACAACAACTGGCAGACGGACAGGGAGTTGGCTTTTTACCAGACGTACACAATGCTCGTTAAGAACGTTGCTAAGCAGATTAAAAGTGACGTTGAGGTGATCATCGACCAGAAGATTGATAAATACAAAAAGAACGATGAAGTGACAGGTATTGTTGCTAACAACATGCTGGCTAGGGCAGGGATGAAGAAGCTGGTTAAGTCTGTGACGATGCACGACTCTAAGCATCATCTTGGATTACAGGTTGTCGACATTCTGACCGGAGCTGTGAACTCTGGGTACTTGAAGTACCTTAATCCTCGGCTAGAACTATCAGTAGCTAAGGAGCTTGCCTTTGAACGTATGGCTGCTCTGCTTGGCTGGGATTTTTTCCATTACGATACATTCCCGAATAAGGATTTTAATATCTGGCATTTCCCGCAAGAGATGCGAGCTATGCCGGGTTCAAAGAGTATTCGACCTGATTACAGCGTTCCATTGGTTAATCGGGAAGAGCTGCCCTAACCTTGACTTCAAAAATCGATTGTTTATGCATAGGCCGACCAGATTTAAAGGATAGGTGTCAATCGATACTGTAGTAGTGCACTAAATTTGGCCACTGGAACAAATATGTAAATGTCCGCTTCTCGAAAGCGGACCTTCTCTTTCTATAATGCCTGAACAATATCCTTTTTATCATGCCCGCGCGGTCTGCACATCACTGAGTCGCGTCGTGTAACACGGCGAAAGCATCTCGCGCTTCATCTTCCACGACTGCTGAATACCCTGACCCGCAAAATAGAGTGTTCCCCGCCCCTGCTGGTTGAGTTTGTCCATCAGTGACATCAGCGCCTCGCTGTTCGCGCGCGGCGTGTTCTCGTCAAACAGGTTCAGTTGCGCCTCGCCCTGGTTGAAAAAGTCACCGAGCATCCCCCCGCTTTTTGGTACCGGTAGCCATCTCGCCAGACCTCTTCCAACGGCATCAGCGCCGCCGCTGCAGGCATGCCTGGTTCGACAGGTCAACCCCGCCCGTCTGCGGCCACTCTTTGACGGCGCGATTAGCAAGCTTCGTCAGCGTCCTGGTCTGTGCAATATCCGACAGAGCTATTACCCTGATGTAGCGTTAAAGCGCCGGGACGGAAAATGCGCGTGGATGATTCCCGCGCCTGGCAACTGGGATTAAAGCGGGCGGGCATTGAAAACTTCCGCTTTCATGATCTGCGCCATACACGGGCAAGCTGGCTTATTCAGTCAGGCGTACCTCTTTCCGTTCTGCAGGAAATGGGCGGGTGGGAGTCAATTTAAATGGTTCGCAGGTATGCACATCTCGCACCTAATCACCTGACTGAGCATGCGCGCCAAATTGACTCCATTTTAGGGTTTTGTGTCCCAAATATGTCCCACACAGGAAATCAGGAGGATTTGAAAGAGGCGTAAGCTATTGAAATCAAATGGCGCGCCCTGCAGGACTCGAACCTGCGACCCACGGCTTAGAAGGCCGTTGCTCTATCCAGCTGAGCTAAGGGCGCCTCGTGAAGAGGCGTTTCACGTTTTCTCTGCCGGTAGCAGTGTGAAACGCGTGGAATTATACGGTCAGTACCAGGTGAGTCAATGGCTTTCGAACCGCCTGCTGGACAATTGAGCGAAAGACATAAACGAAAACTGACAGCACGGCGCGCTTCTGACAGAATATCCTCATCCCCTCTTCTTTTGATTACAGACGGAATCTTCTCTCTGATGGCAGCAAAGATTATTGACGGTAAAACGATTGCGCAGCAGGTGCGGCTTGAAGTTGCCGAAAAAGTGAAAGCGCGCGTGGCGGCCGGAAAACGCGCTCCCGGGCTTGCGGTTGTGCTCGTTGGCGCGAACCCGGCGTCGCAGATTTATGTCGGCAGCAAACGTAAGGCGTGTGAGGAAGTGGGCTTTGTGTCCCGCTCTTACGATCTGCCGGAAACCACCAGCGAAGCTGAGCTGCTGGCGCTGATTGACGAGCTGAACGCCGACGCCGCGATTGATGGCATTCTGGTTCAGCTGCCGCTGCCGGCCGGTATCGATAACGTGAAGGTGCTGGAGCGCATCGCGCCGGATAAAGACGTGGACGGCTTCCATCCGTATAACGTTGGCCGCCTGTGCCAGCGCGCGCCGCGTCTGCGCCCGTGTACGCCGCGCGGTATCGTCACGCTGCTTGAGCGTTACAACATCGACACTTATGGCCTGAACGCCGTGGTGATCGGCGCGTCCAATATCGTCGGCCGCCCGATGAGCATGGAGCTGCTGCTGGCGGGTTGCACCACCACCGTGACCCACCGCTTCACCAAAAATCTGCGTCAGCATGTCGAAAATGCCGATCTGCTGATCGTCGCGGTCGGCAAGCCGGGCTTTATTCCGGGCGAGTGGATCAAAGAAGGTGCCATCGTGATTGATGTCGGCATCAACCGCCTGGAAAATGGCAAAGTGGTCGGCGACGTGGTGTTTGAAGATGCCGCAGCGCGCGCCGGTTATATTACCCCGGTGCCGGGCGGCGTCGGCCCGATGACGGTCGCCACGCTTATCCAGAACACGCTGCAGGCGTGCGTTGAATACCATGACGGCGAGGAGGCATAACATGGCAACGTTTTCTTTAGGTAAACACCCTCACGTCGAACTGTGCGACCTGCTGAAGCTCGAAGGCTGGAGCGAAAGCGGCGCGCAGGCGAAAATCGTGATTTCCGAAGGTCTGGTGACCGTCGACGGCGCGGTGGAAACCCGCAAGCGCTGCAAAATCGTCGCCGGACAAACCGTCAGCTTCGACGGTCAGAGCGTCACGGTCACGGCGTAACGCCCCACGCCCTCTCGATGAGAGGGCGTGAATTTCCCCCTTCAGAACCTTTTCTTATTGCCCTTCCCCACCCTCTCATCCAGTTTACGCTTAACACCTGCCCGGCCCGTTTTCTAACCGACTTCAAAGAATCAGCAAATCTTCTGGCGAAACGTTAAATAGATGTTGCGCGAAAAGGCTGCGATCCCACAGCATAGGTAGAACGTTCTACTAGAACGTTCTACCTACTATAAAACAGGGCACAAAAAGCCCGGCTGTTCCAATCGGGGGATCGGTATGAGTCTGATAACAGGTTTCGTTAAATCGCTTTCAAAATTATCGATGATAGGCCGCGCGCTGATGCTGCCTATTTCGCTGCTGCCCGCTGCCGGTCTGCTGCTGGCGTTTGGCGATAAGTTCCATCTGCCGCTGATGATGAACGCGGGCGGGGTCATTTTCGATAACCTGCCGCTGCTGTTCGCCATCGGCTCTGCCGTCGGACTGGCGTCGGAATCCGGCATCGCGGCGCTCTCGGCGGCGGTCTCGGTCTTTATCATTAACATCACCATCAGCACGCAGCTTGGCATCACGCCGGAAATGGCGGCGAGCGGCGGCAAATATGCGATGGTGGTCGGCATTCCCACGCTGCAGATGGGCGTGTTCGGCGGGCTGATTTCAGGCATTCTTGCCGCGTGGTGTTATAACCGCTTCCACACGCTGCAACTGCCGGAGTTCCTGGGGTTCTTCTCCGGCAAACGGTTTGTGGCGATTGCCGCAGCGTTTCTTTCCTTCCTGCTGGGCCTGGCGCTGCCGTATGTCTGGCAGCATATTCAGGCGGGCATCGACGCGCTGTCGGTTATCGTCAACGGCGATAACCAGGCGGCCTCGACGTTTATCTTCGGGCTGGTAGAGCGCGCGCTTATCCCGCTGGGCCTGCACCATATCTGGTATCCGTCGTTCTGGTATTCGTTTGGCGATTACACCACCCAGAGCGGCCAGGTTATCCACGGCGATCAGACCATCTGGTTCAAAATGCTGGAAGAAGGCGTGAAAAGCTTCAGCAGTAATACCTACCAGAACGCCGGTAAATTTATGCAGGGCGAGTTCCCGCTGATGCTGTTCGCGCTGCCGGCGGCGTGTCTCGCGATGTATCACGAAGCCAGCACGAAGAATAAAAAAATCGCCTCCGGTATTCTTTTCTCCGCCGCGCTGACCTGTTTTCTGACGGGGATCACGGAGCCGGTGGAATTTACCTTTATTTTTGTCGCGCCGGTGTTGTATGTATTTAACGCCATCATGGCGGGGCTTGCGTATATGTCCATGTATTTACTGGACGCGCATATCGCTAAATCGTTCTCCGCCGGGCTTATCGACTATATTTCGTTCGGCATTCTGCCCTCTTTTAACGGCTATCAGACGCACTATCTGAACGCGGTTATCGTCGGCATTCCGATGGCGATTATTTACTACTTCACCTTCCGCTTTGTTATCCGCCGTTTTGATGTGAAAACGCCGGGCCGCGTGGATGTCACCGCCAGTGCGGATGATAAAACCGATGCGGAGCTTGCGGGCAATATTGTGGGCCTGCTCGGCGGTAAAGAGAACATCACCAGCGTCGGTGCCTGTATTACGCGCCTGCGTCTGGAAGTGGCGCGCCCGGATCTTGTCGATAAAGACGGGCTGAACGGGCTTGGCGCGCGCGGCGTGGTGTTTGTGGGCGATAACGGTATTCAGGTAATTTTCGGGGCGCGCGCGCAGTTCATCGCGCAAAGTCTGTCAGGCATGACGGGGAAATAGCAGTGCCTGCGTGGGCCTCACGTCAGGCCCGCGACATCAGCGATAAAAGGATAAATCAGGGCAGATGAAAAAGGTCAGCATTATCGATGTGGCGCGCCAGGCGGGTGTGTCGGTCTCGACGGTCTCGCTGGTGCTGCGCGAGAAGGGAAAAATCTCTGCCGCGACCATCGAAAAGGTGCATGCCGCCATTGAGGCGCTGGGCTACGTGCATAACGTCGCGGCCGCTAACCTGCGCGGTAAAACCTCGAACCTGATTGGCCTGGTCGTTGAGGATCTGAACGACCCTTTTTCGACCCGCGTGACGGCAAGCCTGGTGCAGGCGCTGGAAGCGCAGGGTTTCATGGTGTTCCTCACCCAGCCTGGGCGCGACACAAGCCGGCTTGAGAGCTGTTTTGTCTCCTTTACACGCCAGGGCGTGGCGGGGGTGGTTTATCTGACTGCCGATTCCCGCCACCGCGCGCTGCCAGCGCCGGTCGTGCAGAGCACGCTGCCGCTGGTGGTTGTGTCGCAGTCGCCGGTAGAAGAAAAGCGCAACAGCGTGGTACGCGATAACCGCCAGGCGGGCGGGCTCGCCACGCGTTATCTGATTGAGCGCGGCCACCGTAATATCGCCTATATCGGCGGTACGGCGGGATGTCTTATCCGTGAGGAGCGGCTTTACGGCTACCGCGCGGCGCTGTCGCAATACGGCTTGCCGTGGCGTGATGAGTTCGCGCCCGCCTGCGCCGAGGAGACGCTGGCGGTGAGCCAGACGGTGCGCCAGCTTCTTGAGGCGAATAACAAAATCACCGCCCTGCTGTGCCATTCGCCGCACGCGATTATCGGCTGCCTGGAGGCGATTCATCAGGTCGGCCGCACGGTGGGAAAAGATGTGTTCCTGACGCAGCAGGTGTCGTTAATTGGCTTTGAGGACATGATGCACGTGAATCTGACGTCGCCTTCGTTTACCTATGTTTCTTCAGCCAGCGAAGAGACCGGGCATCAGGCGGCGGGGTTGATTGTACGGCTTATCCGCGAGCCCGGCCTGCCCGCGCAGCGGATTACGCTCTCGGGCCAGTTGATTGCGCGGGGATCGGCGTAAGGGAGGACGGTGGGCGCGCGTTTGCTTTTATGGCGGGTGCGCTTCGCTTACCCACCCTACATGTTTTACGTTTGCTTTTGCGGTGGGTGCGCTTCGCTTACCCACCCTACATGTTTTGCGCTTTCTTTTGTGGTGGGTGCGCTTCGCTTACCCACCCTACAACGGATGTCGCATCGTTTCGTAGGGCAGGTAAGCGCAGCGCACCTGCCGAAACTACCGCAACCATTTAAACCACAACCATAAAAAAAGCGGCTTTCGCCGCTTTTTCTTATTTACGTCGCCAGGTCGTGCCCTGCGGGCCATCTTCCAGAATAATGCCCATCTCGTTTAAGCGATCGCGCGCGGCGTCCGCTGCCGCCCAGTCTTTCGCTTTGCGCGCTTCAAGACGCTTAACGATCAGCGCTTCGATTTCCGCCACTTCATCGTCGTTGGCCTGCGCACCGGATTGCAGGAACTGCTCCGGTGCCTGCTCCAGCAGGCCCAGCACGGCGGCAAGCTTACGCAGATGCGCGGCTAACTGGTTCGCCGCGCTGCTGTCTTCCGCTTTCAGGCGGTTCACTTCGCGCGCCATATCGAACAGCACGGAATACGCTTCCGGCGTGTTGAAATCGTCGTTCATCGCCTCGACAAAACGCGCTTCGAACGCCTCGCCGCCTGCGGCGGTCGCGCTGGCGTCGGTGCCGCGCAGCGCGGTATAGAGACGCTCAAGCGAGGCGCGCGCCTGCTTTAAGTTCTCTTCGCTGTAGTTCAGCTGGCTGCGGTAATGGCCGGACATCAGGAAGTAGCGCACGGTCTCGGCGTCGTAGTGCTGCAGCACGTCACGCACGGTAAAGAAATTGCCGAGCGATTTGGACATCTTCTCGCGATCGACCATCACCATGCCGGAGTGCATCCAGTAATTCACATACTCGCCGTCGTGCGCGCAGGTCGACTGAGCGATTTCGTTTTCATGGTGCGGGAACATCAGATCCGAACCGCCGCCGTGAATATCGAAATGGCTGCCGAGCTGCTTGCAGTTCATCGCGGAGCACTCGATATGCCAGCCTGGACGCCCGTCGCCCCACGGTGACGGCCAGCTCGGCTCGCCCGGCTTGGACATCTTCCACAGCACGAAATCCATCGGGTTACGTTTGCTGTCGGCCACTTCCACGCGCGCGCCCGCCTGGAGCTGTTCCAGATCCTGGCGCGAAAGCTTGCCGTAATCCGCGTCGCTCTCCACCGCGAACATGACATCGCCATTGCCCGCGACATACGCATGGCCGCGAGCGATCAACTGCTCAACGATTTCAATAATTTCCGGAATGTGCTGCGTCGCGCGCGGCTCGCTGTCCGGGCGCAGAATATTCAGCGCATCGAAATCTTTGTGCATCTCGGCGACCATACGGTCCACCAGCGCCACGAAATCCTCGCCGTTCTCGTTCGCGCGTTTAATAATTTTGTCGTCAATATCGGTAATGTTGCGCACATATTTCAGCTTATAGCCGAGAAAACGCAGGTAGCGCGCCACAACATCAAACGCGATGAACGTACGGCCATGACCGATGTGACAGAGGTCGTAAACGGTAATACCACACACGTACATGCCGACTTCCCCGGCATGGATAGGCTTAAATTCCTCTTTCTGGCGACTCATGGTATTGAAGATTTTTAACATCAGAAGTTTCCGTGTCAGTGTGTGGTAAGCAGATAAAACCCCTATATTACCCATAATTGAAAGCGCAAGCACCCCACTTTGCAAGGTGAAGCAAGCGGTGAGTTATGCTATAACAGCCTCCTACTGTGGCTTCTTTCGGAAGCCGAAGCACCACTGAAACAAAACAGGATGCAGACATGGTTACTTTTCACACCAATCACGGCGACATCGTAATCAAGACGTTCGATGACAAAGCGCCGGAAACGGTAAAAAACTTTCTGGACTATTGCCGCGAAGGTTTCTACGACAACACCATTTTCCATCGTGTAATCAACGGCTTTATGATTCAGGGCGGCGGTTTTGAGCCGGGCATGAAACAGAAAAGCACTAAAGATCCTATCAAAAACGAAGCCAACAACGGTCTGAAGAACACCCGCGGTACGCTGGCCATGGCGCGCACCCAGGCGCCGCACTCCGCAACGGCCCAGTTCTTCATCAACGTGGTGGATAACGACTTCCTGAACTTCAGCGGCGAAAGCCTGCAGGGTTGGGGCTACTGCGTGTTCGCAGAAGTGGTCGAAGGTATGGACGTGGTTGATAAAATCAAAGGCGTTTCCACCGGCCGCAGCGGCATGCATCAGGATGTGCCGAAAGAAGACGTGATTATCGAGCGCGTAACCGTCAGCGAGTAATTCGTGGCGACGCTCTTTATTGCAGATCTTCATCTGTGCTCAGAAGAACCGGCGATTACCGCCGGTTTTCTGCGTTTTTTAGCCGGTACCGCGCGTGAAGCGGACGCCCTTTACATTCTGGGCGATCTCTTTGAGGCCTGGATTGGCGATGACGACCCGGAACCGCTGCACCGTGAGATAGCTGCCGCCCTGCGCGCGCTCGTGCAATCCGGCGTCCCCTGCTATTTCATTCACGGCAACCGCGATTTCCTGCTTGGCCGTCGCTTCGCCCGCGAAAGCGGTATGCAATTGTTGCCTGAAGAGCAGGTGCTGGATCTCTACGGCAGACGCGTCCTGATTATGCATGGCGACACGCTGTGCACCGACGATGCTGGTTATCAGGCGTTTCGCGCCAAAGTCCATAAGCCGTGGCTGCAAACCCTTTTCCTCGCATTACCCCTGCGGCTGCGCCGCCGCATCGCCGCCCGCATGCGCGCCGGCAGTAAAGCCTCTAACAGCCAGAAAGATCTCGCCATCATGGATGTCAACCCGCAGGCAGTGGTCGATACCATAGAACGCCAGCGGGTGCAGTGGCTTATTCACGGCCATACCCACCGCCCTGCCGTCCATACGCTGGAGGCGAACGGCAAGCCCGCGCACCGCGTGGTGTTAGGCGCCTGGCACAGCGAAGGCTCGATGGTCAAAGTCACCCCCGACGACGTGGAACTGGTAGCGTTTCCGTTCTGATCCGCGCGGTACTTTTTGCCGCGCTCGCGCCTACGCAACCGTTTTCCTTGCCGGTTTTCCGTGATATTCTCAAGGCCCTCGTAACGGCGACCCCGTTGATTTTGCCGCCTGACCACAGGAGTTTTGAGACGTATGTCTTCCAGCCACACCCCGGCGCGTATCGCCATCGTCATGGGTTCCAGAAGCGACTGGGCCACCATGCAGTTTGCCGCAGAAATTCTCGATGCTCTGGATGTTCCTCACCACGTTGAAGTGGTCTCCGCGCACCGCACGCCCGATAAACTCTTCAGCTTCGCCGAGCGCGCGCAGGAGAACGGGTTTCAGGTGATCATCGCGGGCGCAGGCGGCGCGGCGCATCTGCCGGGCATGATTGCCGCGAAAACGCTGGTGCCGGTGCTGGGCGTGCCGGTACAAAGTGCGGCGTTAAGCGGGCTGGACAGCCTCTACTCTATCGTCCAGATGCCGCGCGGCATTCCGGTCGGCACGCTAGCTATCGGTAAAGCGGGCGCGGCGAACGCGGCTCTGCTGGCCGCCCAGATCCTGGCGCAGCATGACAGCGCGCTGCTGGCGCGTCTTGAACACTGGCGTCAGAAACAAACCGAGGAAGTGCTGGAGAATCCGGACCCGCGGGGTGAGGCATGAAGCAGGTATGCGTGCTGGGTAACGGCCAGCTTGGCAGAATGCTGCGCCAGGCGGGCGAACCGCTTGGCATTCGCGTCTGGCCGGTAGGGCTGGACGCCGATCCGCAGGCGGTGCCGTTCGCGCAGAGCGTTATCACGGCGGAAATTGAACGCTGGCCGGAAACCGCCCTGACCCGCGAGCTGGCGCGCCACAACGCGTTCGTTAACCGCGATGTTTTCCCGCTTATTGCCGACCGTTTCACCCAGAAACAGCTGCTCGATAAGCTCAATCTCCCCACCGCGCCGTGGCAGTTGCTGGCAAGCAGCGACGAATGGCCGCAGATTTTTGAGAGCCTCGGTGATCTGGCTATCGTCAAGCGCCGCACCGGCGGCTACGATGGCCGCGGCCAGTGGCGGCTTCGCGAAAACGAGACTGAGACGCTGCCCGCTGAATGTTACGGCGAATGCATCGTCGAGCGGGGCATTAACTTTACCGGCGAGGTGTCGCTGGTGGGCGCGCGGGCGCGTGACGGCAGCGCGGTCTTTTATCCGCTGACCCACAACCTGCATCAGGACGGCATTCTGCGCACCAGCGTGGCCTTCCCGCAGGCGAACGCTACCCAGCAGAAGCAGGCCGAAGCGATGCTGCGCGCGATTATGGACGAGCTGAATTATGTGGGCGTGATGGCGATGGAGTGTTTTGTCACGCCGCAGGGCCTGCTGATTAACGAGCTTGCGCCGCGCGTGCATAACAGCGGCCACTGGACGCAGAACGGCGCGTCCATCAGCCAGTTTGAGCTGCACCTGCGCGCCGTCACCAATCTGCCGCTGCCGCAACCGGTAGTGAGCGGCCCGTCGGTGATGGTGAATCTGATTGGCACCGATCTGAATTACGACTGGCTGAAGCTGCCGCTGGTGCATCTGCACTGGTATGACAAAGAGGTGCGTGAAGGCCGTAAAGTCGGGCATCTCAATCTGAGCGATGCCGAGGCGACGCTGATTGACGCCACGCTGGAAGCCCTCTCCCCGTTGCTGCCGCCGGAATACGCAAGCGGCATCGCCTGGGCGCAGGCGCATTTGCGATAAGAAAAGCACCCTGCGGGGTGCTTTTTTATTGGGTGTGGCGGGTGGTTTACTGGTGGGTGCGCTGCGCTTACCCACCCTACAAACAGTTTAATACCGGCCTGTGCGCTGTGCTTACCCACCCTACCATTCACCGTTGCTTATACCCGTAGGGCGGGTAAGCGCAGCGCACCCGCCGGTCCAGCATTACGCCTCCAGCGCCTGCTCGAGATCCGCGAGCAAATCCTCCGCGTCTTCAATCCCGACCGACAACCGAATCAACTGCGGCGTAATCCCGTTCGCCAGCCGCTGTTCAAGCGGAATCGAGGCGTGCGTCATACTGAACGGCTGGCTCACCAGGCTCTCCACGCCGCCGAGGCTTTCGGCAAGCGTAAAGAGCCGTAGCTTTTTAATCACCTGTGCCGCACGCTGGTCATCGCCGCGCACCACGATGGAAATCATGCCGCCTGAGAGCGCCATCTGACGTCGCGCCAGCGCATACTGCGGATGGCTTTCCAGCCACGGGAAAAACACCTTTTCCACCTGCGGATGCTGCGCCAGCCGCTGCGCAATCTTCAGCGCGCTGGCGCTGTGCCGCTCCATACGCAGCGCCAGCGTGCGAATGCCGCGCAGCGTCAGAAAGCTGCTGAACGGGTCGAGCACGCCGCCGACGGCGTTCTGCAGATAGGCCAGCTGCTGCGCCAGTGCAGGGTTATCGCCGACCACCGCCAGCCCCGCCACAACGTCGGAGTGGCCGTTCAGGTATTTGGTGGCTGAATGCACGACAATATCAAACCCGAGCGTCAGCGGGCGGTGAATGGCGGGCGAGGCGAACGTATTATCCGCCACGCTTATCAGCCCGCGCCTGCGCGCCAGCCCGGCAATCGCTTCGAGATCCGCCAGTTTCAGCAGCGGATTGGTCGGCGTTTCGACCCAGATCATCCGGGTTTCCGGGCGGATCGCCGCCTCCAGCGCCGCGAGATCGTCCGGCTTCACCCAGGAGACGGTCAGCCCCGCGGTGCGCTTACGCACATTTTCCAGCAGCCGGTACGTGCCGCCGTACACATCGTCCACCGCCACGATATGGCTCTCTTTGTCGAGCAGCTCCAGCACCGTGGAAATCGCCGCCAGCCCGGAGGCAAACGCGAATCCCTGGCTGCCCGCTTCAAGCTCCGCGATGGCGCGCTCCAGCGCGTGGCGCGTCGGGTTGCCGCTGCGCGAATATTCATAACCGGTATGCTCGCCGGGCGCGGGCTGCGCGTAGGTGGAAGTGGCGTAAATCGGCGGCATCACCGCGCCATGCTGATCGTGATGCGTGCCGCTGTGCACGCTGAGCGTTGCGAATTTATCCATGATAAAACTCCTTAAGATTCAAGCTGGTTGCGCCAGCGGTTCAGCACATCGGTACGGGTGATAAGCCCGAGAAAGCGCGTCTCGTCGGTGATCACCGCCACCAGACCGCGTTCGAAAACCTCAAACAGTTCCCGCTCGCTGGCGCTTTTATCGAGCGTCACCACTTCGCGGTTCATGGCCGCCGAGACGGGCGTGAGAAAGCGCTGGCTGTCGCCGCGGATAAACGTCAGCAGATCCCACTCATCGACAATGCCCACCACGCGCCCCTGCGCCAGCACCGGAAGCTGAGAGATATCGTAAAGCCGCATCCGGGCGAGCACCGTCGCGAGCGAATCATCGGGTGCCGCGGTCACGGCCGCGCCTTCATCATGGCGAAACGCGATGTAATCACGCAGATCGCCCACGGTGGGCCGCGTCTGTAGCCCCTGCTGGCGCAGCCAGTCGTCGTTAAACATTTTCGAGAGATATTTATTGCCGCTGTCGCAGGCGAACGTCACCACGCGTTTCGGCGTGGTCTGTGCGCGGCAGTAGCGCAGCGCGGCGGCAAGCAGCGTGCCGGTGGAGGAGCCCGCCAGCACGCCTTCGATTTTCAGCAGATCGCGCGCGGCGGCAAACGCGGCGGCGTCGGTCACCCGAAAAGCCTGCCGGACGCCCTCCAGATGCGCGAGCGGCGGAATGAAATCCTCGCCGATGCCCTCCACCAGCCACGATCCCGCCTCGTGATAGCGCCCCGTTTCAACCTGATCGGCCAGGATCGATCCTGCCGGATCGGCGAGCACGAATTCAGTGTGGGGCGAGTGCTCGCGAAACCAGGCCTGAAGCCCGCCGAGCGTGCCGCCGGAGCCAACGCCCACCACGATGGCGTCAATGCGCCCTTCCGCCTGCGCAAAAAGCTCCGGCGCGGTGGTGGTCTGATGCGCCAGCGGGTTGGCCGGGTTATTAAACTGGTCGATGTAAAACGCGCCGGGCGTTTCATCGGCGAGGCGCTGCGCATAATCCTGATAATAGGCCGGGTGGCCTTTGTTCACGTCCGAGCGGGTAAGCCGCACGTCCACGCCCAGCGCGCGCAGGTGATAAATTTTCTCGCGGCTCATTTTGTCCGGCACCACCAGAATCAGCCGGTAGCCCTTTTGGGCGGCGATAAGCGCAAGGCCAAGGCCGGTATTGCCCGCCGTGGCTTCAATAATGGTGCCGCCGGGCGCAAGCCGCCCCTGGCGTTCAGCCTCGTTAATCATCGAGAGCGCCACGCGGTCTTTAATCGAACCGCCGGGGTTCTGGTTTTCCAGTTTGAGCAACAGTTCACACGGGCCGGTATCGAGCTTTGCGAGGCGCAGCAGCGGCGTCTGCCCGATAAGAGAGGTTACAGAATCGACTATCGACATGGTCGGTTTATCCAGTCATCAGAGAATGGCCAAATGATAGGACTGCGTTTTTTCGCGGTTAAAGAATCATTCGCGGGTCTTTAGAACCAGATGGAATATTCTCTGCTGTTCTGGCGGTAAAGAAGGAAAGCGGTAAAGTCGTCCAGAAATATCGATGGCTGAATGAGGCATTTTTGCTGCCATTTTCACCGTTTTTTCTTATACAGACGCCCGCTTTTGCCAGTTTGCGCATTTGGATTGCCGGAATTTATCGAAGCCGCCCGGGATGTTTTCCGTATACCCCGGCAAGAGTGAGCGGCGTACAATGGCGGCGTTTTAAAAAAGATGAGAACAACATGCAAAAGGATGCACAACGGCGGCCAGACAGCGACGATGCGCTGGCGCTTATTACACGCGGCGTCACGCTGATTGACGTTCGCGCGCCGGTGGAGTTTGCGCAGGGCGCGATGCCAGGGGCGATTAATCTGCCGCTGATGAATAACGACGAGCGCGCGGCGGTCGGTACCTGTTACAAGCAGCACGGCCAGCAGGCCGCACTGGCGCTCGGCCACCGGCTGGTGTGCGGCGAGGTGCGCGAAGCCCGGCTTAACACATGGCGTCTCGCCTGCGAGCGTCATCCCGAGGGCTTTCTCTGCTGCGCACGTGGCGGCATGCGCAGCCATATCGTTCAGCAGTGGCTGCGTGAGCGCGGCATCGACTATCCGCTGGTGGAAGGCGGTTACAAACGGCTGCGCCAGGCGGCGATGGACGCCACGGATCGCTTAAGCCGTCTGCCGATGGTGCTTATCGGCGGGTGTACCGGCAGCGGCAAAACGCAGCTGGTGAAAGCGCTGCCGACCGGCATTGACCTGGAAGGGCTGGCGCATCACCGCGGCTCGTCGTTTGGTCGGACGCTGACGCCGCAACGGGCGCAGGCCAGTTTTGAAAACCATCTCGCCGCCGCGATGCTTAACCATCACGCCCGCTGGACGACGCTCAGTAACCCGTTCTGGGTGCTGGAAGACGAAGGCAAAATGATAGGCGCCAACCATCTGCCCGCCGTACTGCGCGAACAGATGCTACAGGCGCCTGTTGTGGTGGTCGAAGAGCCGCTGGAACGCCGTCTGGAGCGGCTGCGTGAGGAGTATTTTGTGCAGATGCAGGCTGCGTTTCAGGCAGCGCTCGGCGATGAAGCCGCAGGCTGGCGCGCTTATGGCGACTACCTGCACCACGGGCTTTACGCCATCCGCCGCCGTCTCGGGCTTGCGCGCTACGCCGAGCTGGAGGCGCTTCAGGAGGCCGCGCTCGCCCGCCAGCAGCGCACCGGTGAAACCCATGCGCATTTCGCCTGGCTTGCGCCGCTGCTCGAAGGCTATTACGACCCGATGTATCGCTATCAGTTAGAGAAAAAAGCGCAGCAGATCGCGTTTCGCGGCGACTATCACCAGGTGGATGCCTGGCTGCGTCACCGCTACTGCGCTAGCCGTTAAACTGGCGAAACAGCGCTTTGCCTTTTAAGAGCCGCACGCCGAGCCAGCCGCCGCACAGCGACAATAGCAACGCGCCGCAGAGCGGCAGCATCACCCACAGCCGCCAGTCCGGCTCCCACGGGAAGTCAAACACGCGGGTTTGCAGCACGCCTAGCGCCACTTCCGCCCCGATGGCGGCCACCAGCCCCGCCACCAGGCCAAGCAGCGCGAACTCGCTCCAGAGCGTGGCGCGCAGCAATTTTTTCTCCGCACCCAGCGTGCGGTAAACCACCAGCTCCTGGCGGCGCTGATGCATGCCCACCTGCACCTGCGCCAGCAGCAGCAACACGCCGCAGACGGTCACCAGCACGACCATCACCTCCAGCGCGCGGCTCACCTGCTCCAGCACCTGGCCTATCTGTCTGAGGATCGCCCCGATATCCAGCACGCTCACCGTCGGAAACTCCCGGTTAAGCTGCGTCAGCATGGCGTCGGCCTTGTCAGCGCGAAAACTGGTCAGGTAGCTTTGCGGCTGCCCGTCCAGCGCGCCCGGCGGGAAGATAAAGAAAAAGTTAGGCCGCAGGCTCTCCCAGTCCACTTTACGCAGGCTGATCACTTTCGCAGTAAACACCTGGGTGTCGCCAGTGAAGGTCACGCTGTCGCCAGGCGCGATATTCAGGCGTTTCGCCAGCCCCTCTTCCATCGAGACTTCGCCCGCGCGCGGCGGCCAGCGTCCTGCGGTGAGCGGATTATGCTCCGGGCGCTCCGCCTGCCAGGTGAGATTGAGCTCGCGATTGAGCGCCTCATCCTCATTACCCACGGTGGCCTTGCCGTTAATCTGCGTCAGCCGCGCGCGAACGATGGGGTAAAACGCCTGCGGGATAATCTGATGCTCCGCCAGAAACGCTTTCACCGCGTCGCGCTGCTCCGGTGCGATATTAATCAGAAAAAAGTTCGGGCTTTCCGGCGGCAACTGCTGCTGCCAGCGGTCGAGCAGATCGCCTCTTAACACCAGCAGCAGCGCCAGCAACATGAAAGAGAGCGAAAACGTCGCGAGCTGGCTCAGGGTTTGCCAGGGCTGGCGCAACAGGCGGTTGACTGCGAGACGCAGTGCCAGCGAGCGCAACCGCAGGCGACGCATCGCCCACAGCAGCGCCCAGCCCGCAAGCCCGCACAGCGCCGCCAGCACGACGGCACCCGCGAGAACGGCCCAGAGCAGCATCCGGCCGCCCATTAATCCGGCAAGCAGCGCCACCACAATCAGCGCCATTACCGGCAAATAGATTTTCAGCGGCCAGAGATTTGCCACCGCGTCGCGGCGCAGTACCCGCAGCGGCTGTGTCGCAAGCAGCAGCCGGTAAGGCCGCAGCCCCACCAGCAGCGAAATCACGACCATCGCGCCCACGGCCCACAGCCACGGCCAGACACTCGCTTCCGGCAGTGCGGCGGGCAGCACCGGTGCGAGCAACCGCATCAGGATCGCCTCAAAAAGCAGGCCCGCCGCGCCGCCGGTGAGGGTCGCCAGCAGCAGCACCATCAGCCACTGGCCGACAATAAGCCTGCGCAGCGCCGCCCGCCCGGCACCCAGCGTTTTCAGAATAGCCACCAGATCATAGCGGCTGCGGCAGTAGTGGCTCATCGCCACCGCCACCGCGGCCACCGCCAGCAGCAGGGTCAGGAGCGCCGAGAGCAACAGGAACTGCTGCGAGCGCTGGAGCGATTTGCCAAGCGCGCTGTCGTCCTGCTCAAGGCCGGTCCAGCGGTGTTCCGGCTTAAGCTGCGGCAGCAGCCAGCGTTCATACTGCGCGAGCGCCTCAGGCGCGCCGGCGAATTTATAGCGCCAGGTGAGACGGCTGCCGGGCTGCACCGCGCCGGTCTGTTCGACATCCGCCAGGTTCATCAGCAGTCGCGGGGCCATCTGGAACGGGTTAAAGCCACTGTCCGGCTCCTGGATCACCTCGCCCGCCACCTTCAGCGTCGCGTCGCCCACGTCCACCGGATCGCCGGGTTTCACGCCAAGCAGCGCCATCAGGCGCGGTGCCAGCAGCACCGTGCCCGGCGCGGGCAGCAGCCCCTGCGGGCGCGTTTGCAGCGTGCCGTAGAGCGGGTAGCGCGTATCCACCGCCTTAACGCTCGCCAGCTGCGGGCGGTCAGCAGCGAAGGTCATGGTGGAAAAACTGAGCTGCCGTGAGACGGCAAGACCCTCTTCCCCCGCTTTATCGAGCCACGCCTGCGGCACCGCGCGGGAACTTTTAAGCGTCCGGTCGCCCGCCATGAATTCCCGGGTCTGCTGGCTTAAGCCTTTCTCCATGCGGTCACTGATGTTGCCGAGCGCCAGCACGCAGGCCACCGCCAGGCTCAGCGCCAGCCAGACGATTAATAGCGACGGCGAGCGCCATTCGCGCCAGAACCAGCGGGCCGTCATGCTTCCTCCCACAGCTTGCCGTCGCGCAGCCGCAGCGTGCGATCGCAGCGGGCCGCCAGTTCAGGATCGTGCGTCACGAGAATCAGCGTCGTGCCGCTGTCGCGGTTTAAGGAGAAGAGCAGATCGGCGATGCGATCGCCCGTCTGGCGATCTAGATTGCCGGTGGGCTCATCGGCAAAGAGCACCGCCGGGCGGCCATTGAACGCGCGCGCCAGCGCCACGCGCTGCTGTTCGCCGCCGGAGAGCTGGGCGGGCAGGTGATCGAGGCGTTTGCCAAGCCCAAGCTGCTCCAGCAGCGCCTGCGCCTGCTGGCGGCTGGCCTTACTGGTTTCGCCACGCAGCATCGCGGGCAGTTCGACATTCTCCAGCGCGTTGAGTGTCGGGATCAGCATGAACGACTGAAACACAAAGCCGACATCCCGCGCCCGCAGCCGCGCCCGCGCTTCTTCGTCCATCTGATGCAGCGGCTCGCCGAGCAGGCGCACCTCGCCGCTGGTGCCGTCGTCCAGCCCGGCGAGAATTGCCAGCAGCGTTGACTTGCCGGAGCCGGACTCGCCCACCAGCGCGATGCTCTGGCCCGGTTTGACAACCAGTTCAACTCCGGTAAGGATGGACAGGGCGTGTTCCCCCTGACCGACGGATTTATTAAGATGATGAACTTCAAGAATGTTTTCCGCTGGCATTTCCCTTTCCTGTTACTGGCGTTATTAAGCTTTCGCGCCGCCGCGGCGGACACGTTACTGGTGCTGGGCGACAGCCTGAGCGCGGGCTATCGTATGGCGGCGGACGCCGCATGGCCTGCGCTGCTGAACGATAAATGGCAGCAGCGCGACGTGCGCGTGGTCAACGCGAGCATCAGCGGCGACACCGCTCAGCAGGGGCTTTCGCGCCTGCCTGCGCTGCTTAAACAGCATCAGCCGCGCTGGGTGCTGATTGAGCTTGGCGGCAACGACGGTCTGCGCGGTTTTCCGCCGGATACGCTTTCCGCCACGCTCAGGAAAATCATAGAACAGGTTAAAACCGCGGGCGCGGAGCCGCTGCTGATGCAGATCCGCCTGCCAGCGAACTACGGACGCCGCTACAATCAGGCGTTTGAAGCGATTTACCCGGAACTGGCGCAATCTTTTTCCATCCCCCTGCTGCCCTTTTTTATGGAAGAGGTTTACCTCAAACCGCAGTGGATGCAGGACGATGGCATTCATCCCAATCGCGACGCCCAGCCGTTTATTGCCGACTGGATGGCGCAGCGACTGGCCCCTTTAGTTAAACACGACTCATAACCCTGCGGGGCGCTGAGCGGGTAAAGTTATGCAAAAATCACTCTTAATTACAGGATGTTCCAGCGGTATTGGTCTTGCCTGCGCGCACGAGCTGCGCCGTCAGGGCTTTCAAATCCTTGCGGCCTGCCGCAAGCCGGACGATGTGGCGCGGATGAATACGCTGGGGTTCATCGGCATTGAACTCGATCTCGACTCCCCGCAGAGCGTGGAGGCCGCCGCGCAGGAGGTGATTCGCCTGACGAATAACCGCCTGTACGGGATTTTCAATAACGGCGGCTACGGCGTGTACGGTCCGCTCTCAACCATCAGCCGCGCGCAGATGGAACAGCAGTTCTCGACGAACTTTTTCGGCGCGCATCAGCTCACCATGCTGCTGCTGCCCGCGATGCTGCCGCACGGCGAAGGGCGCATCGTCAATACCAGTTCGGTCATGGGGTTAATTTCAACCCCCGGACGCGGCGCCTATGCCGCCAGCAAATATGCGCTGGAGGCGTGGTCTGACGCGCTGCGCATGGAGCTGCGCTACAGCGGCGTGAAGGTGAGCCTGATTGAGCCCGGCCCTATTCGCACGCGCTTTACGGAAAACGTCAACCAGACGCAGGCGGATAAACCGGTCGAAAACCCCGGCATCGCCGCGCGTTTTACACTCGGCCCGGAGGCGGTCGTCGCCAAAGTGCGCCATGCTTTTGAGAGCCCGAATCCGCGTATTCGCTATCCGGTCACGCTGGTGACGCATGCGGTAGGCATACTCAAACGGCTACTGCCGACGCGAATCATGGACAAAATTTTACACGGGTAAGTTGAAGACGAGCGCCCTGCCCCCATGTAAAAAGGAAATCGACAACAGAGAGTGACTCATGTCCGAACAGAATATTATCAACCTCAGCGAAGCGAACCTGCACCAGATCCTGGAGCAATCCATGACGGTGCCGGTGCTCTTCTATTTCTGGTCCGATCGCAGCCAGCACTGCCAGCAGCTGACGCCGGTGCTGGAGAAACTGGCGAACCAGTATCAGGGCCAGTTTATTCTCGCGAAAGTGGACTGCGATAACGAACAGGCCATCGCCGCGCAGTTTGGCCTGCGCGCCATCCCGACGGTCTATCTGTTCAGCCAGGGGCAGCCGGTGGACGGCTTCCAGGGCCCGCAGCCGGAAGAAGCGATCCGCGCGCTGCTGGACAAAGTGCTGCCGCGTGAAGAAGAGCTGAAAGCGCAGGAAGCGATGGCGCTGATGCAGGAAGGCAAACATCTTGAAGCGCTGCCGCTGCTGAAAGAGGCCTGGCAGATGTCGAACCAGGCGAGCGAAATCGGCCTGCTGCTGGCGCAGGCACAAATAGCGCTTAACCGCTCCGAAGACGCCGAAGCGGTGCTGAAAACCATTCCGTTGCAGGATCAGGACACCCGCTATCAGGGCCTGGTGGCGCAGATAGACCTGCTGAAACAGGCGGCGGACACGCCGGAGATCCAGCAGCTGCAACAGCAGGTGGAGCTACACCCGGATGACGCGCAGCTCGCCAGCCAGCTTGCGCTGCAACTGCATCAGGTCGGCCGTAACGAAGAGGCGCTGGAATTACTTTTCGACCACCTGAAGAAAGATCTTAACGCCGCCGACGGTCAGGCGCGTAAAATGCTCCAGGAAATCCTGGCCGCGCTGGGCACCGGTGACGCGCTGGCGTCAAAATATCGCCGTCAGCTCTACTCTCTGCTTTACTGATTCCCACCGGCAAGGATGCCGTGACGTTCCCCTGCCAGATTCGGGCGCTGCGCCCGGCGCTGGCAGGCGGTAGAATAGTCGCTATTGCACACAACAGGAGGTTGGTTCGATGCTGTTTATTATCCCCGTACTTATTTTCGTCGCGCTGGTTATCGTTATGGCTGGCGTCAAAATCGTGCCGCAGGGTTTCCAGTGGACGGTGGAACGCTTTGGCCGCTATACCAAAACCCTTCAGCCTGGCCTGAATCTCGTGGTGCCGTTTATGGATCGCGTGGGCCGCAAAATCAACATGATGGAGCAGGTGCTCGATATCCCGTCGCAGGAGGTTATCTCTAAAGATAACGCCAACGTCACTATCGACGCCGTCTGCTTTATTCAGGTGATCGACGCGCCGCGCGCGGCGTATGAGGTGAGCAACCTGGAGCTTGCCATCATCAACCTGACGATGACCAACATCCGTACCGTGCTGGGCTCGATGGAACTGGACGAAATGCTGTCGCAGCGTGACAGCATCAACACCCGCCTGCTGCACATTGTCGATGAAGCCACCAACCCGTGGGGCATCAAAGTCACGCGTATCGAAATCCGCGACGTGCGCCCGCCCGCCGAGCTTATCGCCTCGATGAACGCCCAGATGAAAGCCGAACGTACCAAACGCGCCTATATTCTGGAGGCCGAAGGCGTGCGCCAGGCAGAGATCCTCAAAGCCGAAGGCGAAAAACAGTCGCAGATCCTCAAAGCGGAAGGCGATCGCCAGTCGGCGTTCTTGCAGGCGGAAGCCCGTGAGCGTTCGGCCGAGGCGGAAGCGCGCGCCACGAAAATGGTTTCCGAAGCGATCGCTGCGGGCGATATTCAGGCGGTGAATTACTTTGTGGCGCAGAAATATACCGACGCGCTGCAGCAGATTGGCTCTTCCAGCAACAGCAAAGTGGTGATGATGCCGCTGGAGGCCTCAAGCCTGATGGGTTCGATAGCCGGGATCGCCGAACTCATGAAAGAGAGCGGCAACGAGCGTAAACGCCCATGATGACCCTTATCCTCTCTCACCCTCACGTCTTCTGGCTCTGTCTGGGCGGACTGCTGCTGGCGGCGGAAATGCTCGGCGGCAATGGCTTTCTGCTCTGGAGCGGCGTGGCGGCGGTAGCGACCGGGCTGCTGACCTGGCTTCTGCCGCTGGGCTGGGAGTGGCAGGGCGTGAGTTTCGCGCTGTTCATGCTTATCGCCGTCTGGCTCTGGTGGCGCTGGCTGTCGCGTCGCGCGCAGCCGCGACCTGACAACGCGCTGAACCAGCGCGGCCAGCAGCTGATCGGACAGCGCTTTACGCTGACGCAGGCGCTGGAGAATGGCCGCGGGCAGATCACCGTCGGTGATAGCGTCTGGCCGGTCGTGGCGAGCAGCGATTTACCGGCAGGTACAGTTGTTGAAGTGGTCGCGCTCGACGGCATTCGCCTGCGCGTGCAGGCGAGCCGGACGCAATAGCCGATTCTCGCAAGACAGCACTGTTCAATAAAAGCCTGTTCGGGCATGATCCGGACAGGCTTTTTTACAAAATATTCACAAGGAAACGACGTTATGACGCTACGACTGACAGGGATCGCCCTCGCGCTGCTGACGCTGCCCACGCTCTGCGCGCAGGCCTCTTCTGATATTGAAGACTGCACGTGGGGCACGCCGGGCTGCGTTCTGCAAGGCGAGCCCTGGCTTAATGTGAATAACGATACCCGCGACAACCTGATTCGCATGATAAGCGAGCAGAAACATTTCGCGCTGCCGGTCTGGCCGCTGCCCGCCGACACGCGCACCACCCGCGATTACCACTTCGGCTATCACGAAGAAGATGTCACGGAAACTGCCACGCCCGGCACCGCCGCAGGCGATGCGCCGGACCCGCTGGCGACGCTGCTGACCAGCATGCATCTTGACCCGGCCGCCGCGACGCTCAGCGACGCCGACCGTGAAAACCGTTTTGTCTCCAATAATTCGCAGAGCGTCATCGCGTTTCTGACCGCGCTGAATAATGAGAAATCGCTGACCGACGCGCAGCGTCAACACCTGGCGCAGGCGCGTCTGAGTATTTATCAGGCGCCTGACAGCACGCCCGACAGCCTCAACGCGCCGCAGGGTTCTGCTGCCGCTGCGTTCGATGAATATCTTGGCGCGGCGAGCGCGTTTTATCAGGGCGACTACCCCGCCGCGACGGAACGCTTTAGCGCGCTTAAAGCCAGCAGCCAGCCGTGGGTGGCGCAGACCGCCGCCTATATGCTGATGCGCGTGGCGCTTAACCAGAGCAGCGCCGCGGCGGTGGACGATGATTACGGCCTGTTTGATACCACTAAAATCGACAAAACCGCCGCGCGCCAGGCGCTCGCTTATTCTGAGGCGTACCTGAAAGCCTGGCCGGAGGGCGACTACGCTGACTCCGCACGCGGCATGCAGCGACGCATCTACTGGTATCTCCAGGACTGGGACGCGCTGGCCCCGCGCTACGAGCAGGCGCTGAAAGCGGCACCGGACGCCGACGCCCTGCGCGCGCTGCTTTTAGAGAACGACACCAAACTGCAAAGCAAAGACGCCAGCGGCGACATCTTTTTTGTCAGCAGCCCGGACGCGCCGCTGCTCACCTTTACCCAGACGCTGCGCTGGCTGCGCGAAAATGAACGTAAAGCCGACAAAAACCCGCACGTGACGCGCCAGATGCTCGACGATTACAAACCCATCTATGAAAAAGCGGGGCTGATGCCGCTGTGGAATTACCTGCAAAACGCCTGGCTCTTCTGGCAGCAGCAGGATTACGCGGCCGTCGTGGCGGCGATTAAGCCTGCCGACAGCGTGCCGCAGAACGATATTCTCGCCTTCAGCGAGCAGGTGTTGTACGGCGACGCGCTGGGCGCGCAAAAGCAGTGGGCCGCCGCGCGCGACCACTGGCAGCGCCTGCTGAAATCCGCCAAACCGGGCGCTGAACAGCAGCTATTGCAGATGAAACTGGCGGCCGCGCTGGTTGAAAACAACGAAACGGCGGCGATTTTCGCGCCGCAAAGTCTGGTGACGGGCCTGCGCTACCGCTCGCTGGTGCTGAAAACCAGAGCGCCGCTGGATCTTCTTAAAGATCAGGCGCTGCACGGCATGAACAACGAAGAGCGCACCATTGCGCTGCACACGCTGCTTACACGCCATCTGACCGAAGGCCGTTATCAGGATTATCTCCAGGACAAAGCGCTGGCAGGCGATCTCAAACCGCTGGATGAGAAGGCATACGGTGACGTCAGCCTGACCATTTTCAACTGGAAAGGCGACGATGTGGCGAAAGGCTACGCCTGCAGGCCTCTCGACGAGACCGCGAAAACGCTGGCGGCTCACCCGGACGACAGCCACGCGCTGAACTGTCTCGGCGAGTTTTTCCGCCTGACGGGCGCGCAGGTCAACCCGTGGGGCGACAGCGGCGGCAACAGTACGCTCGATACCGTGACCCGCACCGAACACCCGGTCGGGCTGCCGAATCGTCAGCACTATTACCAGCAGGTGATCGCCAACCCGAAAGCCGAGCCGGAAGATAAAAGCTATGCGCTGTACCGCGCCGTGATGTGCTATGCGCCGTCAGGGTATAACGACTGCGGCGGCGAGGATGTCGATAAAGCGACGCGCAAAGCCTGGTTCGGGCAGCTTAAGAAAAACTGGCCGGGAAGCCCATGGGCGCAGCAGCTCAAATATTACTGGTAAGCCTGCTGCTGGCGACAACGAGCGCGTGGGCGCAGGCGACGCGGGCGAATGACGCCGACTACCGGGCCTTCTGGCTCTGGTCTGGCGTCAGGCCGTCTGCGGCGCTGCGTGAGGCTGAGGTTATCTACCTGCATCAGGGCGATGTGGTCACGCGCCAGGGCAAGCCCGCGTTTGTGCGCCTCGGCCAGCCGGTGGCGCGCCTGCGCGCGCCTGCGCTCTGGCTTACCGTGCGGCTTGAGCGGCTCGATCTCAGCGATGAGATGCTCGACACGCTGGCCCGCCTGCCCGTGCGCTGGGCGCAGGCGGGAAATCCGGTGACCGGGTTACAGATTGATTTTGACGCAGCGACCCGGCGCATCGGGGATTATGGCCAGTTTTTAACGCGGCTGCGGGCGCGACTGGATGGCCGTTTCGCGCTCGGCGTGACAGGGCTGCTCGACTGGGCGCAGACCGGCAGCGTCGCGCAGCTTAACGCCCTGCCGGTGGATGAACTGGTGGTGCAGACTTATCAGGGTCGCCACACGGTGCCGGGCTACGCGCGCTATTTGCCCGCCCTGCTCGGCCTGCGCATTCCGTTTAAAATTGGCATCGCGCAGAATGGCGAGTGGGATAAGGCGCAGGAGAAAATCCTTGCGGCATCGCCCTGGTATCGCGGCGCGGTGATTTTCGTGATGAACGACGAGCGCTGATCTTACGCGTCAGCGCGTCGGTGGCAGCAGCCGGAAAGGTTATCGATAATCGGGCAGTCGGCGCTGTCATCCCCAGGACACGCGGCGGCGAGATCCAGCAACTGCTGGCGCATCGCCCGCAGGCTTTCGATATGGCTTTCGATTTCCGCCACCTTTTGCAGCGTGCGCGCTTTCACGTCCGCGCTGTGGCGCGCCGGATCGTTAAACAGATGCACCAGTTCGCGACACTCTTCCAGGTTAAACCCCACCAGCCGCGCCTGGCGCAGCAGCGTCAGTTCATCGATATGCCGCTGCGAATAGGTGCGGTAGCCGTTATCGCCGCGCAGCGGCGGCGTCACCAGCCCTTTCTCTTCGTAAAAACGAATCGCTTTGCTGGTCAGCCCGGTTTTTTTCGCCACATCGCTGATATTCACGTTTCCCCCTTCAGGCGTTTGAATGACGCCGTGCCGTAAAGCCCGGTGTTACTCCACCAGATTACGCATACATTGCCATGAATGCGATTTCCCGCGGTAATCCCGGCATTTCGCTAAGGGATTATAACGCACGACGTCCCGTAAAGGCTGGCAGAAAGTATCACAGGCCGGGTTAATGCTTCTGAATCACTTTTGTGCCGAGAAACCAGCCAGCAAAGGCACCGATCGCAGCCAGTAACGGCGTTCCCACCAGGAAAATCAGAAAGTTTTGCGACATTTGATCTTCACCCTGTATCGGCCCCACCACTACGCGACACACCACCGGCAAGATCAGCAGCATCAGCGCTGCGCCGCATACCGCCCCGATTGCAGCAAAAAGCGATAATTTCAGAAATTTCATAGCATTGTCCAGAATCCAAATTCTTTCGCGTGTACAAGAAGTTATTAGCGAGCCACGCTAACAGAAACGCCCTGCGCTTTCGCTCTCTTCTTCAATCCATACCGGACACATTGCCCAACTTTCTGGCGCTATCTGGACACTTTTTTACACGCGTCTTTCCATCTGCGATTTAAAACCTTGACCTTCCCCTTGATGGAAGGTTTACGCTTAACCACAGTCGAAAGCATTTCGTTTTCTGGTCAACCCGAGGCTGACCGCTTACTGAGGAGACAACGTATGTCAAACACCATAGAACTGGCCCTGGACGGGCTTTCCTGCGGACACTGCGTAAAACGGGTGAAAGAGAGCCTGGAGCAGCGCCCGGACGTTGAACGCGCGGATGTCACGATTGAACATGCAAGCGTCACCACCACTGCGCCTGCGGACGCCCTGATTGAGACGGTGAAACAGGCCGGTTACGACGCGACGCTCGCACACCCAAAGGCTAACCCGCTGACAGAGTCATCAACCCCGTCGGAAGCACTGACAGCGGCGCAACCTGAGCTTCCGGCAGCGGATAACGCCGACGATGACGACAGCCGACAGCTGCTTATCAACGGCATGAGCTGCGCCAGTTGCGTGAGCCGCGTTCAGAACGCCCTGCAAGGGGTGGCGGGCGTCACGCAGGCACGGGTGAATCTGGCGGAGCGCACGGCGCTGGTGATGGGCCATGCCTCCGCCGCTGATTTAATCGCGGCGGTTGAAAAAGCGGGCTACGGCGCAGAGGCTATCGATGACGACGCCGAACGCCGCGAGCGCCAGCAGCAGACCGCGCAGGCGGCTATGAAACGCTTTCGCTGGCAGGCGGCGCTGGCGCTTGCCGTCGGCATTCCGGTGATGATCTGGGGCATGTTCGGCGACAACATGATGGTCACTGACGCCAACCGTTCGCTCTGGCTGGTCATTGGGCTTATCACGCTCGGCGTGATGGTTTTCGCGGGCGGTCATTTCTATACCAGCGCCTGGAAAAGCCTGCGCAACCGCAGCGCGACGATGGATACGCTGGTGGCGCTCGGCACCGGCGCGGCCTGGCTCTACTCCATGAGCGTCAACCTCTGGCCGCAGCATTTTCCGATGGAAGCGCGCCATCTCTATTACGAAGCCAGCGCCATGATTATTGGTCTGATTAATCTTGGTCATATGCTGGAGGCGCGCGCCCGCCAGCGTTCATCGAAGGCGCTGGAGCGCCTGCTGGATCTGACACCGCCGGTTGCGCGCGTCGTCACGCCGGAAGGCGAAAAAAGCGTACCGCTGGCGGAAGTGACGCCGGGCATGACGCTGCGCCTCACCACCGGCGATCGCGTGCCGGTGGACGGCGACATTACCGACGGCGAAGGCTGGTTTGACGAAGCGATGCTGACCGGCGAGCCGGTGCCGCAGCAAAAAGCGGCAGGTGACGCCATTCACGCGGGCACCGTTGTGCAGGATGGCAGCGTGCTGTTTCGCGCCGCCGCGGTGGGCAACCATACCACGCTGTCGCGCATTATTCGCATGGTGCGCCAGGCGCAGAGCAGCAAGCCGGAAATCGGCAAGCTGGCCGACCGCATCTCCGCGGTTTTTGTTCCGGTCGTGGTGCTGATTGCGCTGTTCAGCGGCGCGGTCTGGTATTTCGCAGGCCCGGCCCCGCAGATCGTCTATATGCTGGTGATTGTCACCACGGTGCTGATTATCGCCTGCCCCTGCGCGCTGGGCCTTGCCACGCCGATGTCGATTATCTCTGGCGTCGGGCGCGCGGCGGAGTTTGGCGTGCTGGTGCGTGACGCCGACGCGCTGCAACGCGCAAGCGACGTCGACACGCTGGTGTTCGACAAAACGGGTACGTTAACCGAAGGCAAACCGCAAGTGGCGGCCATCGCCACCACGGGCGACATCACCGAAGCGGACGCGCTGCGCCTCGCCGCCGCGCTGGAGCAAGGCTCCAGCCACCCGCTCGCGCGCGCCATTATCGAACGTGCCAGCGGCGCAGAACTTCCCGCCGTCAGTGGTTTTCGCACGCTGCGCGGGTTGGGCGTTAGCGGTGAGGCAGCGGGGAAAACGCTGCTGCTTGGTAATCAGGCGTTACTGGAGGAAAACGGTATCGCGACCGACGCGCTGCGCGATGAGGCGCAGCGTCAGGCAAGCCTTGGTGCCACACCGGTACTGCTGGCGGTGAACGGTACGCTGGCGGCCCTCTTAGCTATTCGCGACCCGCTGCGTGAGGACAGCGCCGATGCCCTGGCGCGCCTGCACCGCGACGGCTACCGGCTGGTGATGCTGACCGGCGACAACGCCGTCACCGCGAACGCTATTGCCCGCGAGGCGGGCATTGATGAAGTGATTGCAGGCGTCCTGCCAGATGGCAAAGCGCAGGCGATTCAGAAGCTTCAGCAGGCGGGCCGCAAAGTGGCGATGATTGGCGACGGCATTAACGACGCCCCGGCGCTGGCCCAGGCGGAAGTGGGGATCGCGATGGGCGGCGGCAGCGATGTGGCTATTGAAACCGCCGCGATCACGCTGATGCGCCACAGCCTGACGGGGGTCGCCGACGCGATGGCGATTTCCAAAGCAACGCTTGGCAATATGAAACAGAACCTGCTCGGGGCCTTTATCTATAACGCGCTCGGCATTCCCGTGGCGGCAGGCGTGCTGTGGCCGCTGACCGGCACCCTGCTGAACCCGGTGGTCGCAGGCGCGGCGATGGCGCTCTCATCGATTACCGTCGTCAGTAACGCCAACCGGCTGCTGCGGTTTAACCCGAAAAAATAAGCGCAAGCCCGCTCCGGCGGGCTTTTTTATGGCCGCAACACAGTGATGCAGATTCGGAAAATCAGCCAGGTTGCCCGCTACGCCGTTTCCCCTGCGCCAGCCATAGTATTTATTACACCGCACCTGAGCCCGGCATTACCGTGCTCGCCGTGTTGCACCACAGTCGCCTGCCTGCCGGTGAACGCTCCGCCCGGAGGATTTGACCCCCTCTCGTTTGCACCCGCCCCGCCTGCGCGTTAGCATGGCTTTTTACGTCAGGGGAAGTGGTTATGGGCCTGTTACGTCGTCTGCGCACCTGGTTTGACACGCTGCGCCCCGGTTATCCGTGGCCGGCGGTGGATATTACGCTGCCCGGCGGGCGCTACCTGCACCTGGTCGGCAGTATTCATATGGGCACCGCGGATATGGCGCCGCTTCCCGCGCGTCTCGTGGAAAAACTGCGGCGCGCCGACGCGCTGATTGTCGAAGCCGATATTCGCGGCGATAGCTCGCCCTTTGGCGATCCGCCGCCCTGCCCGCCGCTCTGTGAGCGTCTCGACGAGGCGCTGTTTCTCCAGCTTGAAAAGCTTATCGACGATTTGGCGCTGCCGCTCTCCCGGCTCGATACGCTGCCGCTCTGGCAGGTGGCGCTGATTTTACAGGCGCACCAGGCGCAGCGCCTCGGCCTGCGGCCCGATTTCGGCATCGATTATCAGCTCTTAAACGCCGCGCAGACGCACCAGGTGAAAGTGAGCGAACTGGAGGGCGCACAGAGTCAGGTGGAGCTGCTGCGTCGCCTGCCGCAGGACGGTCTGGCGCTGCTTGAAGATACACTGACCCACTGGCACACCAACGCGCGTCTGTTGCAGATTATGATGGGCTGGTGGATGGCGCGTCCGCCCGAGGCGGCAGGCAGCATCGCGCTGCCGAACACGTTCAGCGCCGAGCTTGGCGATATGCTGATGCAGCAGCGTAACCGGCAGTGGCATCACTACCTGCTCTCGCTGCCGCCGGGGCGTTACGTGGTCGCCGTCGGCGCGCTGCATCTTTACGGCGAAGATAACCTGCCGGCGATGTTTCGCGCCTCTTAAAAAGAAGGCCAGTATCGCTACTGGCCCGTCAAAGAGGAACTTTTCGTTATTGTCGTTATGCCGCCCGCGACGGCGGACGGTTGCGGCGATTGTCGCGCAAACCATCCACGCTGCCAATATAATCCCGCAAGCTGATACAATTTTTTCGCCCCTGTCTGGCGCTATGCTGTGCCGACAGGTCACAGAAATGGGAAAGGAAACATGACGCCCGCGGTTAATCTACTCGAAAAAAATAAGATAGCTTTTACGCTGCATGCCTATGAGCACGACCCGAATGAAACCAACTTCGGCGATGAAGTGGTGCGCAAGCTCGGGCTTAATGCAGAGCAGGTCTATAAAACGCTGCTGGTGGCGGTGAATGGCGATATGAAACATCTGGCCGTCGCCGTCACACCAGTCGCCACACAGCTGGATTTGAAAAAGGTCGCGAAGGCGCTCGGCGCCAAAAAAGTGGAAATGGCGGACCCGATGATAGCGCAGCGCACCACCGGGTATCTGGTAGGCGGCATCAGCCCGCTCGGGCAGAAAAAGCGCCTGCCGACGCTGATTGACGCGCCCGCCCGCGACTTCCCGACCATTTATATCTCCGGCGGCAAGCGCGGGCTGGATATCGAACTGGCGGCGGCGGATTTAGCGAAACTGCTGAACGCGCAGTTCGCCGATATCGCCCGCCGCGACTGATTACTGCCAGCTCACTTCGCCTTTCGGCTCAAAGGCGTTTACATCCAGCGGCGAACTCTGCTGGATGTACTGCTTCAGCACTTCAGCATCCACAAAACCGGTATTCACGTAACCCGGCTTTTTATCGATGGGCGGATAACCGTCGCCGCCGGTCGCGTTAAAGCTGAGCGTCGCCATACGATAGGTTTTCGCCGGATCGACCGGTTCGCCTTTGATTTTGACATCATTCAGCGTGCCGCCAGAGGCCGTAAAGCTTACGTTGGCGAATTGCGGATACGCGCCGGAATCTGGTTTTTTCTGCGCGACAGCGGTCAGGTACTCCAGCACCTCTTTACCCGTCATATCGACATACACCAGCGTATTACCGAACGGCTGAACCTTGAGCACGTCTTTATAGGTAATATCGCCGCCTTCGATGGAATCACGAATGCCGCCGCCGCTCATGACCGCGAAATCCGCGCCGGTGCGGGCTATCTGGGCGTTAAGAATTAAGTGGCCCATGCTGGTCTGCACAAAACGCACTTTGCTGCGATCGCCTTCAAGCCGCCCGTTGACGCTGCCGATTTTGACCATCAGCTGCGCCTGCCCCTTTTTCTGGAATGGCGTCAGCAGCGAGAGCATCTGCGGGTTCTCCGGGATCTGCGGCGTGTAGAGCACGCGCTCGGTCTGGCCGTTATCCCAGGTCACTTTTTTCTTCAGGTTGATGGGGATGAGCTGATAGCGCACCAGCTTCATTTCGCCATTGCGGAACTGGAAATCCGCGCGGCCGACATATTTGCCCCACTCATGCGCCTGCACAATCCAGGTGCCGTTCTGCCGATCCGGCGCGCACGGCGTGCCCGGCACGTAATCCACCTGTTTTTTATTCTCTGACGCCATACAGACCGGATCCTGTGAGTGACCGCCCACAATCATCGTCAGCGCGCCTGCCGGCAGCGCGCGCGCCAGCTCGACATCCCCCGGCGCGTTAGAGCCGTGATCGCCGTTATCGTAATGACCCATATGGGTGGCGGCGATGATGACGTCCGGTTTTTCATTCTGCTGCAGCTCCTGAATCACCAGTTTCGCTTCGTCGGCAGGCTTGCGGAATTCGATATCGGTGAAATATTCCGGATTGCCGATTTTCGCGGTGTCGTCGGTCGTTAACCCGATCACCGCGATTTTAATGCCCTGCGGTTTAAAAATCGCCCAGGGTTTAAAGAGGCGCTCATTGGTGCTTTTCTGATAGATGTTGGCGGAGAGCAGCGGGAATTTGGCCCACTTTTCCTGCTGGCGCAGCACGCTCAGCGGGTTGTCGAACTCATGGTTGCCGACGGCCATCGCGTCATAACCAATCAGATTCATGCCGCGAAAATCGGGCTCGGCGTCCTGTAAGTCAGATTCCGGCACACCGGTGTTGATATCGCCGCCGGAGAGCAACAGCACGCTGCCGCCCTGCGCGGTGACTTCACGCCGTACGCTGTCCACCAGCGTCTTCTGCGCCGCCAGACCATATTCGCCATATTCGTTGCGCCAGAAATGACCGTGATGATCGTTGGTGTGCAAAATGGTGATGTTATACGTTTTATCCTGCTCCCAGGCGGATGCCCCGCCGCTCAGCAGGCTAAGCCCCGCCAGCAGCGCGACAGCCAACCCTTTTCTGGCTAACCCCATGACAACTCTCCCTATCCTTAACGTGAATGCTGAAATTACAGCGCCTGCCGAACATACTCAACTTTGTTTTCAGATTTGCGACTTTCCTCAAAACCACAGCGTAACGGCAAGCAAGGTTTATGCCTTGTTACAAAAGCGGCGATTTAATGGCTCACAAACAAAAAAAGGTCTCTGCACGGCAAATTCACTGAATTGCTATCACCTTACGTTCATCTTGTCGTCAAAAAAGCGCCATTTTTCATCTGGGCAGCGTTATCAAAGCGTCGTTTACTTTTTCCTTTCGTAAAACACGTACTTTTGTCAGTGAAAGCACAAAATGGCCCTACCTGTTATCCGCATATCTTCTCGGTTTGTTCCTGATAATATGGATTTCCGCGCCCGGTTCGCATTTTTTGCTCTTAATGAGCGATTTCAGAAAGTTTTCGCTAATAAACTGCCCCGCGCTGCCGAAAATTGTCATAAACTGTTACGAGTTGCACGCAAAACATCCGGTGTATCACATTCAACGAAAGGAGACGGAATGCATCACGCCACACCGCTTATCACCACACTTGTCGGTGGCCTTGTTCTGGCCTTTATTCTCGGTATGCTCGCCAACCGGCTGCGTATCTCACCGCTGGTGGGATACCTGCTCGCAGGCGTGGTGGCCGGGCCGTTTACGCCCGGTTTTGTCGCGGATACAAAGCTTGCGCCGGAGCTGGCGGAGCTTGGCGTGATCCTGCTGATGTTCGGCGTGGGTCTGCATTTTTCTCTGAAGGATTTGATGGCGGTAAAGTCTATCGCCATTCCCGGCGCGATTTTGCAGATAGCCGTGGCGACGCTGCTGGGCGCCGGGCTCTCCACCTTCCTCGGCTGGTCGCTGATGACCGGCATTGTGTTCGGTCTGTGTCTTTCTACCGCCAGTACCGTGGTGCTGCTGCGCGCGCTTGAAGAGCGGCAGTTGATAGAGAGCCAGCGCGGGCAGATAGCCATCGGCTGGCTTATCGTTGAAGATCTGGTGATGGTGCTGACGCTGGTGCTGCTGCCTGCCGTCGCCGGGATGCTGGAGAAAGGCGATCTCGGTCTTGCGACGCTGAGCCTCGATATGGGCATTACGCTTGGCAAAGTCATTGCGTTTATCGCGCTGATGATGCTGGTGGGCCGCCGCCTGGTGCCGTGGATCCTGGCGCGCAGCGCCGCCACCGGCTCGCGGGAGCTGTTTACGCTTGCGGTGCTGGCGCTGGCGCTCGGCATTGCCTTCGGCGCGGTTGAGCTGTTTGACGTCTCATTCGCGCTGGGCGCGTTCTTCGCTGGCATGGTGCTGAACGAATCGGAGCTGAGCCACCGCGCCGCGCACGATACGCTGCCGCTGCGCGACGCCTTTGCGGTGCTGTTTTTCGTCTCGGTCGGGATGCTGTTCGACCCGATGATTCTGGTTCAGCAACCGCTGGCGGTGCTGGGCACGCTGCTGATTATCCTGTTCGGCAAGTCGATTGCCGCGTTTGCGCTGGTGAAGCTGTTCGGCCACTCGCGCCGTACCGCGCTGACGATTGCGGTGAGCCTCGCGCAGATCGGTGAGTTCGCCTTTATCCTGGCCGGGCTTGGCATGGCGCTGGATCTGCTGCCACAGGACGGGCAGAACCTGGTGCTGGCGGGCGCGATCCTTTCCATTATGCTTAACCCGGTGCTGTTTGTGCTGCTGGAGCGTTTCCTGTCGCGTCACGACGAGCTGGAGGAGCAGACGCTGGAAGAGGCGATGGAAGAGGAACAGCAGAACCCGGTGGATATCTGCAATCACGCGCTGCTGGTGGGCTATGGCCGCGTCGGCAGCCTGCTTGGCGAGAAGCTTATCGCCGAGGGTATTCCGCTGGTTGTGGTGGAAACCTCACGCACCCGCGTCGAGGCATTGCGGGAGCGCGGCGTTCGCGCGGTGCTTGGCAATGCCGCCAACGAGCAGACGATGACGCTGGCGCATCTCGACTGTGCGCGCTGGCTGCTGTTGACCATCCCGAACGGTTATGAAGCCGGTGAAATCGTCGCTGCCGCGCGTGAGAAGCGCCCGGATATCGAAATCATCGCCCGCGCGCATTATGACGACGAGGTGGATTACATCACCGAGCGCGGCGCGAATGAGGTGGTGATGGGCGAGCGGGAAATCGCAAGCACGATGCTGCGTATGCTCGATAAGCCCGAGCAGGCGCAGGAGATTTTGAGCCACAGTTGATGGGCGGGAAGGCGTGCGTGACGGTGAAAAAGGTGGGTGCGGCTTTGCCTTACCCACCCTACAAAAAACATGGCCGTTAACCGTAGGGCGGGTAAGCGTGAGCACACCCGCAATAACATTAACGCTCCCAGTGATGGTAAAAAGGTGGGTGCGGCTTTGCCTTACCCACCCTACAAAACCAGGCCGTTAACCGTAGGGCGGGTAAGCGTTAGCGCACCCGCCATAACATTAACGGTTATCGTCTCCAGAAAAAAAGTGTGTGCGGCTACGCCTTACCCACCCTACAAAAAACCAGGCCGTTAACCGTAGGGCGGGTAAGCGTGAGCGCACCCGCCATAGCGTAACGGTTA
>ERZ1108166.329-NODE-329-length-50669-cov-6.185265_pt1 | contig 50669 bp, 39 predicted proteins | sample MGYA00403702_ERZ1108166 | MGnify/ENA primary metagenome ERZ1108166 (study PRJEB35170, sample SAMEA104062401) | human gut metagenome | biome: human gut; feature: human-associated habitat; material: faeces | place: Denmark | collected 2012-05-01 ...
AAATTAAGTTTAACGGTAAAAATAAATAAAAATAATATAATGTATAGAAAAATAATAGTAAAAATGCAAAATGAAATTGGATTTTTACTATTATTTTTTATGAAAATTCCATTTTATAATTTGAGAAAAAAATTATAATAAAATTATCAAATAACTCTTAAGAAAAATTAAAAAGGAGGAGAGAAAATGTTAAAGAAGAGAATGTTAGAAACATTAATGGCAACAACTATTGTTGGAACAACTGTACTTTCGGGTATTACTGTACAGGCAGCGGAGGAGGTGACTCTGAATATTTTAAAAGCGGAAGCACAGGATACTCCTGGTTGGGAAGCTCTGGCTGAAAAATATCATGAAGAGCATCCAAATGTTACTATTGAAATAGAAGCATATGATAATGATATATGGACAGTGTTAAAAACACGTTTGAATTCGGGTGAGTATCCTGATATTTTTGCAACATTCCCATATGCGGATACTAAGGTTTATGAGAAGTATTGTTTGGATCTTACAGATGAACCTTTCATTTCGGAATTAGATGAAAGTACTTTAGATTCCGTTTCATTGGATGGAAAAATTTTAGGCGCATGTCTGTATGGAAATGGCATCGGAATGGTTTATAATAAAGATATTTTTGAAGAGGCAGGAATCACAGAGCTTCCTACTACGTTAGATGAACTGGAAACGGTATGTCAGACACTGAGCGATAAAGGATATACGCCTATCAGTAATGGATATAAGGACTATTGGGTGTTTAAAGATATCATTGTTCATTATCTGGCATCGGAGGAAGGAGAGCCAGCCGAGATCGCAGATAAGATTTCTTCCGGCGAGTTATCATTCAGTGAAATGAAGTATGTTCCGGAAGTGTTTGATTATATTGATTTAAGTTTAAAATACGGAGCAGATAAACCTTTGGAAACAGGATATGCGGATCAGGTAAATGCGATTGCTACTGGGCAGGTGGCTATGGCTCCCCAAGGAGACTGGATGGAGACAGAAGTAAAAGCAATCGATCCAGAGGCAAATCTTGGCTTCTTCCCGATTCCGGTAGGAAATTATCCAGAGTTATCTAAATTGATGGCAGGTCCGGCATGGGCATACCATATTGCGAAAGATGGAGAACATGTAGAGGAAGCAAAAGAATTTATGAATTGGCTTATTACATCAGATACTGGAAAACATTTTATTGCAGAAGATATTGGAAAATTACCAATGCTTAAGGGCGATGTAGAAGCAACAACTCAGTTGGGAAAAGAAACCCAGGAATATATGGCAAATGGACAGACTTATCCGCTAGTCCAGTATTACTGGCCCAGTGGTGGATTTGAAAATGCTTTAGGTGAGAGCTTTCAGAAATATATAGCTGGAACGATGACGCGGGAGGAATGTCTGGAACAGTTCACCGCAGACTGGCAAAAATTGGTAGCGACTGCAGAATAAGAAGTTGCTTAAAAATGGAAAGATAACAGGGAGAGCATATTCTGTTTGGTTGCTTAAAAAGGAACGAAAACTAAATATGCTCTCGTTTGTTATAATTATAGAAGAATATGCAGTAAGGATGATTTCAATGAAAAAAAGAAATATGTTACGGAAGAAAAGAGTGGTCAATTTTCTGGCATTTGTTTTGCCGGCATTTATTTTAATTTGTATTACATCTTTAATTCCTTTTCTTATGAATATTTATTATTCGTTGACCAGCTGGAATGGAATTGATCCAGAAAAGAATTTTGTAGGTCTGAGAAATTTTGTTATGCTATTTCAGGAAAAGGATTTTTGGACGGGACCTGTTGTATTTACATTTAAGTATGCTATTTGTTATGTGATTTTGGCGAATATTATAGCATTAGGTATGGCGTTACTTCTCGTTATAAAATTTAAATTAGCGAACTTATTACGTGCTATGTTCTATATTCCTAACATTATCAGTTTGGTTATGGTCGGATATGTGTGGAAGTTTATTTTTGGAATGGGATTTCAGGATTTATATGAAAAAACAGGCTGGGATTTTTTTCAATTAAGCTGGCTGGGCGATTCTAAGCTTGTATTCTGGTCACTGTTGTTCGTATCATTGTGGCAGGTTGTGGGCTTTTATTGTGTAATTTATATTGCTGGTTTACAAGGTGTACCGGATGATATTATAGAAGCTGCGACGATAGATGGAGCAGGGAGGATAAGTAAATTTTTCAGAGTTACGCTTCCGTTGATTGTACCATCTATCACAGTTTGTCTTTTCACTTCTCTTCTAAATGCACTGAAGGTATTTGATCTTCCGTTTGTATTAACATCAGGCGGACCGGGAGGGGCTACTACCAGTATATCTATGGACATATATAATGAAGCGTTTTTTAATAATCTTTATGGCTATGGAACTGCAAAATCGTTGGTATTTTTTGTAATTATAGTAGTCATTACAATGTTCCAGCTTAAAATGACGAAAAGCAGGGAGGTAGAAGTATGATGAAAAGACGAAAAGTACTGGGAAAGACAGTTTTAGGTATTATATTACTTCTGTTTATGATTATATGGATTTATCCATTTCTGAATATTGTTTTTAATTCTTTTAAAAGTCTTAAAGATATGATGACGCAATTTATGGCTCTTCCTCAAGAACTACATTTTGAAAATTATTCAAATAGTTGGGAAAAATTAAATTTTTTGCAAGTTATGTTAAATACGTTGTTTGTAACAATTGTTTCTGTTGGCGGAATGATCTTTTTTGGTTCTATGGCTGCATATAAAATGGTAAGGACAAAAACAAGATATAGTCAAGTATTCTTTGTGATTTTTTTAATTCCTATGCTAGTGCCATTTCAGACGATAATGATTACGTTAACACAAATAGCAAAGTTGCTTCATTTGAATGGGTCTTTATGGGGATTATCCGTTTTATATTGGGGAACTGGACTTCCTTTTGTAATTTTTTTGTATCATGGATTTATTAAATCCGTCCCTGTGGGATTAGATGAAAGTGCAATGATTGATGGAGCATCGCCATTTCAAGTGTTTTTTAAAATTATTTTCCCACTTTTGAAACCAATTACTACTACTGCGATTGTTATTAATGCATTGTACGTATGGAATGATTTTCTAGTTCCCCTTTTGATGGTCAGTGCAAATAAATCCACACGTACAATTCAATTGGCATTATATTCTAATTTTGGTTCCCAAGGAGTAAAGTGGGAGGTGGCTTTGCCTGGAATAGTCATTGCTATGATTCCGGCTGTTATTTTCTTTATAACCTTACAAAAGCATATTATAAAAGGAATTGCTGCAGGAGCGGTAAAAGGATGATCTTTTGATAAATTCTGAGTGATTATGGTTTGCATGGCTGACAAGGAACATTGAAAAATAAATATTATCCCTAAAGGATAAAAAAAGATATGAGAAATAGACATAACGGTTGTCGCTATGCCAGGAAAGGGGCATAATTCAAATAGGATTATGCTGTTTGTAGAATCAACTTTTTCAGGGCGGATTCATAGGGCAAATCCCATGCATCAAGATGTTGTAACATCATGATGTGATAGAGGCGGCAGTACCACATCTTAGTAGAGCGGTGTCTGCCGTCTTCTAATTTAAAGTCTGATTTCTCACGTTTATTAGAACGTTCTGCCGATGTTCTTGCATTGAATTCCGTTTTCCATTCCTTACTGTTACGAGGAGGCAGATTGATCAATCTTGGATTGTCTTTCATAGCGAGGTGTACGGTTCTGCCATACTTTGAATCCGAGCAGGGAGGTTCTCAGGAACAGCCGTACTTTCTGATTACAAGCGGGCATCTAAACTTTAATTTGTGTTAGGCTGGCTCGCAGCCGTCATGATTCATGCGATGTCCTTCTTTGCAGATAGGAATGCCATCTTTTGCGACGGTAAAGCCATTTTTATATTTAACTTTTATACTACGTTTTTCATTCAGCTCAATGAAAGGGGTGATGTTTTCCCGTTTGCAGTATTCATAGATAGGCATGGTATCATGCTTTGAAGCCGGATTTAATAAAGGAAACACAGGAAGGTCACTTTCTGAATCGGATGCAACCAGCATATATAAATCGTATCCATAATACCAGCAGTCTCTGGATGAATTCCGGCCAATATCACAATCAGGCTGGGAAAAGTATCTGTCACAGTTACAGTCAGAGAGACCGTGTTGGGTACAGTCACAGATGCGGTGGCAGCGCATTCTGTGAGAGGTAACAACAGAAGTTCCGCCACTTGCTACCTTTGTTTTTCGGTTTTTTAACCTGGGCTTTTAAAGGAGGGATATGGGGAGAAAGATTGCTATCTTTAGAATTCCATAAATGGTCAAAGAAGTCATAAAAAGTACCGGTGCCAGGAGTGTCTTCAACTTCAAAACCATTAAGTATAGCATACAAAGGATTGATTTAAGATGTGCAGCCCAGTCAGTTATGGAAGTGACCTTAAAATCAATGGATAAAAGGTAAGAACGCTGCATAGAGGATTTTAATAAAAAAGGAATCTGAAAGCCGTATGTTTACTGGCTTAAAGCTTCCGAGAGATTATTTTAATTTATAGGAGGAACAAAATAAATGGAAGGAATAAATTGGGAGAAAACGAAAGAAAGGCTGGGAGCGCTTTGGGAAAATGAGATTGTTGATCGGTGCTGTATTGCAATTCCTATGTCTCAAGGACCTGGAGATTATGAAGTAATAACACAAATGTCCAGCAATTGGTCAGAGAAAGAGATAATTAAAGGATACATAGATACGGATTTTATTACCCAACAGGCGAGAAAAAAGTTTTCAAAAACAAAATATTTTGGAGATGCGCTTCCGTGTATATTTCCTAATTTTGGAACAGCTGGATATGTGCAGTATATTGGTTCAAAACCTACATATCGCGCAGATACAATCTGGTTGTCAAAAACATTAACAGAACCAGATGCTTCTCAGATTGTATTTGATGAAACAATTTATATGGAACATTTAAAACATGTAAAAGAGTTAGTGGACTTAGCAAAAAATGAATACTTGATTACAATGCCGGATAATTGTGGGATTATAGATGGCCTGGCGGCAATAAGAGGTAGCGATTCCCTGTTGTTTGATTTCATTGAAGAACCAGAATTTATTGAGAGGGCTACTCGAAAATTGATTGAAATCCAAAGGAAAACTATTCCAGGATTTTTTGAAACAATAAAAAAGAATAATGATGGGGGCTCTAGCCATGCATGGATGCATTTATGGAGTCCGAAGCGTGTAGTACAGGTTCAATGTGATTTTTCCGTTATGATATCACCGGATGACTATAAAAGATTTGTTGTTCCAGAATTGGAGGCAACTGCTGAGTGGGCAGACTATGCGGTTTATCATTTGGATGGTCAGGAACAAATTCGACATTTGGACTATATTTTATCTGTGGATGTAATTAAGATGATTCAGTGGACTCCAGTGGCCGGACAGCCTCCTGCTTCTGATTTTATTCCAGTTTTTCAAAAAATTCAGTCGGCAGGAAAGGGATTAGTACTGATTCTGCAAGCGTGGGAGGTAGAAAAAGTAATCACGGAACTCTCATCAAAGGGCTTGCATATGATTGTGAATGATGTACATTCAGAGAAAGAGGCTATGGAAATCTTAAGATTAGTAGAGCAGAAAACACATTGTTAAATGGGAAAGGTGAATTTTATGACTAGTAGGGAATTAGTGAAAAGTATAATAAATTTTGAAGGAATGGATCGATATGCATATGATTTTCCAGATCCATATGGATCGGATATTTACTGGGAAGTACGTGATCATAATAACCCAGATAATCGTTTGGCTAATGGCGTTGATGAATGGGGATGTGTATGGGCCACGAGGACTGACACCACGTATGGAGAAGTTACAAAACCGTTAATTAATGATTGGGATGAATTTGATAAGATAAAAATTCCAGATATTACAGATCCTAATAGATGGAAAAAACTAGAAGGGATGAGAGAAGCTGCCGGAGATAAGTATTTGCTGGTTCAGGGAATGTCGTTGTATGAGAGAATATACTTTGTGCGTGGTATAGAAGATACTTGGATGGATTTATATAGTAATCCAGAACAAATTCAAAGATTTATAGATATTCTTGTGGATATGAATTTGGAAGCGATTAAGAGGTTTGCGACTGTGAATCCAGATGGCTATATAATTGGTGATGATTGGGGATTGCAGAACCAACTGATGATTTCACCTGATATGTGGAGACAGTTTTGGAAACCTGCATATGCAAAGGTATTTGATGCATGTCATAAAGCGGGAATGCAGACTTTTTTACATAGCTGTGGTTATATTGTGGATATTTTAGACGATCTTATAGAAATTGGATTGGATGTTTACCATACGGATCAACAGCAAAATATGGGGTTAGAAGTCTTAGGTGAAAAATTCGGCGGGAGACTTACATTTTTTGCAACTGTTGATATTCAGAATATGATGATTCATGGATCAACTAGTGACGTGCGTAGGTACTGTAGGCAGATGGATAAATATTTAGGAAGAGAAAAGGGCGGGTTGATTCCGAGATGGTATGTGGACCCTAAGAGTGTGGGGCATACTTCGGAAAATATTAGTGCAATGTGTGATGAATTCATAAAAATCAGTAAAGAACGATTTGGAAAATAACAAGCTTGTTGGAAGGAATAGGGGTATGGCAATTATAAAAGAAGAGAACGGATGTTTTGTACGTGAACACGGGGGTGAAAAACTGTATATTCAACCCTGGGGTGAAAATAGTTTAAGGATTCGAGCAACGAAAAATTGTGATTTGGATTTAAAAGATTGGGCGTTGTTACCGCAGGAAGCAACAGATTGTAAAATAGAGATAGATGGGAGTCAGGCAGTTGTTACAAATGGAAAAATAAAAGTGATAGTTTCTGAGTGTGGAAAATTGTATTTTTATAACCAGAAAGAAGAACTACTATTGGAAGAGTACCAGAGAGTGTTAGGGGCTGCCGGAGAACAAAGTAGTGCATTAAACATTAGAGCCCGAGACCTTCACCCCATTTTAGGAGGGGACTATTCTCTTACTATGCGTTTTGAATCAAACCGCAATGAGAAACTGTTTGGTATGGGACAGTATCAAAATAACATTTTTGACTTGAAAGGAACGTCCCTAGAGCTTGCTCAGAGAAATTCTCAGGCTAGCGTACCCTTTGTATTATCATCCTGCGGATATGGTTTCCTCTGGAATAATCCAGCGGTAGGACGGGCAACCTTTGCAACTAATATTACAGAGTGGTTTGCTTATAGTACACGACAGATTGACTATTGGATTACGGTAGGAGATACGCCCAAAGAAATACTACATCAATATGGGAAAAGTACTGGTTTTCCGCCAGTGATGCCAGAATATGCTTTAGGATTTTGGCAATCAAAACTTCGATATCGTACTCAGGAAGAACTGCTTTCTGTTGCAAGGGAGTATAAACGGTTAAGAGTACCGCTTTCGGTCATTGTTCTTGACTACTTTCACTGGACAAACCAAGGAAATTGGGAATTTGATCCAGAATATTTCCCAAATCCTAATGCTATGGTAGAAGAACTAAAAGAAATGGGAATTAAATTAATGGTATCTGTATGGCCGTCTGTGGATTCTAAAAGTAAGAATTTTGAGGAAATGTATGACAAGGGATACCTGATTCGTACAGATCGCGGCGTGGATACACAGTTTATTTTTAAAGGAAATATTTCTTTCTTTGATACGACTAATCCAGATGCCAGAGATTATGTATGGAAAAAAATTAAAGAAAATTATTTTGACAAAGGAATCGAATTATTTTGGTTAGATGTGGCAGAACCAGAATATTCTACATATGATTTTGATTTATATCGCTATCATATCGGAAATGGACTGCAGGTAGCAAATATTTATCCTGCCATGTATGCCAAAGGATTTTATGAGAATCTGAAGAAAAATGGAGTGGAAAATCCAATAGAGTTGATTAGGTGTGCTTGGGCAGGCAGTCAGAGATATGGTGCGTTGGTTTGGTCTGGTGATATTGACAGCACTTTCGAGTCTATGAAAATTCAAATGTTAGCAGGATTGCATATGGCTGTTTCAGGCATTTCCTGGTGGACCACAGATATTGGCGGATTCCATGGGGGAAATCCGGATGATCCTGCATTTCGAGAACTAATAGTGAGATGGTTTCAATACGGAACATTTTGTCCAGTTATGAGAATTCACGGTGATCGAAAACCTAGAATTTCGCCTGTTACAGATAAAGTAGGAGGCGGAATGTGTGAATCGGGAGCACCCAATGAAATATGGAGCTTTGGAGAAGAAGTATTTCGGATTATGAAGAAATATATATTTTTGAGAGAAAATCTGAAAGAATATATCAGCCATCAAATGACTATTGCTCACAAAACTGGTATTCCTCCAATGCGACCGTTGTTTTTACAGTATCCAGAAGATTCCTATACATGGGATAATTGGTATGAATATTTTTTGGGAAGTGATCTTTTGGTATGCCCAGTTGTGGAAGCTGGAGCAAAGCAGAGAATGGTTTATTTACCAAAAGGAGATACATGGATTGATGTAAAAACAGGAAAATATCTGGATGGCGGACAGAGTGTTATGGTAGATGCTCCGTTGGACTGGATTCCACTGTTTATTAGAGAAAACGGTGAATTATCAATGGAACTTTTTGCTAAAATAAAATGGTTATAGAGGTAAGAAATATGACTTGTAAAGAACGCATTATAAAAGCTTTATCAGGAGAAAAGGTGGATAGAATTCCCTTTAGTCCTTTTCTTGCATATTGGTGGGAAAATCAGTCAGATGATTTAACTCGAGTTGGAGAATTGGAATTTTTAGAAAGTATTGGGGCGGATCCATTATTCCGTGGACATTATCCGATGTACGGAAAAGAAGGAGAAGATTTGATTCTTTGCAAAACCCATATAAATGACTGCGAGATTATCACAAGAACAGAAGGTGTAAGACGGTTGGTAGTTTATCATACGTCAAGAGGAAACCTGACCTTTGGGTATCAATATGTAGAAAGAGGAAATACCTGGTTTTTAGTCGATCATCCAGTAAAAGATGAAGAGGATTTTATTCTGTTGAAATACATCATGGATTCTACATATTTGGAACCAGATTATGAGAGATTTGATAGAGCGGTAGAAGACCTAGGAGAAAGAGGACTTATCCTGCCATTAATCTGTCCGGAAATGAAATCCTCATTTCAGTCACTTTTGGAAAAATGGGTAGGAACAGAAAATTTGGTTTACTCTTTAATGGATTATCCGGAAATTGTAGAAGAAGTTTTAATGTCCATGCGCAGAGTATCGAATAAGGCAGCAGTAATTGCAGCTGAGTCAAATTCTCCATTCTTTTTATCATGGGAGGACACGTCTACGACTAATATTTCGCCACAATATTATAGAGACTATATTCTTCCGGAAATCAATGAGTGGTGTGACATTCTACATAAAAAAGGAAAGAAATATGTGCAGCATGCCTGTGGACAGTTAAAAGAACTGTTGCCGGATATTGCAAAGTCTCATATAGATGTTCTGGAATCTATTTCACCAGCACCAACTGGAAATATTGAAATAGAACAGGTTCAAAGTATCCTGCCTTCTAAGATGGCAATTGTAGGAGGGATTGAACCGGTTAAGTTATTGCAGGATTCTATAGAAAATGTTACAGAACAGGCAAACAAATTAATAGATACTTTTCAGAAAAGAGGTTATATTTTAGCAAATAGTGATAGTTGTCCGCCAGGAGTTTCCATCGAAAAATTTAAAAGACTTTCAGAAGTAGCTGCGGAAAGAAAAAGCTATCATCAATAAAATAGTTTGAAGTTGATAATATATTATATAAGTCAGTTGATTAGATGTTTGAACTGCACCCCGTCAAGTAGACAATTGAAAAAATATAAAATTTTCCTGCCAGTAGAAAGTATCTGCTGGCAGTTTTTTTTTGCAACTTGTAAGTAAATGTCGTGTTTTTCCATCGGTGTTAAAACTCCGAGATTTCTTTGCAAACGTTTATTGTTGTAGTAATCTATATAATCCTCAATCATTTTCACGAGTGTTTCTTTATCAGTAAAGCGTTTTCCATAGTAGCGTTCTTGCTTTAAAATTCCCCAAAAACCTTCCATTGGAGCATTATCGATACATTCCCTTGATATACTTTGCGTTATCCCAGCATTTACAAGTTTTGCATGAAATGTCCTGTTTGTATATTGAAAGCCTCTGTCACTATGAAACAGGGGCTGTGCATCTGTATTTCTTTGCAGGGCTTCATTAATAGTATCAAACACTAATGCATTGTTATTATTGTCACGAATAACATACGAAACAATCCGTCTGTCGTATAAATCAAGTATTGCACTTAGATAAACCTTATGTTTCTCAATTCCAATATAATAATGGAATTCCGTCACATCAGTTAGCCATTTTTCATTTGGTGCTTCGGCTGTAAACTCTCGGTTAAGTATATTTTCAGCATATTCTTTCTCCGCTCTTAAAATCTTAACTTCAGCACGTAGCTTTTCTAACTCACTCATCTCATCAGGACTTTTTCGTTTGTCACGGTTATCTATTAAAGCTTCTACTCCGCCTGCTTCATATTTCACAGTATAATTGCGTGCCTGTTGATAGGACACCTGATATTGTTCTGCTGCTTTAGTATAATTGTGGTCATGTGCGATACAGTATTGTACTATTTCACCCCGTTCTTCAAATATGGTTTTTCTTTGGTCATGATTATGTTTCCTACTGTTCCAGAAGATTTTAATTCTTCATGACAATCATACTTCTTTATCCAGTTTTGCAACTTAGATTTTGAACGAATTCCGTATTTTTTACAAATATCATCTTGAGAACCACAGCCTGCTAAATAATCCAAGTAAAAAACCTCCAATGATAATATAAAAGTGGGTCCGCAAAACTCACAAAATATTATCAAGGAGGTATCCAAATATGGATAATAATAGTTTAAGTCATACAAAATGGGAATGCAAGTATCATTTGGTCTTTGCACCAAAGTATCGCAGACAAGTAATATATGGTCAGATAAAGGCAGATGTAGCGGAAATATTAAGTATGTTATGCAAAAGAAAAGGAATTGAAATAATAGAAGCAGAATGCTGCAAAGATCACATCCATATGTTAGTCAGAATACCACCGAAATATAGTGTATTAGAAATAATGGGATATTTGAAAGGAAAATCCTCACTTATGATATTCGAAAAGCACGCAAATCTAAAATATAAATATGGAAACAGACATTTTTGGTGCAGGGGATATTATGTAGATACAGTAGAAAAAATGCGAAAAAGATACAAGAATATATTCAGAATCAACTGAAAAATGATTTGGAATATGATCAGTTGACTCTAAATGAATATATAGACCCGTTCACGGGTGAGCCAGTAAAAAAAGGCAGAAAGAAATAAGCCTAAAAGGCTCGGCCGGTAACGGAAGCAATAAGCATATCCCGAAGGGATGCGCCGGAATAAGGAGGCATTGAGAATGGCTCTTTAGAGCCAGCCTGAGATAGTCAGTGCAAGAGACGAACCCTCTCAGTGCGCCTTCCGGGCGCGAGCAGGGATGAGCCCCTTATAGGGGCAGTGCAAACCACCGGCTTAGCCGGTGGTCATGATTAACTTAATGACATTGACCTAGAAGTGAGCATATCTATCTATTTCCCAACAGCCCCTTTTTAAATGGAGGAAGGATTTAAGGAGCTAACTGTCTTTTTGAGAAAGGATATGTTCTCTGTATTCTCTTGGGGTAAAACCGGTTGTGTGTTTAAAGACCTTACTGAAATACCGGGGATTTTCATAGCCTACCGCCTGGCTGATGTCACTGATTTTTCCGTTGGGGTCTGCAAGCATTTCTTTTACTTTATCCATTCGTATTTCCGTAATATAATCAATAAAATTTTTGCCTGTTTTTTCTTTAAAAAGACGGCTTAAATAATTGGGGTGCAGATAAAATTGTTCTGCAAGGGAGGCAAGACTAATCGGTTCCTGGTAATGATTTCGGATATACATTTGTATATCCCGGACAATTCCCTTGGCAAGCTGCTGTTCGTCTGCTTCATTGAGTTTATCAGAAAGCTTTTGTACGTAATCCAGAATACAGTTTTTTGTATTTTGGAAATCGGGACAAAGAAGGATGCTTTCGAGAATGGAATTTAAACTTTGACGGAGATTGACTGATTTCAGTTTGAGATTTTGAAGATTTCCATTTAGCTCAATAAGCCCTCCAATGCAGGCTGCCTGAATCTGAAGTACATTTAAACGTTTCTCTCCCAGAGAGTTTAAAACAGAATCCATATAGGCAACGGCATTTTTCCGTTCTTCCGGGTTTGTAAGCATAGATGCAAGAGTGTTTGCCGCATCAGACATTTCCGGCGCTTCTCTGGGAAAAAGCATTTCGATATTTTTGTACCATATAATGCCGCTTCCTTCTCTTGCCTTATTATACCGGAGCGCCTGTTCTGCCTCCTCATATGCGGCAGGAAGACTATGGTATCCGCTTTTATACTTGCTTCCTCCAAAAAACCATCCTCCGTTTCTTTTTCCGGCTTGTTCTAAAAAGCTTGTAAAACTTGCTGCTTCTGCAGGATTATCATATGGAATCAGAGCAAATAAGCCATAGAGCTGGCTGTCAAGAATCATGGCGTCTGGAATTACAAGGCGGATTTCATGCTGCATTTCTTTCTTGTATTTAGAAATTGTGTCTTCTGAAAGTCCGCGGGGCATCATTTCCATAGAAAGTCCGTACCAGTCTTTGAGAGGAGGGAGCTGATACCGCTCTTCGCGAATTTTCGAGTGCCCTCTGGCAATAGAGAGAAGGAGCCCTTCTAAACGGTTTTTGCTTATAGTATTTTCGCTTTCCGCTTTTTGAAATTCAAGAGCCAGACGGTCTAAAAGTTCTTCAATTTCTTTTAAGTTTACAGGCTTATTCAGATAATCGTAAGCTCCGTACCGGATTGCCTCTTTTGCGTAGGAAAATTCGCTGAAACCGCTTAAAATTACTGTTTTTATGGAAGGATATTTTGCGGAAATGATTTTCAGCATTTCAAGACCTGTCATTTCCGGCATTCTTATATCAAGAAAAATAACGTCCACATGATGATTTTCCAGAAATTTAAGTCCTTCTTTTGCAAGATATACAGTTCCGGCAACAGAAAAACCGTGTTCCTGCCATTTTATAAACTGTGCCATTCCTCTGCATACAATTTCTTCATCGTCAATAATCAGTACTTGATATGCCATTTTTTTCTTCCTCCGCTTCCATTTTCATGTCTTCTGATATATTTCTTACAGGAAGAGTGATAGTAATCTCTGTACCTGCGTTTTCTTTGCTCTTTACATGAATACCATATTCTGTTCCGTAGAACAGCCGGATTCTCTGGTTTACATTTACCATGCCGATACTTTCAGAACTGCTTTGGGAAGCATCCGGTTCCATCATACGGGCATTTAATTTTTTGCATTCTTCCGGAGAGATTCCTTTTCCATTATCGGCAACGGTAATAAAAAGTTTCCCGTTATCTGTCCTGCCTTTTAGAATAATCCGGCATCCTTTGCTTGCATCTCCAAAAGCATGGGTTACTGCGTTTTCAAAAAGAGGCTGCAGCATAAATGGAGGAACATAAACTTTTTCAGTATCTATGGGGAAATCTTTTTCCAGCTCTATTTTGTATTGATGACGGAAATTAATGACTTCCAGATAAGTTTCACCATGACAGATTCCTTCAGAAAGAGTAATGGTATTACTTCCGGAGTGGATTCCCATACGGCACAGGCGGCTGAAGGCTTCTATCATGTGCGTGACTCTGCTTTCGCCATTTGCCTCATACATTGCTTCCCACCGGATAATATCCAGTGTGTTATAGAGAAAATGAGGATTAATCTGCATCAGCAGGGCATCAAGCTGCGCGTTTTTCAAACTGAGGGAGATTTGCTGTCTCCGTATTTCAGAGAGATATACCTGTTCAATAAGCTGACTTGTTTTTTCAGCCATTTCGTTAAAACAGTCGCCCAAAATGGTAATCTCATCATTTCCGCTGTTGGGATAACGCTCGTTCCACTGACCGTTTCCTGCTTTTTTCATAACAGAAATTAACTGAGCCACAGGCTGGGAAATACTTTTTGTAACGAAATAGGCAATCAGGACACAGGCTGCGATTACAGCAGCGAGAATCAGAAGACAGAAATTGCGAAGCTGATAAATACTTTCGAAAGCAAGTTTTTTATTTACCATGTAAGTGGCAACCAGATTAGTAGAAGGGATTCTCTGGTATGCCGTAAGAACGGTCTGTCCATTTGTTGTATTTTCTGCAATTCCTTTTTCATTTTCCAGCATTTGTTCATATCCATCGTTTGATTTTGGAAAAGAAGGAGCATGTATATTTGGAGAATATGACATTAAAAGTCCGTCTCTTCCTGAAAGAAAGGCGTTTCCCTCTTTGGAATGGGCAGAGCCGTCCCATATTTCAGAGAAGGCTTCCAGATTGATATTTACAATCAGCACACCGAGAAATTCACGGTCTACAGGCGTGTAAATGCCGACGCATAAGGTAATCAGATTCCCAAAACCGTATACATTTTGCTCGCTTTGATAAAAGGTGCTGCTTTGATTTTCTGTTTCAATCCAGATAGGGTATCCTCTTTTTTCCTGGGGAAGAAGGTAAAAGTCGGATTTATAAAACTCGTCCAGATTGCGGATACAGCCTCCTCTTCGATAACCGTTTTCTTCCATCATATAATACTGGCAGTAAGGGGTAACAATCTGCATATTTAAAATATTGCGTTTTTCGGAAGAGGTGTGATACAGTCTTTTTTCTATGTAAGTCTTATTATTTTGATAAAGGGAGGAATCTGAATTTTCTTTTAATGAAGCATTTTCCTGAAGCGCTTTTATTAAATGAGAATCTCCGTAAAAAGAGACTGTAAGTTCCTCATATTCCTGCATAACGTCCTGGGCTTTTAAAGCAGCATTCTGGACCATGAGAGAAACGGTGTGTTCAATTTTCTCTTCCAGGAGGTTAGAATAGCGGAAGAGGAAGAAAAAAGTAATAAAAGCTGAGGACAGTGCAATCAGCAGCAGAAAGGATAGAATAAGCCTTCGGAAAATGCTGGTTTTTCGTAAAAATGTCTGAACCCTTTTGCTTTTATGAAGTGAATACTTCCGATGTTTTTTCATAGGATACGTCCTTTCTGCTGCTTTTTAATAGATTTATTATAACATAAATTCCCGAATGGAAATGGATTTTCCCTGCATTTTGCGGGATTCTTCCGCTGCAAGGGCAATCAGATGGCTTTCCAGGGAAATGTCAAGGTCCGTGATAGAATCTGTCCTTTTTCCTGTCATTACATAATCGGCAAACTGCTTTACCATACGGACATCGCCGCCTCCGTGGCCGCTGAAATCATCAGTGAATGAAGTAAGATCAATTACCTGAGTTTCCTGACCGAAAGGAGTGTAATAAATTTTATTTTCATCTATACTTCCTTCAATTTCCCCTAAAGTTCCCATAACCTTAATCATACGGCTGCACTTTGCACTGAATGCACACATGGAGAAAGTTACAGTGATGTCATTTTCCATTTGAAGGTTTACAACCTGATGGTCCACAACATTATTATCGCAGTAGTATACACAGCGGCCATAAGGTCCTGCTTTTAATTCTTTTCTTACATTTTCTTCCGTAGGAGGAACTGCAAACGTATTGGCTGGCCATCCATTTTTGTATCTCACGCCGGTATCTGGATTGGAAATATAAATTTTTTCTGCATCATACGGGCAGGTATCTTTTACAGGGCAGCCGTCAAGACATCTTCTGGCAGCTCCTTTCGGTGCGTTTTCTTCTTTAAACCATGTAAGATTTCCAAAAGAAGATACCTGTCTGCAGGAAGAATCGGAAAGCCATACAAGAAGGTCCATATCGTGACAGCATTTTGCAAGAATCATAGGACTTGTTTCTTCACTGTTTCTCCAGTTTCCCCGTACAAATGAATGTGCTTGGTGAAAAAATCCAACGTCTTCCCGGGCCTGTATGTTAATAATTTTTCCAATATCCCCCTGTGCCAGCATTTTTTTTAAGGTGGAATAAAAAGGAGTATAGCGCAGCACATGGCAGACACATACTTTTCGGTCATATTTTTTTGCTTCATTTAAAAGTTCGGCACATTCCCTGACAGAGGGAGAAACCGGCTTTTCAAGAAGAATGTGATAGCCTTTTTTCAGAGCCTTTTTTGCCTGAGGCACATGATCCCGGTCCTGTGTGCAGATGAAAACAGCGTCTGCAAGCTGTTCCCTGGAAAGTAGTTCGTCTGCATCTGAAAAGCAGGCATCCTCATTCAGATTGAAAAGTTTCTTTGCATTTGCAAGTCTTTCAGGAAGCAAATCCGCAACAGCAGTTACTTCCATAATAGAGTCGTAGTTTTTGACGATTTCTCCGTATACCTGAAGACCACGGCTTCCAAGTCCCAGAATGGCGACAGTCATTTTTCTGCTCATAAAAATCTCCTCCTGTGAAGTTGTTTAAAATAAAAGGGAGCAGATACATTATATATCTGCTCCGGAAAAAATAACATATTTGTGTGAATTATTTTTTAGCTGTTTCATTGAAAGATTCCAGAACTTCATCTTCACATTGTTTCTGTGCGTCTGCAAATTCTTTTTCCGGATCTGCATTGGGATCAACAAGAATCTTCTGTACAGCTCTGTCTACGTAAGTACCGAAATCTGCTTTTCCGTAGAATTCAAGACGGCCAATTGTCTTAGCCTGTTCAAGAACATCGGAATATTCCTCAGGGAATTCATAGAAATCAGTAATTGTCATATCGTCTCTTGGAATAATCATGGGGTTTGGAGCGCCTTTTGTTGCAAGATTTTCGTAGTAAGCTTTCTGGTATTCTGCCCCTGCTTTGTGTGCAATGTATTCCCATGCCGCATCTTTCTTTGCCTGATCTGCTTTTGCATTGATTACATAGGTAGTACCTGCGATAGCAGTTGTTCTTTCACCGGAAGGTCCTGCAGGAGGAAGCATAAGGCCAAGGTCATCTGGATCCATACCCTGAGATACAGCATCTTTTACCCAGTCTGCTGCAAATGGCATCATACCGATTTTGCCAAGACCAAAGTTTGTTACAAGGTCTGTAAATTTAAGAGTGAGATCACTCTGTAAGACATCGTCTTTGCGAAGCTGCTGATAATATTTGGCTGCTTCCATAACTGCGGGGTCTGTAAATGTAAGTTCTGCAGTTCCGTCATCATTCTGTTTTGTAAGGTCTCCGCCAGCCTGCCATACGTAATACTGGAAGAACCATTCTGTCCATTCAGCAGCCAGTGTTGCGTATCCGGCAACCTGATTGTCCGGGTTGTTAATCTTTTTCGCTGCTTCCAGAGCTTCCTCCCATGTTTCCGGAAGTTTTTCGATTCCTGCTTCTTCAAAAAGAGCTTTGTTATAGCCAAAGAGCATAGGAGCTACTGTATAAGGTATTCCGTAAACATTTCCGTCAAGTGTGAACATATCTACATATTCTTTTGTGAAGTTGCTCCATTCATCCCAATTATCAGTATAGGCATTTAATGGTTCAAGAATTCCGGATTTCATATAAGTATCCATCATAGTAAAGGAGCAGTTTACAAGATCAGGAGCATTGCCGGCAGCAACCGCCTGGTAAAATTCATTTCCCGGATCTCCTTCTTTTACAATTTTGTTTAAAGTAATCCACGGATGCTCTTCCTGGAATTTTGCGTCCATTTCTGCTTCAAAGTCGTCTTCGTCACGGCTTGTTACCCATAGTGTAAGTTCTACTGGTTCTTTTTCTTCTGCTTTTTCTTCAGCAAATACAGTTGTGGCTGCACCCATCATGGAAACAGCCGCCATGCTGAGGCTTAATAAGATAGCTAAACTTCTTTTTTTCATGCTACATCCTCCTTTGGTTCATCTCGAACTCGTTTTGTGTGTTTATTATAACAGAGAATTTTATATAAAGAAATTACAGGAAATTAACGTTTTTAGGGGAAAATGTCTACTTTTTTATCTCTTTTTCAAAGGAAAACGTAAAGGTTAAATTATGACACATAAAAAGTGTAACCTGTTGATTTTTCAGAAAGAGATTTTCCAGTATACTGTAGATATAGAATCGAGGGCAGGAGGTATCAGATAAAAATGAATAAAAAAGAAAAGAAAAAACATGGGATGTCAAGCTACACCTTCAGAAGAAAAGTAGCTCCCTGGTGTATTCTTGCGCCGCCTATATTTTTTACTTTATGGTTAAAATATTATCCTATTATCAGCGCTTTTTTCATATCACTGTTTAAGTACGATCCTATTAATCCTCCGGGAAAATTTATAGGGTTTAAAAATTATCAGGATATGTTTCAGATGGACTTTTACTGGCAGTCATGGAAAAATACACTGATTTTTCTTCTTTTGCAGCTTGCGATGTGCTTTTTTATTCCGCTGATTCAGGCGCTCCTTTTAAATGAGCTGCAGCGGCTTCAAAAAGGGCTGACTACATTATATATTCTTCCGGCGCTGATTCCCACATCTGTAAACGTAATTATATGGAGATGGATTTGGCATCCGGATTACGGCGTTGCAAATCAGATTGTGAAGTTTTTCGGAGGAGAACCACAGGCGTGGCTCAGTGATCCGGAGCTTGTGAAATTCTGTATTATCTTTCCGGGAGTACTGGGAGGAGGTCTTACGGTTCTTTTATATCTGTCTGCAATTCAGGGAATTTCCGGAGATATTCTGGAATCGGCAGCACTTGACGGATGTACGGGATTTTCAAAGATTACGAAGATTATTCTTCCAAATATTTCTTTTATGGTGTTTATCCAGCTTATTATGTGTGTCATTACGACCATGCAGCTTTTGGATGCGCCATATATGTATGCTTCCGGCGGCCCAAGCGGTTCTTCCACCACCCAGGGTATTTTTATCTATCAGGCGTTTAATCAGGATTTGAACTATGGCCGCGGTTCTGCCGCATCCATCATCCTTCTTATTGTAACGGCGCTGCTGACTATGGTGCAGATGCACTTTGAAAAATCGGAAAGAGAATAGGAGAACAGCTATGTCAAAAAAGAAGAATAAAAACAAAATCCGGGTAAGCAGTTCTGACCGTACTTTAAAAATATGTGCAGTAGTGCTGTCCCTTATGTTTGCAGCGCTTATGCTTTACCCTTTTATTTTCGCAGTTTCCGGTTCTATGAAGAACAATTCGGAAATTTATGAAGTTCCTCCAAAGCTTCTTCCTTCCTCTGCAAACAGTGTCTCGCTTGTAGTTGATTATTCAGATGTAGAGGGAAGTGAGGAAGAGTTAAAAGATTTGATGCAGCAGGACAGCGTTCTTTCCATGTTTGGAATCAACTATAAAATGGGTGACCAGTCCATTATGGAAGTACAGTTTTATGGTACAAGGGATGGGAAAACTGTATTTCATTCAAGAGCCCATCAGATGAAACTGCAGATGGAATGCGATTATGGAATCTTTACACGTTCTGCAATTAAAAAAGAAGTAATTTTACATGGTGACAGATATTTAAGAGCAAGTGAATCTCTTGGATACGAGTTTGATTTGAATGGAATTTCCAGGGAATGTGAGGAAGGGCTTGGAAGTTACTTTAAAGAACCAGTAACAGAACTTATTAATGAAAAATATCCTTTGACAGGAAAGCTTATTTCTGTAGGCGATAAACGGAATAACTGGCTGAACGTAGAGAGCTTTAAATACTATCTTCAGATGCCGGGATACATATATCCGAAGAATGAAACCATTGCAAAATTCGGGTTTATGACATTTGTGGGAAATAGTGTGATTGTCATTGGATTTGCCATGATTGCACAGGTAATTCTCTGCTCTGTCTGTGCCTTTGTAATCAGCAGACTTCTGACCCCAAGAGCTGGAAAAGTGGTATTGATGTTTTTCATGGGAGCAATGATGGTTCCTTTTGCAAGTATTATGCTTCCGCAGCTTGTGATGTATCGGGAAATGGGAGCATACAATAACTATGCGGCGCTTTTGCTTCCGTTTTTATATCCGTATGGTTTTTATGTATATTTGTATAAGGGATTTTTTGACCAGATTCCGGGCAGCTATTTTGAGGCGGCATCCCTTGACGGCGCATCAAACTTTTATTTATATAGTAAAATCTGTATGCCTTTGTCAAAACCGATTATTTCCTTAATCGCGCTTCAGACATTTATTGGAAACTGGAATGATTTTTTCTGGGCATGGATGGTAACAGAGGACCAGAATTTATGGACATTAAATGTTGCTCTTTATAATATTTCAAATAATGTAAGTACAAAGCAGAATGCACTGATGGGACTTGCGGTAGTAACGATTACTCCTGTAATTCTTCTCTCTATTCTTTTCTCAAAACAATTGAAACAGAGTATTGTTGCTTCCGGTGTAAAAGGATAATGTGCAGAGATATGCCAGCCTCTTTTTGAGGCTGGTTTTCTTTTTCCTGCAAATTATAAAACTCTTCTTTTATGGGAATACTGTAGAAAATCTGAAACAGGAAAGAAAGGGAGAGAAAATGGAAAAATCATTATGGACAGAAGGGATGTTTTTGCCGGAGTTTCCCGCTTTGAAAGGGCATATTAAGACAGATGTGCTGATTATAGGCGGAGGAATGTGCGGGATTCTCTGCGCACATTTTCTGGAGGAAGCAGGCGTGGATTACGTTCTTGTGGAAGGGAAACGAATCGGACAGGGAATTACAAAAAATACAACCGCGAAAATAACCTCCCAGCATAAGCTGATTTATCATTCTCTTACAGAAAAAGCAGGATGGGAAACAGCATATTTATATATGGAGGCAAATGAAAGCGCTGTGGCAAAATTTAAAGAGCTTGCAGAGGAAATACCATGTGATTTTGAGGAAAAAAGCGCGTTTACGTATTCTCTTACAGACAGAAGAAAAATTGAAGAGGAAGTGGAAGCAGTAAACGGACTTGGTTTTGCCGCCTCTTTTGAAGAGCGGATTTCTCTTCCTGTAGAGACAGTGGGGGCTGTAAAGTTTGAAAATCAGGCGCAGTTTCACCCGCTGAAATTTCTGGCTGATCTGGCAAAAAATAAGAAAATCTATGAGAATACATTTATAAACCATATTTCAGAACATACGGCAAAAAGTAAAGAAGGAGAAATTCAGGCGGAAAAAATCATTGTGGCAACACATTTTCCTTTTATTAACAAGTATGGAGGGTATTTTCTGAAGTTGTATCAAAACCGTTCTTACGTGCTTGCTCTGGAAGGGGTGGGGGAAGTGAATGGAATGTATATTGACGAGGCAGATACAGGACTTTCTTTTCGAAATTATAAAGATTTTCTTTTACTTGGAGGAGGCGGACACAGAACAGGAAAAACAGGCGGAGGGTTTCAGAAGGTTCGCCAGAAGGCGGCGGAGCTTTATCCAGAGGCAAAGGAACGGTATGCCTGGGCTGCCCAGGACTGCATGAGCCTGGACGGGATTCCATATATTGGAATGTATTCCAGATGGAAGAAAGACTTTTATGTAGCGTCCGGATTTCAAAAATGGGGAATGACAGGCTCTATGGTGTCTGCTATGGTTCTTTCGGATATGGTTCAGGAAAAGAAGAATATATGGAGCGATGTATTTTCACCACAGAGAAGCATCTGGACGCCCCAGCTTTTGATTAACGGATGGGAGGCAGCAGAGAACCTTCTCACTTTTTCGGAAAAAAGATGCCCTCATCTTGGTTGTGCCCTGAAATGGAACAGCGCGGAGCATACCTGGGACTGTCCCTGCCACGGTTCCAGATTTGAGGAGGACGGAACTTTGATTGATAATCCGGCTACAGGAGATATAAAGCCCTGAGATAAAGGAATGTGAGAAGGGGGATTTATGCCTTGCGAAAAGAGAAATCCTGTTTTATACTTTGATTTGTAATTTTAACGGAACAGGAGATAAAAGATGAAGTTATTAATAGTACGACACGGCGATCCGGATTATTCCATAGATTCCCTTACAGAAAAAGGATGGAAAGAAGCAGAATATTTATCAGAACGGCTTTCTAAGCTGGATATAAAAGATTTCTACGTTTCCCCTCTTGGGAGAGCAAAGGATACGGCTTCTCTTACTTTGAAAAAAATGGGCAGGACAGCAGAAGAATGCGACTGGCTTCGGGAGTTTACGTATTACATTAACCGTCCCGATGTAACAGACAGGAAGAAGGGGTTATGGGACTGGCTGCCCCAGGACTGGACAAAGGACGAGCGTTTTTATCAGTATGACCACTGGTTTGAAAACGAGCGTTTTACTCCGGAGCATATTAAAGAAGAATACGAAAAGGTAACAGGAGAGTTTGACAAGCTTCTTGCAAAACATGGATATGTACGGGAAGGCCATATTTACAGGGTGGAAAAGCCAAATCAGGATACACTTATATTTTTCTGCCATTTTGGACTGGAATGTGTGCTTTTAGCTCATTTGATTGGGGCATCTCCTATGGTGTTGTGGCATGGAATGTGTGCTGCGCCTACTTCTGTTACAACAGTGGTAACAGAGGAGAGAAGGCGGGGAACAGCGTCGTTCCGTATCAGCTCTTTTGGAGACATATCTCATCTTTATGTGAAAGATGAACCGCCGGCATTTGCCGCACGATTCTGTGAATGCTACGATAATGAGGATGAGAGACACGATTAAGGGAGGAAAATCATAATTCTATAATATCTTTTTAATTGTTTTTATAAATTTATTAGAATTAAGACAAAATTTCCTCACAATTATCTGATATGATATATACATCTTAAAAGAACAGAGCTTTTAAGATAACTCTTTCCTTTCCCTAAATATGTAAATAACAAGACTACCTCTCACGGCAGGACCGCCGAAGAAGAGGTAGTTTTTGTTTGGGCAAATTTGCTGCGTCTTTAACGGCGCTGTGAAAATAAGCCAAATCATCTTTACAAAAAAGTGTTTCTGTGATACGTTAATATAGTAAAATATACAGGGGGGGGGTAAAAAAGAGTATGAATAAATATATTTTTAAGTTCAGGAAGCAGTTTATTTTTACAATTATTCTGAAGGTCCTTTCTTCTGTGCTGTGGGTATATACAGCTATTGTCATTCAGAATATTGTAGACACGGCAGTGAGCGGAAATATGGATAAGTTTACAGGAGCGGTCATTCTCTCAATCGCGTATTTCTTGTCTTTTGTCCTTCTTCTTTTTGTAAGTGATCTGGTGAAATCCTACTATATTAAGAATACCATTCAAAATTTAAAAAAAGAGATTTTTAATGGAACCATTCACCAAAGCTTTAAAGATTTTAAATCAAAGGCATCGGCAGATTATATTTCCAACCTCACAAATGACATTAACCTTCTGGAGAACAATTACATCAATCCCGTAGTGGAATTGATAGGAGAAATTTTTACGTTTATTGCCACGTTGTTTATTCTTCTTCGAATCAGTGTTCCTATTACTGTCGTTTTGATTTTGACGGGAACAGTCATGCTTCTTGTACCTTATATGTTTCATGGAAGCATTAATGCAAAGCAGAACCGTCTTTCAGAAGATACTTCCTCTTTTACAGGAGCATTAAAGGATTTGTTTGACGGCTTTGAAGTTATAAAGTCGTATTCTATGGAAGAAACAGGAAATAAAGAATTTGGCGGATTTAATAACAAGCTGGAGAAGTCACGACAGAAATATAATATTTTTATTGCTCTTACAGAGGCAATTTCCCTGATGTTATCACTTGTATGTCAGTTTTCCGGCGTAATTATGGCAGGATATTTTGTATTAAAGGGTACTTTGACGGTAGGCGTTCTGTCGGCAGTGATGCAGTTGGGAAACGGCATTTTCGGACCGATTCAGAGAATTGTGCAGTACATTCCCCTGATCAAGGGAAGTAAAGATTTGAATGCGAAGCTTTTACGATTGATTTCCTCAAAGAATAATACAGAGATAAGCGTTACAGAGTTTCGTGATTGCATAGAGCTCAAAGACATAAGTTTTTCTTATAATCACGATGCGAATCTTGCTCTCAATCATGTTTCATTGAAGCTTGAGAAAAATAAAAAGTATGCTGTTCTTGGGGAAAGCGGCTGCGGAAAATCCACCCTGGCTAAAATTCTTCTGAACTATTACACGGATTATGATGGTGAGATTTGTATAGACAGTAAAAAGCTGAATAAAGAAACTGATTGTAGTCTTATGGCACTTTCCTCCATAATCCACCAGAATGTATATATGTTTAATAAGACGATAGAAGAAAATATTATTCTGGGGAAAAAATTCATGGAAAATACAGTACATACAGCGGTTCAGAACAGCGGCTTATATAAATTCCTTGATACAAAGGGACTGGATTATCAGGTGGGAGAAAACGGTTCCAGATTGTCGGGAGGGCAGAAGCAGCGAATCGCCATTGCAAGGGCTCTTGTACAGAATCGTCCGATTCTCATATTAGATGAGGCAACTTCGGCTCTTGATAAAATGACTGCCTCAGAAATAGAAAATTCTATTCTGGAAAATAAAAATATAACCGTGCTTACTATTACCCATAATATGAATCAGGATATACTGAGAAAGTATGATGAAGTGATTGTTATGGATAAGGGGAAAGTTGTGGAAAAAGGGAAGTTTGACGAGCTGAGATTTGGGAAATCTTTAAAGGCTTAATGAAAACAAGAAATCCGGGTGTGAATTCTACAGCCGGATTTCTTGTTTTTTATATGGTCATTTGTTCTCTATATTCTCCCGGTTTCATACCTACATATTTTTTAAATAGTGTATAGAAAGTTTGTGGATTATTGAATCCGCAGGCAGTTACAATATCATTAATTTTAATATGCTCATTTAAAAGAAGTTCTTTAGCTTTTTCTATTCGTACATTTCGAATATATTCATTTACACTTCTTCCTGTTTCTTGTTTGAAGATTTTAGCAAGGTAAACTTTGTGTATCCAAAAAGTATCAGCAATTGTTTCAAGGCTGATGTCCTGCTGAAAATTACTTTGTATATAGTTTAAAATATTTCGGACACGGAGGCTGTAAGGTCGGTTTTCTCCGGGAACCGTTTGAAAAAGTTTTTCAAAGCAGTTCATAAACCATTGAAGCACAGCAGCGGGACTGTCCATATTATCGAAAGTATCAAGACATAAGGTATCACTTCCAAAAACAGTTTCATAAGAAAGGTTACGTTTTTGACAGTTTTCCATGAGAATTTCCAACAATACGGCATTAACATAACTTAGATAGTGATAATGCGCAATGCCATCCAGACCTTTTTTGTAAATAAGATTTAGATTTTTATCCAGAGAAACTTTATCTGAATTTCGTATGGAAGTACGGATATTTTGAATCTGATTATTTAAAGTATCAATTTGCATTCCTTGCGTCTGGCTGTATTGGTGATTATAATAGAGATTTTTTCCTGTTCCATGAAAAACTTTACTTTTCAGTGCAAGGTATGATTGATTAATAAGTTGTGATAAATCATTTGGCTGTGTGCTTTGATTGCTTACTCCTATGGATATGGTACAGCCTGTGAGCATTTCTAATTCTTTTCTTATGATGCGGAGTACCTGAAAACGGTTATTTGCTAACTCCATCTGACTGTTCTTATGTTTGACCAGATATAAAATCAGAAAATACCGATGATGATAAATTACAGTTTCGCTGAATCCGAAATCTGTGTGGCAGCTTGTAAGTTCTTTGCGGAGATTTTCCAGTTCCATATCAGAGGCGGAAAAATTTTCGATGCCGCAGAGACAGCAGAAGAAGCTGTATCCTTTTTTTGTATAAAATTCCAGTGCGGCGCTACATTTTAAGGATTCGGCATCTTTGTCAGTATTTAAAAACACATCTGTAAAAATAGAAGGTGAATCTGCCTCCGGTTCTTCGTAAAAGGTAATGTTATTATCATCGCAGGGAACATTTAATTCTTTCAGAAGATTATAAAGAGTTTCTTCTGTGAGAGAGTCTTTGATAAGATAATCCATAACCCCCAGCTTCAGTGCACTTCTGGCATAGGAAAAGTCTTCATGGCAGCTTAAAATAACTACTTTCTGTGAAGGGCAGATAGATTTTATTCTTTTCAAAAATTCCAGTCCGTCCATTACCGGCATTTGTATATCTGTGATAATAAGGTCGGGACGGTTTTCTGTATATAACTCCAGAGCCTGTTTTCCGTTACGGGCTTCCAGTATAGTATCAAATCCGACTTTATTCCAATCTAGCATCATTTTTAAAAGTTCGCGAGCTGGTCGCTCATCGTCTACTAGCATAACAGATTTCATAATGATTAACTCTCCTTTTATAAGTTTTTATACAGGAATACTGAAGCTGAAACTCGTTCCTTCTTCCGGGGAACTTTCAATAACCAAATGGCTGCTGGCTCCATAGCTTAAAATAAGCCGTGTGTTTACGTTGGCGATACCTATGCGGCTATATCCTCTGGCAGAAGGGCGAAGACGCTCTTCCAGTTCTGGCAGTTGTTCTTTGGATATACCGACTCCGTTATCCCAGACGATAACCCAGAGGCGATTTTCTCCAAGTCGCGCTTTTACCCGGATAATTCCACCGTCATTGGGAGCGAGCCCGTGAAATAAAGAATTTTCTACAAGCGGTTGCAAAATAAGCTTGGGTAGTAGAACGGAAGAGGCATTTTCCGGAATATCACATTGAAAATCAATAGGAAAATCATAGCGCTCTTTTTGAATGTCCATATAGTGATATAAGTTTTCTGCTTCCTCGCTGAGGGGAATCAAAAGACGTTCTGTGGACATACTTGTTCGAAGAAGGGCATTAAACGATATAATCAGATTTTCCAGACGTTCTGCCTTAGCAATTTTAGCCAGATATTTCATGGTGTTTAAAGTGTTATGAATGAAATGAGGATTTATCTGCGATTCCAGCAAATCTAATTGCGACTGGATTAATGCTACTTCTTTTTTGCGTGTTTCTTCCTGTTGTGCTACAACTTGTGCCGTTATTTCCTGTAGTGCAAAATTCATTTTATTAAAACCATTTAAAACTTCCGACATTTCATCGTCTCGTGTAATAGGAATAGGAGCTGGCCAGTTTCCTTTTCTGATTGTGCGCATTGCTGTATTTAATGTGCGGATTGGGACAGTAATATGCTGCGCCAGATAGTAATGAATAAGGCAGGCAAAGAAAATTAAAACGAAATATACAAAAACCAAGGTCTGCAGAATGTTGTGAAGCGATTTATATATGTCGTCGTAATCTATAAATCCTACAATTTTCCAATTTGGATAATCACTAACTTTTTTAGAATATCCCATATATGTATTATTTTCTATGGATACCTGTTTCCCAAGCTTTGGATAGTTTTCTGCCAAAAGAGCATTGAGCTCCTGAGAAATTTTCGCATCAAGAGGGTTTGAATAAATAATATTCTGATTTTCATCTACTATGTAAAATCGCGCCCATGTATCCTGAAAAAATTCTGCAATTTCTTTAAAGAAACTGTTGCGATTCATGTTAATGACAATATAGCCTAGTTCTTCGTAGTTATCTTCAGAATAAAGCCGGCAAAAACAGGTAAGTGTGTTTTGGGTCTCTTCCTGAAAAGGAAAAGAATTAGGTGCAGAAATGCGAAGGGTTAACTGAGAAGACAGGAATTTTGAAAATTCAGGGTTGTCTTCTATAAGCCATTTGTATTGCTCAAGACAGAAAAGAGGGTCAAGTATTTCCTTTTCTTTGGAAAGAATAAATGTGGAACGTATGTTTAAATGATTTCTGTCTGTATTGCTAATTGTCTCTTTCAGTGTCTGATAAAGTTCATCAGAGGTCTGTGTGTTATTGCTTTCAATAAATTCTGACATATATGTTTGAATTTGCGGTTTGTTTTGAATAGAAAAATGGTAGTTTCGAATTTCTTTTATTCTGTCGTTTAAGAGCGTCTCTGCAAATTCTAACTGCTGGCTCGACACCAGATTGATTTCTTCCGTAAGTTTATCTGAAAATAAAGAAGTAATAACAACTGTAAAAATAGAAAAAATAACAGTTGTAATACCAAGGAATATGAGCATAATACGGGTGCTTATTTTTCTTAAGGAAAATTTATGAGATTTCATATAAAATTTCTCCTTTACTATCATAACAGTTAATGAATACCTCTTATTTATAACATATTATTTGGTAAAATGCTTTAAAAAATAGAAAAAAGATAATTGTATTGAGTAAAAACTAATAACTTTGATAGTAAATGCGAATAAATACAGGTAATATATGAGAAAAGAAAGGAAATCAAAAAAAGGGGTGATGAACTTGAGAAATGTATTGGAATTTCGAAATATTTCAAAGTATTTTCCTGGCGTAAAAGCATTGGACAATATCTGCTTTAAAGCATACGGAGGAGAGGTACTGGCATTTTTGGGAGAAAACGGCGCTGGTAAATCAACCCTTTTAAAGGTGCTGAACGGAGACTATCAACCTACAAAAGGACAGTATTTACTGGACGATAAAGAAAAACATTTTCGTACGCCGCAGGAAGCAATTGAGGAGGGCATTAGTGTTATTTATCAGGAAAGACAAATTCTTCTTGAGCTGAGTGTGGCAGAAAATATTTTTCTGGGTAGAATGCCGGTTAATAAATTAGGAATTATAGATACGACTAAAGCAAATAAAATGGCGGAAAAAATTATTAATGAGTTTGACTTGCCAATAGAGCCGACAGAAAAGGTGAAAAATTTAAGTATCGCACATCAGCAGATGGTTGAAATCATGAAAGCGTACAGCAGGGAGAATCTGAAAGTAATCTGTTTTGATGAACCGACAGCCAGTTTAAGCGATGCAGAAATTGAGAGCTTATTTGCTATTATTGAGAAGCTGAAAGCAGAAGGAAAAATCATTATTTATGTATCACATCGTATGAGCGAGCTGCAGAGGATTACTGATAAAGTAGCAATTTTTAAGGATGGGAAGTACGTAGATACTGTTGAAACAGGAAAGGTTTCAGAAAAAGAACTGATAAAGATGATGGTTGGACGTGATTTGGGAGACATCTATAGTGAATTGGACCGAAACAAAAAAATTGGAGAAGTGCTTCTGGAAGTTAAAAATGTTTCTTCTGACTATGTAAGACCTGTTTCCTTTACATTACATAAAGGAGAAGTTCTTGGTTTTTCAGGACTTGTAGGGGCAGGCAGGACTGAGGTAATGCGTGCCATAATCGGAGCAGATAAGCTGAAAAGCGGAGAGATATATTTGGAAGGGAAAAAGATTGCAAACCGTTCTCCAAAAGAGGCAATGGATAATGGAATTGTTCTGGTGCCTGAGGACCGTAAACTGCAGGGGATTCTTGCAAATTTAGATGTAAAAGATAATATCAGTATAGGGATTCTTGATAAAAATTCAAATAAATTCGGAGTTGTAAATTCTGAAAAAGAGCGAGAGACTGCTGAAAAAGGAATTGAAGATTTTGAGATTAAGACTCCATCTTTGTCAAAAAAAATTGTGGAGCTTTCAGGCGGCAATCAGCAGAAATGTATTGTAGCAAGATGGATTGCAACAAATCCCAAAGTATTAATTCTGGACGAGCCGACAAAAGGAATTGATGTAGGAGCAAAATCGGAATTTTACAGAATGATATGTGAGTTTGCAAAACAGGGCTTGGGAGTTATTTTAATTTCTTCGGAACTTCCGGAGGTAATTGGTTTGTCAGATCGCATTATAGTTATGAGATCTTTGCAGGTTGTAGGTGAAGTTCTCAGAGAAGAAGCGACGGAAGATAAATTGCTTAGTTTGGGAATGATAGGGGAGGAAATGTAAATGATGAAGACAAGGCAGAAAAAAAGGATAATAGGCGGTGACAAGCTGATTCTGATAGGCGCTATTATAGTAGTATTTGTATTATTTACTTCATTGAATCGGAATTTTTTATCCTGGACCAATATTGTGAATCTTTTAATTGCAGCATCATTGGTAGGGCTTGTCGCTATTGGGCATACATATTTAATTATAGCAGGACAAAACGATTTGTCTCCAGGTTCACTGGCAGCATTATGCGGTGTTGTAGCTGCGCTATTAGTAAGTCAAGGAATGCCCTTTGGAGTTTCTCTGATTATTACGATGGTGGTTGGAGCATTAGTCGGAGTATTTAATGCGTGGATGGTAAACTGCATTAAGCTAGAAGCATTTATTGCTACATTAGTTACACAGACAATTATAAGAGGTTTTGCGTATATTTTATGTGATGGAAAACCAGTGCCAATTAGTGATGCCACATTCCTTCGCATTGGAAAAGTAAGATTTTTAACAATTCCGTTAGCAGTATGGATTATGTTAATTGCTATAGTTGTTTTCGGGTTTATACTTGCAAAAACAAAATTCGGACGTGGAATTTATGCAATTGGAGGAAATATGGATGCAGCTCGTCTTGCCGGGCTAAATCCTAAAAAATTAATTTTAATCTGTTACATTATGATGGGAATGCTTTGTGCAGCGGGTGGAACTATTTTTGCGGCACGTATGAATTCAGGACAGCCGGCAGCATGTGTCAATCTTGAGTTTGATGCTATTACAGCAGTAGTTCTTGGTGGTGTATCTTTTAGCGGTGGTGTTGGAAATATGTTTGGAACATTTTTGGGTATCATTTTGATTCAGGCATTTAATACAGGACTTACTATGGTAAATGTTCCGTCTTTCTGGCAATATGTAGCCCGGGGAGCATTGCTGTTATTCGCATTAACTTCCGATTATATTCGTGAGAGAAACAGACAGAAGAATCTTTTAGAAGCAAGTATGAAAAATTTATAATCAGCGGAGAGGAGAAAAGATGGGAAGAAAGTTTCAAACAGATATTGAACTGGAGACGAAACCGGATTTTCTGGAATGTATGGACAGGGTATATGCCTGGTATGAACATGAAATTATTGACAGGGTGCCAGTTCGGTTTTCTGCTCACAATGCGGAATATAATATAGTAGACACAACAAATCGATGGAATACGATGAAGGAAAAATGGTTTGATACAGAATATCAGATAAGCCATTTTGAAAAAGGTATTGAAGGAAAAGCTTTTCTTGGAGAGACATTTCCGGTTTACTGGCCGAATTTAGGTCCGAATGTATATCCGTGTATGTTGGGAGGTAGCGTTGAGTTTGGAGATGTTACAACATGGGCAAAGCACATACTTCAGTCTCCATCAGAATATAAAGATATTCAGTTTACAATGGAAAATGAGTATTTTAAGAAGTTAGAGGAAATGACGAAATATGCACTTTCCAGGTGTAAAGGCAAATATCTGGTTGGTTATACAGATATACATAGTGGTGGAGATGCGGCAGATGCGTTAAGAGGAACACAGGAACTTCTTATGGATATGTATGATGAGCCGGAGGAAACAAAAAAATTGATTGAAAAGTGTGGAGAAAATTTTGGAACAGTTTTTAATCATTTTAATAAAATGTTGAAAGATGCAGGACAGCCGTCTGTAACATGGATTAATATTCCGTCTTTTGATACATTTCATATTCCTGGAACAGACTTAGGTGCTATGTTATCCGAGGATATGTATAATGAATATATTTTACCGGAAGTAGAAAAAGAGGTAAAATATGCAAAGCATAATGTATTTCATGTAGATGGAAAGGGAGTTGCAAGACACTTAGATCAACTTCTTGAAATTAAAGAAATCTGTGGTTACCAGTGGGTGCAGGGAATGGGTGCAGATGAACCGATTATGCAGTGGATTCCTCTAATCAAAAAAATCCAGGATAAACGAAAAGGTGTTGTAATAGATTTAAAGCCATCGGAATTAGATGATTTTATGGATGCTGTCAGTCCATATGGAATTTATCTGTGTATGGACGTTTCAGATGAAGAGGAACAGAAAGCCATTATAGAAAAACTGAAAAAATGGAAATAATATGGAAACCATAAGAGGCAGAGGCCTTGTGGAAAATAAAATGAAAAATGGAGGTACAGGATTATGAAGAAAAGAAGTTTAAGTGTATTACTCAGTGTGGCAACAGTCGTATCAATGATTGCAGCACCAGGCATTGTATCAGCGGAGGAAAATGATAAGCTGCTGGTTTATGGCATCTATAAGTCAGGAGATCAGACATGGTTTTTGGATGAAGGTGCAGCAGCGCAAAAGGCAGTAGAAGATGCAGGGGGAGAATTTATTTATGTAGATGTTAAATTAAGTCCGGAAGAATATCTGAAAGCTCTTGATAACGCAATTGCAAATGGTGCATCTGGTGTTATTACATGTACTCCTGACCAGACAATGTCACAGGCGGTCGTAGATAAGATGGAAGAAGCCGGCATTCCTGTTGTAGCTGCGGACGATGCTCTTGAAGCTAATGGTGAGAAACTTGTACCGTGGGTAGGAATTAACGCATATGCAATTGGTGAGAAAAATGGAGAATGGCTTGCAAATTACGCGATTGAAAATAATCTGGTAGAGGATCCGGAAGTCGGCCTACTTCTTATGACGATTGATACAGTTTCAGGCTGTGTACCGCGAATTGATGGAGAATATGATAAATTTACAGAGCTTTGTCCGGAATTTGATACAAACAGAATTTTCAGAGCAGATAATGATGGAACAACAGATAAAGGAAATACAGCAGCGGCAGCAGTTATTACAGCACATCCGGAAATCAAAAAATGGTTGGTAACAGGCGCAAATGAAGAATCCTGTATTGGTGCAGCACGTGCTCTTGAAAGTGCAGGACTGGATGCAGACGCATGTGTAGTTGGACTTGGCGGATATATGGCAAAAGACGAGTTTAAGAAAGAAGAAGGTTCCTGTGTGAAAGCATCTACATATTTCTCTTCTCAAGCTGTAGGTGAAGGCGCAGTGAGTGTATTGCTTGATATTATTGATGGTAAAGAAGTAGAGTTGGAAACGGCTGTTGATGCAACAATTGTTACCCCGGAAAATTACGAAGAAGTTATGGGAGATGCAGCGAAATAACAAACTTTCTTACGGCTGCGATGAAAAGAAATCATATGAATATGAATTCAAGAGAGAGAGTAATAGCAGTTGTCAACAGAAAAATTCCTGACCGAATACCGAAAGATTTAAGCTGGGGGCTTTGCCCGGCATTGGAAAAAGAATTTCAAAAGCGTACAGGAAAAACAGATTATTACGAATATTTTGATTTGGATGTCCGTATGCTTGATTTCGCTCCAACTAAAATAGAGAGGGATTTTTCTCAATATTTTAAAGGCAGGGATACGGAATATGGTTTTACAGTAGATGAGTGGGGAGTAGGTCGTGGAAAATCTACAGATAATAGCTTGCATTTTGAACATATTATTTCTCCTCTTAAAAATTGTATGAGTGAAATGGAGGCGGAAAATTTTCCGCTTCCAGATTTCCTGGAACCATATCGACATGCACATTTTAAAAGTGATGTAGAGAAATTCCATAAGAAAAATCTGGCGGTCTGCGGAATGCTTGTACAGACAATTTTCGAAAAGGCATGGGCAGTGCGGGGGTTTGAAGAAACTATGATAGATATGCTTACCTCGCCAGAAGCAATTTCGATTTTATTTGACCGTATTACAGAGCTTCGTATACAACAGGCTAAAATTTTGGTGGAATCAGGAATTGATATTCTGATGCTTGGAGATGATGTGGGAATGCAAACAGGTATGCTTATAGGAGCAGATACCTGGAGACAATTTTTAAAACCAAGACTTGCAAGGATTATTAAAACGGCCACATCATTACGTCCAGGACTTCCCATTTTTTATCATTCATGTGGAAATCCAGGAGAAATTATTCCAGATTTAATAGAAATAGGGGTGACTATTTTAAATCCCATACAGCCAGAATGTTTTAATTTGCAGGAAGTGAAAGAAAAATATGGAGATAGGCTGGCCTTTTGGGGAGGAATAAGTGCACAAACAAACCTTTCTTTTGGAACTCCGGAGCAGGTAAAGCAGGAGGTAAAATATTGTATAGAAACGCTGGGAAAAAATGGCGGATATTTTATTGGACCGAACCATGTGGTAGAACCGGAAGTTCCATGGGAAAATCTGGAAGCTTTTTTTGAAGCTGTAGAAGAGTATGGCAGATACGAGAAATAAGGCAGGGAGAGCAAAATGCCCTCCCTCTTTTATATCCTTCTATACCGGTTAAAACAGGAGTAAATCTCCTGAACCCGCGGCAGGGCATAACCACCGGAAACATATCCGTTTTCCCGGAAGGCGTCAAAGCCTTTTTCTTCCAGCTTACGATTAAGAAATTCTACGATTTCCCCAAGTGTACGTTTTCCGTCAATTAAGTGTTCGCAGGCATATTTCAGAAGAAGAGCAAGAGAAGCCGTCTGTTCTCCATCTGTAATCTGTTCAATATAACGAAGGTCAATCTCCTGTTTTCCAAGAGAGAAGCCGTCTTTTCCATGAACCTTAATTTTCAGGCGCTCCGGCATGGAGGTCATTTCTTTTCCAAAATAATTCCTGCCTTTTGTTTTTGAAGGGGCAGCCTTTGTCATAATCCGATGGCTTTGCGGCATATGGAAAGGAGGGATGTGAGACTCTGTAAGAGGATAGCTTTTACATAGTTCTTTTGTGGAGGAAGTAATATCTACAGGGCAATAATTGTCCATTTGAATAATTGTGTCTGCAATATGGAAGAATGCTCCTGAGCTTCCGGCTACAAGGATGGTGGAAATATCGCCCTTCTCATAAAGACTTCTGGCGCGCTCCAGGAAGGGAGTAATGGGCTCTTTTTCCCGGCGGATAACTTTCTGCATAAATTCATCGCGGACCATAAAATTAGTGGCAGAGGTATCTTCATCCAGAAGGAAAACATGGCTTCCAGATTCCATGCCTTCCACAATACCGGCAGCCTGAGAGGTGCTGCCGCTGGCATCCTCTGTAGAGAAGCAGTGTGTATCTTTTTTATTTGGCAGGTCGTTAATGAACATGGAAATGTCTGTATCTTTAATGAAACGGCCGTCTTCTGAGCGGAGTTTTAAGGCGCTTTCATCTGTGATAACATATTCTCTTCCGTCTTCCGGAATGTGGTTATATACACCAAGTTCCAGTGCATTTAAAAGAGTGGATTTTCCGTGATAGCCGCCGCCTACGATTAAGGTAATGCCGCAGGGAACGCCCATACCTGTTATTTTTCCTTTGTGTGGAAGATTTAAAGTAACTCGAAGACTTTCAGGGGAGGAAAAAGCGACTGCATTTTTCATGGGCTTCTGGGAAACGCCGCTTTCTCTTGGAAGAATCGCGCCGTCTGCTACAAAAGCAGCAAGATTCTGTTCTTTTAAAGCCTTACGGATATATTCCTGGTCTTCTGCGAGGAAGATGGATTTTTGTAAATGAGCGCTGTTTATGTTTTTATAGAAGAAACTTTGCTCCATACCTGCCGGGAGAAAATCAAAAAGAATTTTTTCAAGTTCCGGTGCGTTAATGGTACGTCCATTTGCAGGAAAGCCCACAAAAAAGCGGACAATAATTTCCGTATCTGTAATTTCACAGGCAGTGCGGGCGAGCACTTCCTGACCGCAGTGGCTTACGGAAATCAGACCACTTTTTCCGGAGCCTTTTGCCCGAAAGGAATATCGGTTTATCTGCTGTTCAAATCGTCTGGTAAGGTAATCAGAAAGCGTAGTACGTGTTAGTTTGTCTTTATAATAATCAGCAGGAAAACCTGCGTCTTTATGAGTGACAGAGACAGTTATATGGGAAGGGGAGGCAAACGGATCCCCCTGTACATGGTCAATGGATAAAATGTATTTGGGGAAACGATACGCTCCCTTTAGTGATTTATATGCAGGGTAGCTCTTTCTGTTAAGAGAGCGAAGCTGTTCCTGAAGTTCTGTAGATGACTGCATGTAAAAACCTCCTTTGTCTTATCGTGTTGCTTTTGTCGAATCTGTGGGAATTTCAGACAGGTTGACCTTTTCCCACTATAACGAATTCCTATGTTTTTGTAAAGTTGATGTGGAAAAATTTACGATTTTGTTCTATAATAAAGAGCATATCGGAAATGATAAAAGATAATACCCTTTCTCATAAATAAGGGTAGGAAAGGTGGACAAAAATGGAAAGAAGAAATGCCTGGCTTTCTTATTCAGAAGCAGACGAAAAAGAGATGGAAGCTCTTGCAGAAGCTTATAAGAGTTTTCTTGACAACGGCAAAACAGAGCGCGAGTGCGTAGACAGAACAATCGAGGAGGCAAGAGCAAAAGGCTATGTTTCCCTGGAAGAAAAACTGGCAAAAGGCGAGACTGTAAAAGCTGGAGATAAAGTTTACACAGTAGATATGAACAAAATCATCGCACTTTTCCACATTGGAGAAGAAGACATCACAAAGGGTATGAATATCCTTGGCGCTCACATTGACTCTCCAAGAATCGACATCAAGCAGAATCCGCTGTATGAGGATTCCGACCTTGCTTACCTTGATACACATTACTACGGCGGTATCAAGAAATACCAGTGGGTAGCCCTTCCTCTTGCACTTCACGGAGTAATTGCAAAGAAAGACGGTTCTATAGTAAACGTAAATATCGGGGAAGAAGAAGGCGATCCGATTGTATATATCACAGACCTTCTTGTGCATCTTGCAGGAAAGCAGATGGAGAAACCGGCTTCTACAGTAGTTGAGGGAGAAAGCCTTGATCTCCTTATTGGAAGCAGACCGTTAAAAGACCTTCCGGAAGATAAAAAAGAAGCTGTAAAAGAAAATGTGATGAAGCTTCTCACAGAGAAATACGGAATTGAGGAAGAAGATTTCCTTTCAGCAGAGCTTGAAGTAGTTCCGGCAGGCAAAGCAAGAGACTGCGGTCTTGACAGAAGCATGATTGCAGCTTACGGACAGGACGACCGTGTATGCGCGTATACTTCTCTTGTTGCAATGCTTGAGATGGAAGCTCCGAAACGTACATGCTGCTGTCTCCTTGTAGACAAAGAAGAAATCGGAAGCGTAGGCGCAACAGGTATGCAGTCACGTTTCTTTGAAAACAGCGTAGCAGAGCTTATGGACGCAATGGGCGTATATTCCGACCTTGCTTTAAGAAGAACTCTTCGCGGCTGCAGTATGCTTTCTTCTGACGTAAGCGCAGGTTTTGACCCGGCTTATGCAGAGTGCTTCGAAAAGAAAAATGCAGCGTTCCTTGGAAGAGGAATTGTTCTTAATAAATTTACAGGAGCAAGAGGAAAATCCGGCTCTAACGATGCAAATGCAGAGTACGTTGCAAGAGTGCGCAGAATTTTTGACGACCATGAAGTTGCGTTCCAGACAGCAGAGCTTGGAAAAGTTGATGTTGGCGGCGGCGGAACAATCGCATTTATCGCAGCTCTTTACGGAATGGAAGTGATTGACAGCGGCGTTGCTGTTTTAAGTATGCACGCTCCGTGGGAAGTAACAAGCAAGGCAGACGTATACGAGGCGAAAAAAGCATATAAAGCATTCCTTCTTGATGCGTAATTTTGACTTTTAAATCGTACAGAGAATAAAAATACCGGGTGTAGCTTCATAGCTGCATCCGGTATTCTTTTGGAGTTTTTCCTGTAAAATCTTTGAAAATCCTACTGAAATAGTGCTGGTCTGAAAATCCAAGCGCCTCACTAATTTCACGGACAGACATGGGAGAATCAAGAAGAAGGGATTTGGCATCATGGATACGGAGTTCATTTATAAGGCGGAGAGGGGAAATTCCTTTTTCTTTTTTAAATATTCTTGTAAGGTAAGAATGGTTAAAGTGGTATTTTGCTGCAAGCTCTGCAATGTTTAATGGTTCTCTGTAATGCTTATGAATATATCCATTTATTTCTTCCACAGCAGAATGAATTTCTGTAGGTATTGTCCTGGCGGAAGTAATGCAGGCTGATAATTTTTGTATTATGTCATTGGAAGCTTCTGAAACAGAAGGGGACAGTTCTAAAATAGAAAAAACTGCCAGTTTTATTTTTTCATAGCTTTCCTCAGAAAAATAGAGGCATTGCTGAAAGATAATGAAAACCTGCAGCATTACTTTTTCAATCCACTGCTGAGGATATTGGTTTTCTTCCCAGGAAAGAAAAAGCTCTTTCATAATATGAGCAAATCCTCTGATGTTTCCGGACTGAATTACCGTTTGGAGAGCGGAAACTTCAGAAGCCGGAAGTATGGCGGGCGGTACAGAAGGAACGTCCGTATTTGGAGAAAATGCAGAGGATTTTCCCATAATAAGAGAGGAAAAAAGACAGCGCTTTAAAAGCAGGCGTTCCTGATACAGTCTGTCAAAAGAGACAGGTTCTTTACTGAAACAGATGTTTACGGACAGATCCGGAAGAAGTTTCATAAGGGAGGTCAGTAAAATATCTGCTGCGGATTGGGCAGGAACAGGCATATTTTTTACAACAAGAAGTTTTATATTGTAAAATTGCTGTGAAAACACGTAAAAATCTGTAGCGGAACACAAATGCAGTATTTTTTTCCAGGGGATATGGCTGTAGCCGGAAATATTGCTTTTTTCCGCGGGAAGATGCTGGTGAAGATTTCCGAAACATACCACAAAGCAGGAAAAATCTGCATCATGAAAAAGAGCAGAATTTTTTTCCGGAAAAGAAGGAATATTCAGTGCCTGCTGGATAAGAGAGAAGGAAGAAACTGCGTGTTTATCCTGTACTTTTCTCTGAAGTTCAAAAAGAAGTTCTTTTAAAGGTTCGATTTTTAACGGTTTTAAAAGATAATCATATACGCGGTGACAGAGCGCCTGCCTTGCATATTCAAAATCGTCATATCCACTGATAATAACAGTAAAAATTTCAGGATAAGATTCATGAAGATATTTTGCAAGGGTAAGCCCGTCCATAACTGGCATTCGAATGTCTGTAAATACAATGTCAGGATGAAATGACTCTACAAGAGAGAGTGCTTCTTTTCCGTTGTATGCTTCTCCGACTATTTCAAAATCAGGAGATACAGAGGAAATCTTTTTTGTTATATTTTTAAGAAGCAGAACTTCATCTTCTGCAACTACGATTCGTATAGTTTTGTGATTCATTTATGTGCCTCCATTTCTGAAATAATAGTTCCGCCTACGGTAACGCAGGCTCCGCCTTCCGGCAGATTCTGTAATTCAAAAAACATATCTTTTTTGTAGCGGAGATATAATCGCATATATAAGTTTAAAAGTCCCAGGCCGCTGATAGAAAGTTCTGACAGGGAGTTGTTTTCCAGAAGCCGGTTAAGTTTACTGTAAAAATCCGTCAGAAATTCTTCTGAAAATCCCAGACCATTATCCCGTACCTGTATGCGCCAGCAGGAATCTTCTTTCCAGGTATTAATATAAATATGCCACGGTGGTTCTACATTTAATGCGTATTTAATACAGTTTTCTACCAGAGGCTGTACAATAAGCTTGGGAACAGGAAGCTCCATCAGAGTTTCTTCTATATTCATATGGAACTGAACACGGTTTTCGTATTTTATTTTAATGATGTTAATGTAAGACTGCGTATGTAAAATTTCCTGGGAAAGATTTACACATTTTCCAGAATCCGAAGAAATATATCGCAGAAGCAGGGAAAAATCATCACAAATATCTACGATTTTTTCTGTTTCCGCATCTTCTGCAAGGACGCTGATAGTAGCCAGCGTATTATACAGAAAATGCGGATTCATCTGTGACTGAAGCGCAAGCATCTGGGCATCCACCACAGCAGTATGGGCGGCTACCACTTCCTGAAGGGAAGTGGAAAGGTTGTTTTTCATCTGTTCAAAAGAATGATATAAAGTATTCAGCTCCAGGAAAGCGTCCTGACAGGCAGGTATGGAAAAATTTTCAAGATTATTTAATTCCAGTGCACAGGTAGCATTTGCAAGCTGCTGAATAGGTGTTGAGATTTTTGCTGCAATGTGATTAGTAATTAAAAGTGTCAGAATCAAAATCATGACGGTGGCAAGCGCAACTAATGTACGAAACTGAAAAAATGCAGCAAATAAATCTCGCTCTGATTCGGAAACAAATACGGTCCAGTCTGTCAAAGCAGAAGTTTTGTAAGTAAAGAAAACAGTATCTTTTCCTTTTCCGTGAGACAGAAGTTCCGTACTGGAATCAGGAGAGGGATTTTTTATAATTTTGTAAATCTGTTCCTGAAAATCAGCGGATACAGAAGTACCATGCGGGTAAATAAGAGTTCCCTCTTTATCATACACTAGAATTTTTTTCAGATTATTCTGATTGTGTATAGCACGCTCAATTATCTGGCTGATGTAAGGATAGTGTATCTGAATCTCTAAAATGGCAGTTTCCTTTGTTGGATTTTCTGTTGCAAAAGCGCGGCACAGAGAAATCACAGGTTCTTCCGGAGAATTAAGTACAGGTGTACCAACAGGGAGAATACTCTTTTTTCCATAATCATTTAAACATTCATTTCCCCAGAGAAGAGATTCTACAAGGTTTTCATCTGTTTTTTGAAAACTGCTGTGCATTCCCACATAGACGTATCGTCCACATATGTCAAACATATTTAATTCCATGTGGTCAAAGGAAAGCTTAATAATATCAAAAAGCGCCTGGGAAAACTTCCCTCTGTTTTTCAGGGATTCTGCATTATAGGAATACAGGTCTTCTGTGAAGAGGGAGACAACATCACGGGAATTAACAATTCTCTTTGACATTTCATCCATAATATCCATCTGTGTGTCAAGAACAGTTGTAATGTTGTCGCAGTCTGCAAGGAGCTCGTTAGAAGCGTTTGCCTGTAGCGTATTTCCCCATATAAGATACAGAAAGATCATAAATATGAGGACAATGGACAATATCACAGCAGAATACCGCCATAAAAGCTTAAAATGTAATGTTTTTATCTTCATATATTTTTCTCCTGGCTGTATTTTGTATGTGTAAATTATAGTGAAAAGATATAGAAATTACAATGGTGTCTCAAAAAAAGTACAAAAAGTACACAAATAATAGTCGAATATGTTTAAAGAAATTTGTGAAAAAATATGTATAATTAGAATTAACAAATAAATCGTGAGAGCGAAATCAAGGGAGGACGTACAATGAAGAACAGAAAAATGGCAAAATTCTTATCAGCAGTGATGGCAGTAACTACAATCGCAGCACCTCTCAGTGCAGTGAATGTAATGGCGGATGATGGTGTGACGATTACCATTGCAGCAGACACAGGATGGGTAAAAGATGTAGATAAGGAGCTTGCAGCAAAGTGGGAAGAGGAATCCGGAAATAAAATTGAGTGGCAGATAAGCCCAAGCGATCAGTATGAAAATGTTCTTGGTTCCAAGCTTGCAGTTGGAGAAGGTGCAGATATTTTCTATATTCGTTCCGGAGTCACCCTGAATAAATATCAGCCGGAAAAATATATGATGGATCTTTCTGATCAGGAATGGGCAAACCGTTATGTTGACTGGGCAAAAACAGGAACAAGCTATGACGGAAAGGTAATGCAGTTCCAGACATGGAGCGTAGATGGTTGGGGACTTCTCTATAATAAAGATATTTTTGAAGAAGCTGGAATTACTGAGATTCCTAAAGATTATGAAAGTCTGAAAGCAGCATGTGACAAGGTATTGGAAATTGGAAAAACACCAATTTATGAACCGGGAGCTGCACAGTGGCATCTTGCAACATGGCTTGGAGAGCTTACAACGCAGGTAGAAGCAGAAAATCCGGGATTTTATGATGGATTAAACGATAATTCACAGGTACTGGCAGGTCAGGAAGGACTTGCAACTGCTTTAGATCAGTTAATGGAAATGGAAACGGCAGGATACTTTGGAGAAAACTTCATGTCCAATACATGGGAAGATATGCCAAGCAAAATGGCAACAGGAGACTACGCAATGGGTCTTGTATACACAACATTCCCGGCAGAGGTAGAAGCAATTAATCCGGACATGCCGGCAGATTCCTGGGGTATGTTCCCTGTTCCTTTAAATGACAATACAACATTTGGCGTTTCAGCCGGAGGAATCGGACGCTGTGTAAATAAAGACACAGAAGTAAAAGATGCAGTTCTGGATTATCTGAACTTCCTGGCAAAACCTGAAAATCTTCAGACATATTATGACGCCCGTCTTGACCTGGGACCCTGTTCTTTTGAAGATATTCCCGGAAACGTACCGGCTACTTATGATGAAGTAACAGGATTAGCTTCCGCAACAGGCCTGACTGCTGAGGACGGTATTTTATACTGGGATAATACACAGGTTGGAAACTTAATGCAGGCTATGTTTGTAGGCGGTTCCAGCGCAGAGGACGTGCTGCAGGGAATTGACGATTTCAGACAGCCGAGCTTTGGCGAATGATACCGGAATATCTGGGGATGGCTGCGGTCATCCCCTTTTTATAATTACGGAGCAGGAGAGAGATTATGTATAAGAAAAAATATTATGGAATGCGTTTTATTATTCCGGCATTTATTTTATATACAGTGCTTTATATAATACCTACTATTGCCGGAATGGTAATTTCTTTTACTGACTGGAATATTACAAGACCAGATGTACATTTTGTGGGACTTCAGAATTATATTAATATTTTCCAGTCAAAGGGAGGCCCTTATTTAGACAGTATTATTCATACGTTTGTATTTACCGGTGTGACTGTGATTTTTAAGACGCTTCTGGGACTGGGATTGGCTTTGCTTCTTCACAAAGGACTGAAAAGCAGACATGTATTTCGAACAATTTTCTTTTTGCCTTATGCACTTGCGCCTCTTATTATAGGTATCACTTTTGTATCTATTTTAAAACCGGAGGGACCTCTCAATCTTCTTCTTGCCGCATTTGGGCTGGATGGGTTGGTTCACGCCTGGCTGACAGAGCCGGGGACAGCTCTTGGTTCTACAATGGCAGTAGAAGTCTGGCGTATGGCAGGATGGAATATGATGATTCTCCTTGCGGGACTGGAAATGATACCGGAGGAATATTACGAAGCATCTTCCATAGATGGAGCCGGAAAATGGATGCAGTTTCGAAAAATTACTCTGCCGTTCCTGCGCACTTCCCTTACAACCGTTATTGTATTAAATACCATTCACGGTCTTCGTGTATTTGATATTATTTATGCTTTAACAGGCGGAGGTCCGGGAGGTCTTACAGAGGTAATCAACACCCAGGTATTTAAAGAATTTGGTCTTGGAAGATATGGAACAGCAAATGCACTGAATGTGATTATTTTTGTAATAACAGTAGTAATCGCGCTGGGAATGCAGCGTGCATTGAGGGGGAAAGAATCGAATGAATAAAGTTAAAACAATTAAGACAGTAAAAAGAATCATTCATTTTTTATTTGTGGCAGCATGCAGCTTTCTGATTCTTCTGCCCGTATATTTTATTGTGATTAACTCCCTGAAGACAGTAGAAGAATCAAGACTTTTGAACTTCAGTCTTCCAACAGAATTTCAGTGGGGAAATTATCTGGAAGTAATTGAGGCAGGCGGACTTATAAGAGCATTTGGAAACAGTCTTCTTATGTCAGGTGCGTCTGTTATTATCTGTCTCATAACAGGTGCAATGGCAGCTTACGCACTGAGCAGAAAAAGATCAAAAATAAATAATTGCTTATATGTATATTTTTTTCTGGGACTGATTGCTCCGGTAAACTATGTAACTACACTGTTTACATTGAAATTTTTACATTTACAAAATACATATCTTGGAATTATACTTGAGTTTGGAACTCTTGGTATTCCGTTTCTTGTATTTTTGTATTATGGATTTTATGAGAGCATACCGAGGGAGATGGATGAAGCTGCAATAATTGACGGATGCACACCGTTCCAACTGTTTTTTAAAGTGATTTTTCCGCTTTTAAAACCGGCTACTATTACAGGATTTGTATTGAATTTCCTTGGGGCATGGAATGATTTTGTCACTCCTCTTTATCTTTTAAGTGATAACAAAAAACTGGGAATGACAAACTCCATTTATAATTTTTTTGGAGAACATTTCAACGATTGGAATATGATTTTTGCAGACATTGTGTTAACTGTGCTTCCTATTGTGATCATATACCTGTGCGGACAGAAATATATCGTAAGCGGAACAGCGGGAGCTGTAAAAGGCTAAGGAGGAACTATTTTGGAGAGAAAACTGTATAACCTGGGCAGTATGAAAGCTGAGTATATTTTTGACGAAAAAGCAGGACATGTATCAATGGTATTATTGCCGTCTGGTATGGAGGACTGTTTTGACAAGAGAAGAAAGATTCTCAGGCACAGAGACAGCGTGTGTCCGGCATGGGAAGCGGGGAATTTATGCCATCTGGCTTTGCGTCATCATCCACAGGGAAATGGAGCAGGAAATACATTAAAATATGGATATTCTACAGAGGCTCTGAAATATAAAAATCAGACAGTGGAAGAAAATGAAGAGCGTATCTGTATCAGAACGGTGCTGGAAGCGGAAGAAGGATATGAAATCCGGCATGAGGTTACACATTATCATGGAGAAAAAGGCGTGGAAATTGAAACAGGATTTGTAAATCATACAGGGAGAGAAGTGACGCTTGAGCTGCTCACAAGTTTTTCTCTTGATAATTTAAGCCCGTTTCAAAAAGACGATGCTCCTTATAAAATGAAGCTTCACAGATTCCGCGGGGGCTGGAGCCTGGAGGGAAAACACGTCTGTGATACAGCAGAAAGGCTGAGTCTTGAGGAAAGCTGGATTCGGGCGTTTCCCGAAAGCGAGAGATATGGTTGTCTTGGTTCTCACCCTGTGAAAAGATGGTTTCCATTCGGATGTGTGGAAGATGCGGAGCATCATGTATTCTGGGCGGCACAGCTTGCATGCAACTCTTCCTGGCAGATGGAATTTTCAAGAGACGGAGACTGCTATTCTCTGTCAGGAGGGCTTTCAGACAGTGAGTTTGGTGGATGGTGGAAGAATATCGCAGACGGCGAAGAATTTACAGCTCCCAAAGCTTATGTAAGCGTCAGCGATGAAGATTTATGGGACGTATGCCAGAATATTACGGAGATGTTTAACCGTCAGGCAGACAGGCAGCCGGAATCTGAGCAGAGCCTTCCGCTGATATTTAACGAATGGTGCACGACATGGGGGAATCCCACAGAAAAAATGATAACAGAGATTGGGGAAAAGCTGGAGGATATGCCTTTTTCCTATATAGTTGCAGATGCAGGCTGGAGCAGACAGCCTGAAGGGGAAACAGACCCGCAGGCAGGAAACGGGGACTGGATTGTAGATGAAAGAAAATTCCCCAATGGACTGCAGGTTCTGTCTGAAGAACTTCGGAAAAAATCCCTGGGTCTTGGAGTGTGGATGGAATTTGAGGTAACTACAAAGGGAGCGAAGGTTCACGGAAAAGAATTTGACGGACTTCACCTGAAAAGAGATGGGGAATTGATTCAGACAGGAAAAATAAGAAGATTCTGGGATTTCAGAAAAGAGGAAACAGTTTCTTATTTAAAGGAGAAGGTCATTGATTTTCTGAGAGAAAATAAGATTTCTTATTTGAAAGTCGATTATAATGGTTCTATTGGCGCAGGGTGCGACGGAGCAGAAAGTCCGGGAGAAGGTCTTCGTGCGCAGATGCAGGCAGTGCTGCATTTCTTTGAGGAAATCAGAAAAGAATTACCGGAACTGGTAATTGAGAACTGCGCATCCGGCGGACACAGACTGGAGCCGTCCATGATGGGTGTGACGGCAATGAGTTCTTTTTCTGACGCCCATGAATGTCAGGAGATTCCCTATATTGCGGCAAGTCTTCACGCACTGATACTTCCAAGACAAAGCCAGATATGGGCAGTGATCTCGCCGGAGCTTTCTCTGAAAGAAGTTTACTACCGTCTTACCTCCGCTATGCTGGGACGCTTCTGTCTTTCCGGAAGTATACAGGATTTAAACGGGCAGCAGTGGAAGGCTGTAAAAGAGGCAGCAGAGTTTTACGAAAAAGCAAAACACATTATCAAATATGGAAGATCCCGTGTGATTCGTAACTGTTCTGATAATCAGCATCATCTGAAAGGAGAGCAGGCACTTTTACGGGAAGGCAGAGAAGAAGAACTTCTTTTGGTTTATCATTCTTTTGATGGAGAACATAAAAATATAGAAGGAAGTCTTCCAGTTGGAGAATGGGAAATAAAAGAGCAGTTTGGCAATATATCCGGTATGGAACTGGAAAACAATCAGTTTAAGATAATTCCACAGGATTCCTGGGAGTCATTTGCTGTATTACTGCGTAAAAAAGATTGAAACAGAATGAATCAAAAATAAATCCTTTCTCGTTATAAAAGACAGAGGGAAAAACAGGACCAGGGTACTGAAGACCCCGGTTCTGTTTTTTTCTTTGGAAAATAAATATAGGAAAGGGACCAGTGCAGTGATATAATCAGGGGCAGGAGGCAGAAGATGGAAGAAGCACTGATAAAAGTAAAAGATTTATGCAAAATTTATAATCCGGGAGAAAATGAAGTAAGAGCATTGGATCATGTAAATCTGGAAATTCAGAAAGGGGAATTTGTGGCGATTATCGGGCAGTCCGGTTCCGGAAAATCTACCTTTATGAATATGCTGGGGTGTCTTGATGTTCCCACTTCCGGAGAATATTATCTGAACGGCACAGATGTATCCACTATGAAAGACAACGAGCTTTCCGTAGTGCGAAACCGGGAAATCGGTTTTATTTTTCAGGGATTTAATCTGATTGCAAATCTCACAGCCATTGAAAATGTGGAGCTTCCTCTGATTTACAGGGGAATCGACAGGAAAACAAGAAGAAATCTTGCCATTGAATCTTTAAAAATGGTAGGTCTGGAAAAAAGACTTCATCACAAACCAAATGAGATGTCGGGAGGTCAGCAGCAGAGGGTTGCCATAGCAAGAGCGATTGCGGCAAAGCCGCCTGTCATTCTTGCTGATGAGCCTACCGGAAATCTTGACTCTGCATCAAGCAGGGAAATTCTTGGAATATTGAAGGATATGCACAAAACAGGAAAAACGATTATTCTGATCACCCATGACAACGGAATTGCAGATCAGGCAAAGCGAGTGGTTCGTATTATGGATGGAAAAATAGAATCAGATACCATAAACGAGAAGTTTGAGGAGATAAGGGCATGAAGAAAAGAAATAAAAAAATATTAATATGTGCAGGTGTGGTGGCAGTTGTGGCAGGAGGCGTTGCTGTGGCAGGCAATGGCGGTTCGAAGGAAGTGTCGGTTCCCACTGTTCCGGTGCAAACAGCAGTTGTGGGAGATGTGGAGCAGATTGTAGATGCTACAGGAACAGTCGTAAGTGATGAACAGAAAACATTTTTTTCTCCTGTGAATGCCAAAATTTCAGAAGTTTCTTTTGAAGAAGGAGACTCCGTAAAAAAAGGAACAAAGCTGATTGCGTTTGATATGGAAAATCTGGAAAAAGATAATCAGAAGGCTGCAATGTCTTTTCAATCCGGAAAATACGATTATGAGGATACAATAAAGAAATCCGATAAGGCAGAAAAGAAGCAAAGTGATGCAAAAAAGAATGTGGAGACTCTGGAGCAGCAGATAGAAAGCAAGAAGAATCAGGTGTCATCTTTAAAAGCTCAGCTTTCTCAGGTACAGGCACAGGCTGCCAGAGATCAGGCGGAGGCACAGGCTGCTCAGGCACAGGCGGAGCTTGCCGCTCAGCAGAAGGCGCAGGAGCAGAAAAATCAGGCGATACAGAAAGCGTACGCAGAGGCTCTTCGTGTATATCAGAACGAGACGCTTCCCAAATATCAGCAGGAGCTTGGAGAGTTAAATTCCAGCGCAAATCAGGCGCAGAGTGATTTTAATCAGGCAGATACTGCTTACCAGATGGCTTTTGCCACATGGCAGGCAGATCCTTCTGAGGGAAATGTTGAGGCGCTTCACCAGGCGGAGCAGGTGAGAAGCCAGGCGGAAATAACAAAAAATCAGACGCGTGAGGCGTATGAGACAATGAAGGCCCAGGAGCCGAAAATGCCGGCGCTCTCTGATTTTGAAAATGCTGTATTTTCCGGAAGCGACGAGCTTACAGACGGAAGTCAGAGCGTAACGGAAGATATGACAGAAGAAACCATTCAGACAGGAGGTGTTTCCTATACATCTGTAGATACTTCAGGGATTGAAAGAGCTCTTGAGGATGCAAGCAGCGATCTGGCAGAACTTCAGTCTGAGCTTGCCTCAGAAAAGGCAGTTGCGGAGGCTGACGAGGCAGGGCTTTCTAAAGAGCAGAAGGAAAAGATGAAAATTACAAATAATCTTTCCGAGATGGAAGCCAAAACAGCGGAAGAACTTCTGGAGGACGGAAAAAAGGGAATTTCTGCTGAGTTTAACGGAGTAATTTCCAAAACAGCGGCTGTTGAAGGTTCGACTGTGACGCAGGGCATGGAGCTTTTTACTCTCCAGAATACGGATAAGGTGAGCGTAGATATAAATATTTCCAAATACGATTATGATAAGGTAAAAGAAGGCCAGAGTGCGGAAATTACAATGGCAGACCGTACATATGAAGGAAAGGTAACAAAGGTAAGTCACATTGCTTCTCCAAATGAAAAAGGAACGCCGGTGATTTCTGCAACAGTCAGCATTTTAAATCCTGATGAAGATATTTTCCTGGGAGTAGATGCAAAAGTAAAAATTCATGCAGAGTCTGCAGAAGATGTGGTAACGCTTCCTGTGGAGGCTGTAAATATAGGAAAGGACGGCTCCTTCTGCTATGTTCTGAGAGACGGTGTGATTACAAGACAAAATGTGACAACCGGACTGAGCTCTCAGGATTATGTGGAAATCAAAGAAGGGCTGAAAGAAGGAGATCAGGTAATTTCCGATCTTGGCAGCCTGGTGGAAGGAATGCAGGCAGAAGCGCAAGAAGGAGAGGCTTAAAATGGGAAATCTTTACGAATATGTCAAGATGGCAGTCCATAATATTATGGCAAATAAAGGCCGATCGTTTCTTACCATGCTGGGAATTATCATTGGTATCGCATCTGTGATTTCCATTGTTTCTATTGGTGAGGGAACAAAAAATCAGATGAACAGTGAAATCAATGATATAGGCGGAGGTCAGATTTTTATAAGCTGCAGCGAGGACGCTCAGACAAATGAGGAGTGGATTACGCCTGAGGATGTAAGTGCAGTGCGGGAGCTTGAGGGAATTGAGGGCGTAAATATTTCTGAAACATACCAGGGAGAAACCGTGACAGGAAAGGGAAATTTTTCTCTTTATGTGACTGCAGAAGGACCGGACGCAAAGCTTGTAAATAATATAAATATGAAGCATGGCACATATTTTGGGGAAAATGAGCTTATGGAAGCACAAAATGTGTGCGTCATTTCAGACGCAGATGCAAAGCGCCTTTTTGGAACAGACGATGTAGTGGGAATGACTCTTGATATTACCTGCTATGATATTACAAAAACATTTCGCATTGCAGGCGTGACAGCGCAAAAGGAAAACGGTACTTTTGTAAGCTATACTTATGAGGGAATGCCGGTGACAGTAAGCGTTCCGTTTACAGCTATGGATGATTTAACAGGAAATATGGATTTCTTCTATTCCATGACAGTTCAGGCAGATAAGAGCCTGGATACGCAGACAGTGGCGGACCGGGTAGTAAAACTTCTGGAAAAACGCCATCAAAGCGCAGGAGAGGATTATTACCGTGTGGAAAATTTCCAGGACGTGTTAAAATCTATGAATGACATGCTGGGAATGGTAACTGCTTTTATTTCTTTTGTAGCGGGAATTTCTCTTCTTGTAGGAGGAATCGGAGTTATGAATATTATGCTTGTTTCTGTGACAGAGCGTACGAGAGAGATTGGTATCCGAAAGTCTCTTGGGGCGAAAACATCTTCTATAATGCTGCAGTTTCTGGCTGAGGCTGCCATTCTCACAGTAATCGGAGGAATTATCGGCATTATTCTGGGAATTGCAGGCGGCTATGCAATATGTGGAGTTATGAGCGCGAGTATGCAGATGGAGATTACACCGGGAATCAGCGCTTCCACAATTTTGGCAGCGACTGTATTTTCCTGCGCAGTGGGCGTGTTTTTTGGGATTTATCCGGCGCGGAAAGCTGCAAAATTAAGCCCTATAGAGGCTCTTCGAAGAAACTGAAAAAAATAATAAAAAAAATATCAGTTTTGAACAAGAAATAAAAAAAGAAATTAAAGAAGAAGAAAAATTTGAAAATAGAGGTGAAAGATCTTTACTTTTCACTTTTATTATTGGAATAATTGGAGGAGTAATAGGTTATTTTACTCATTTACCTGCTGGAACTATGAGTTGTTCTATGGCTTTGGTAGCATATTTTAATGTAAAAACTCATAGAGCATATATGCCTTTAACACTTAGAAAAATTATTCAATCTTTTGGAGGAGCTTTAATCGGAGCTAAGGTTACATTAACTGATGTAATTGCTTTAAAGGATTTAGTTTTACCTATTATTTTAATAATTATTGGATTTTGCTTGATGAATGTTTTTGTAGGTTTCTTTTTGTATAGGACAACTAAGTTTTCTTTATCCACTGCTTTACTTTCTGCTTCCCCTGGTGGAATGTCAGATATTTCTTTAATGGCAGAAGATTTAGGTGCAAATGGTCCACAGGTTGCTTCTATACAATTTTTAAGAGCTATATTTATTGTTGGAGTCTATCCAATTATAATTAAAATTTTATTTACTTAAAAAAAAGCCCTCTTAAATAGAAGAGGACTTTTGTCTCATTTAAAGTAATTTACTATTTAATAATGACAATATTTGAAGCTTGAGGACCTTTTTGTCCTTCTG
>ERZ1108166.339-NODE-339-length-49124-cov-9.106687_pt1 | contig 49124 bp, 37 predicted proteins | sample MGYA00403702_ERZ1108166 | MGnify/ENA primary metagenome ERZ1108166 (study PRJEB35170, sample SAMEA104062401) | human gut metagenome | biome: human gut; feature: human-associated habitat; material: faeces | place: Denmark | collected 2012-05-01 ...
AAGCCCTTTTCCTGCAACTGTAGCATACGGCGATGAGCACGTTCCTCGGAGGAAGCGTCAAGGAAAATTTTCACTGGCGCATCAGGGAAAACCACCGTTCCCATGTCACGCCCGTCGGCAATCAGGCCAGGAGCTTCTCGAAATGCGCGCTGACGGCGCAGCAGTGCTTCGCGCACACGCGGGAACGCGGCAATCTGCGAGGCGGCGTTGGCCACGTCCTGAGTACGGATCTCGGCACTGACGTCTTCACCTTCCAGAATGACCTCCAGCTCGCCCTGCTGCGCGACGAAGCGCACATCCAGATGCGCAGCCAGCGGAACGAGCGCTTCTTCGGAAGCGACATCAACATGATGATGCAGGGCGGCCAGCGCGAGAACCCGATAGATGGCGCCGGAATCCAGCAAATGCCATTGCAGGGTTTCAGCCATCGCTTTACAGAGCGTGCCTTTCCCTGCGCCGCTTGGGCCATCGATTGTGATTACCGGGACGGATGCCGTCATCTTTTTCTCCTTCAATAACAAATGGCAGGCCTGCAACGTGAACGCGGCGCATTATACGCTTCATCACCGCAGACTGTTATCTTTCCGGCAAAATATCGCCGCCATTGTGGCTGAGTGTAGAAGAAGTGGGCGCAGATGCCCGGAACGGCGCGCTGCCGTTCCGGGAAAACCGCGTATTCAAGCGGAGTGGCTGATACGCGCGAGCTGCGCGAAATAATTCGGGAAGGTTTTCGCGGTGCATTTCGGGTCGAGAATCGTAACCGGCGTGTCGGAAAGCGCCACCAGCGAGAAACACATCGCCATGCGATGATCGTTATAGGTGCCGATATCCGCAAACTGTAACTGCGCAGGCGGCGTGACGGTAATGAAGTCATGCCCCTCTTCAACCGTGGCGCCGACTTTACGCAGTTCGGTGGCCATCGCCGCCAGGCGGTCTGTTTCCTTCACACGCCAGTTATAGATATTACGAAGCGTGGTGGTGCCTTTAGCAAACAACGCGGTAGTGGCGATGGTCATCGCCGCGTCGGGAATATGGTTCATATCCATATCAATCGCGTTCAGCTCACCGCGGGTGCAGTTGATGAAATCGTCGCCCCAGGTGATGTGCGCGCCCATTTTTTCCAGCACGTCAGCAAAGCGAATATCGCCCTGCACACTATTGCGCCCAATACCGGTGACTTTGACAGTGCCGCCTTTAATGGCTGCCGCCGCGAGGAAATAAGACGCGGAAGACGCATCGCCTTCTACCAGATAATGTCCTGGCGACTGGTACTGCTGGCCGCCCTGAATGACAAAACGCTGGTAGTTTTGGTTTTCCACCTCAACCCCAAAGGTTTTCATCAGATGCAGCGTGATATCAATGTAGGGCTTTGATACCAGCTCGCCTTTAATGTCGATAGCGGTGTTGCCCGGTGCCAGCGGAGCGGCCATTAACAGCGCGGTCAGGAACTGGCTTGAAACGCTGCCGTCAACAGTTACGTTGCCACCGGTGAATCCGCCTTTCAGATGCAGCGGCGGATAGTTTTCCTGCTCCAGATACGTGACATCTGCGCCGCCCTGACGCAGCGCGTCGACCAGATGTCCAATCGGGCGCTCTTTCATGCGCGGCTCGCCAGTCAGTACCACATTATTAGTGCCAAGGCACAGCGCCGCTGCCAGCGGACGCATTGCGGTTCCGGCGTTACCTAAAAACAGTTCCAGCTCCACGAGCGTATTGAACGGCCCGCCTTGCCCCTGAATTTCACAGCGGGTGCGATCCTCTGAAAGCGAATAATGAACGCCAAGCGCGTTGAGCGCGTTCAGCATATGACGCACGTCGTCGCTATCCAGGAGGTTGGTGAGCGTCGTGGTGCCTTTTGCCAGTGCGGCGAGCAGCAGCGCCCGGTTGGAAACGCTCTTGGAGCCAGGAAGATTAATGGTGCCATCCACACGCGCGATGGGTTGTAAGGTCAGGGATTCCTGCATGGAAAAAGTCTCAATAAAACAGAATAAAAACCCCGCGGCCAGCCGCGGGGCGAATCATAACGGAAGGATTAACCGTGACGGCGTTCGAAATCCACCATGAAGTCGGTCAGGGCTTTCACCCCTTCGAGCGGCATCGCGTTATAAATAGAGGCACGCATGCCGCCGACCACGCGGTGGCCTTTCAGCGCGTGCAGGCCCGCTGCAAAAGATTCTTCAAGGAACAGCTTATCCAGACTGCTGTCGGCGAGCTGGAACGGTACGTTCATGCGTGAACGGTTAGCCGTTGCAACATCGTTGCGATAGAAATCACTGTTATCAATCACGCCGTAGAGCAGATCGGCTTTTTGCTGGTTGATCTTGTCCATCGCCGCCACGCCGCCGTTGGTTTTGAGCCATTTAAACACCAGGCCCGCGAGATACCAGGCAAACGTCGGCGGCGTGTTGAACATGGAGTCGTTTTCGCTCAGCACGCTGTAATCCAGCACTGACGGGCAAGAGACATGCGCCTTGCCAAGCAGATCCTCACGCACAATGACCAGCGTCAGGCCCGCCGGGCCAATGTTTTTCTGCGCGCCCGCGTAGATGACACCGTAACGGCTGACATCAATCGGGTGAGAAAGAATGGTGGAGGAGAAATCGGCGGTAACGATAGCGTCGCCAAAATCAGGCGTATCGTTAATCGCGATGCCGTCGATGGTTTCATTCGGGCAGTAGTGGACGTAAGCGGCATCCGCCGAGAGCTGCCATTCGCTCATCGGCTTAATAGCGCGTTTGCCATCAACGGTGATTTTCGCGTCAATCACATTCGGCGTCAGGTATTTTTTGGCTTCTTTAACCGCGCTTGCCGCCCAGTAGCCGCCATCAACATAATCGGCAGTCGTTTTGTCGCCCAGCAGATTCAGCGGAAGCGCGGAGAACTGCCCGCGTCCGCCGCCGTGGCAGAATAACACTTTATAATTTGAGGGGATTTCCAGCAGATCGCGAAAATCCTGTTCCGCCTGTTCCGCCACCTGAATAAACTCTTTGCTGCGGTGGCTGATTTCCATCACAGAGGTGCCTAACCCCTGCCAGTCACGCAACTCTTCCTGAGCCACTCGTAACACATCCGCCGGCAACATCGCCGGGCCAGAACTAAAATTGTAGACCTGAGCCATTTCCCCTCACCACGCTAAAAGCAATAAGTTTTTCCTGTGGCTATCGGTTTTATCATTCCGTTGACAGGGCTGCAACGGCTAATCCTGACGCCAGGGGGAATGTGCGCCAAATCACACAACACAATCCGCCAGCACGGCGCCCGCTGACGGTGGAATTTGCTGTCAGGTGACGCGGGTCGCGGTGCTTGCCTTCACCCATATATGGTTTTTGCAGCGCGGACAGGACGGTTTCACACCGGCATCAAACGTTACCACTTCGCTACACCGGATACAGGCGTAATCGCCGGTTTCAGGGATGTGTTCAAAACGCTCGCTGCAATACTCCGGCAGAATCGACAGGCCCGGTCGTACTAGTTTGTCGGGATAGTAGTAAACGCTGATTTGACCATTAGCCTCAAGGATAGCGAGTCGCACCTGCCCCAGATGCTCCACGCCTTTGGTACGCAGCTCCATAAAAAACTCAAATTCGGTCATGTTCTCCCGGTTGAGCTTTTCCCAGGCCAGCTCGCCGTCTTCAATAATGATGCGCGGTTTGCCCTCCAGTAGATCCTCAAGCTTTTCGCTACAGGACATCAGCCACATCACCAGACGATAGAGCACGCCGAGCGTAACAAACACTACCAGCACGGGCAGCAGCGGCACGTCGTCATAAAACGCCACGTCCCCCGCCGCTGATCCGAGCGTCAGAATGATTAGTACTTCAAAGAGCGACATCTGACGCACGCCGCGTCGCCCGGTAATTTTGAGAAACAGAAACACCAGGATAAAGGTGTAAAGGCTGCGCAGCGCGACTTCACCCAGAAATTCTAATGGAAACTTGTCAAGCGCCATCCGTTGCAAATCGAAAGCTTTCATATTTTTCTTACGCCATAACAGGGAGTTATCTTGATTAAGGATAGTCGTAAGATTTATTTTTGCCGCATCGGGCGGGACGATGGCGCAGAAGGGCTAAAATCCGTATCATTGCGCGCTTTGCGTACGATAAAAGTGGATCCCATGACTCAAACCTTCATCCCCGGCAAAGATGCCGCACTGGAAGACTCCATCGCTCGCTTCCAGCAGAAACTCACCGATCTGGGCTTTAACATCGAAGAAGCCTCCTGGCTAAACCCGGTGCCGAACGTCTGGTCTGTGCATATTCGCGACAAAGAGTGCGCGCTGTGCTTTACCAACGGTAAAGGTGCCACCAAAAAAGCCGCGTTGGCTTCCGCGCTGGGCGAATACTTTGAGCGTCTGTCCACCAACTATTTCTTCGCCGATTTCTGGCTGGGCGATACGATCGCAAACGGCCCATTCGTGCACTATCCGAACGAAAAATGGTTTCCGATCCCGCAAAGCGATGAACTGCCGGAAGGCATTCTTGATGCCCGCCTGCGCGCGTTTTACGATCCGGAGAACGAACTGACCGCCAGCATGCTGGTTGACCTGCAGTCTGGTAATGAAGAGCGCGGCATCTGCGCCCTGCCGTTCACCCGCCAGTCAGATGAACAGACCGTTTACATTCCGATGAACATCGTCGGCAACCTGTATGTATCCAACGGCATGTCCGCGGGCAATACCCGCAACGAAGCCCGTGTTCAGGGGCTGTCGGAAGTGTTTGAGCGTCATATCAAGAACCGCATTATTGCCGAAAGCATCAGCCTGCCAGAGATCCCGCAGGATGTGCTGGCGCGCTATCCAGGCGTGGTCGAGGCTATCAATACGCTCGAAGCGGAAGGCTTCCCGATTTTCGCTTACGACGGCTCTCTCGGCGGAAAATATCCGGTTATCTGCGTTGTGCTGTTTAACCCGGCTAACGGCACCTGCTTTGCCTCCTTCGGCGCGCATCCCGATTTCGGCGTGGCGCTGGAGCGTACCGTCACCGAGCTGCTGCAGGGTCGCGGCCTGAAAGATCTCGACGTGTTTACGCCACCAACGTTCGACGATGAAGAAGTGGCCGAACATGCGAACCTTGAGACGCACTTCATCGACTCCAGCGGTCTTATCTCCTGGGATATGTTCAAGCAGGACGCGGATTATTCGTTTGTAGACTGGAGCTTCGCCGGTACGACAGAAGAAGAGTTCGCTACTCTGATGGCGATTTTTAAGGCTGAAGATAAAGAAGTCTACATCGCCGATTACGAGCATCTGGGCGTTTACGCCTGCCGTATCATTGTGCCGGGCATGTCTGACATCTATCCGGCAGAAGATCTGCTGCTCGCGAATAACAATATGGGTAGCCATCTGCGCGAAACGCTGCTGGCGCTGCCGGGCAGCGAGTGGGAGAAAGAAGATTATCTGAACCTGATCGCTCAACTGGACGAAGAAGGCCATGACGACTTCACTCGCGTGCGCGAACTGCTGGGCCTGGCAACGGGTAAAGACAACGGCTGGTATACCCTGCGCATCGGCGAGCTAAAAGCGATGCTGGCGCTGGCTGGCGGCGATCTGGATCAGGCGCTGATCTGGACCGAGTGGACCATGGAATTTAACGCATCGGTGTTTAGCGCCGGGCGCGCCAACTACTATCGCTGCCTGCAGACGCTTCTGCTGCTGGCGCAGGAAGAGGAACGCGAGCCGCTACAGTACCTGAATGCCTTTGTTCGTATGTATGGCGCAGACGCGGTGGAAGCCGCGAGCGCGGCTATCAGCGGCGAAGCACCCTTCTATGGCCTGCAGCCCGTCGACGGCGATCTGAAAGCTTTCCCGGCGCATCAGTCGCTGCTGGCTGCCTATGAAAAACTTCAACGGGCTAAAGCCAGGTTTTGGCAAGGAAATTGATATAACGCATATCAATTGACCTGCTTCACACTTATGTTTAGCAAATATGACGGGGCGCGTTTACGGCCCCGTTTTTATTTGTCTGGTTAAAAGTTTGAATGTAAATATCAAGTTAATTACTGGTGAATATTAAATATATCCGCCCGGCTTGATTGTTACCTTTTTTAGCCAATAATTCATAATGATTAACACTTTATGAGGAGAGGCAAACCGCTTTTTTTCAACACTTTTAATAATATTTAAAATTTATTTTTTATTGGATAATCATAAAGTTAAGCTGAAATTGCGTAAAAACCAGACGCTTTTCAGTCCTGCAAACCTGGCGAGATATGATCCATATCAAATTTTACTGCATCATGCTTTGTTAGTATCAACTCGCCGAATAAATAAAGAGAGAGTTAGTGTGAAAGCTGACAACCCTTTTGACTCCTTACTCCCTGCTGCGATGGCGAAAGTTGCCGAGGAAGCGGGCGTTTATAAAGCCACGAAACATCCGTTAAAGACGTTTTATCTGGCAATTACGGCTGGCGTATTTATTTCCATTGCGTTTGTTTTCTATATCACCGCCACCACCGGCGCTGCCGCGATGCCTTTTGGCATTACCAAACTGATTGGCGGTATCTGTTTCTCACTCGGTCTGATTCTTTGCGTCATCTGCGGCGCCGATCTTTTTACTTCAACGGTGCTGATTGTGGTTGCCAAAGCCAGCGGGCGTATCACCTGGGGTCAGCTGACGCGCAACTGGGTCAATGTTTATATCGGCAACCTGATTGGCGCCCTGCTCTTTGTCTTACTGATGTGGCTTTCTGGCGAGTATATGACCGCCAACGGCGGCTGGGGGCTTAACGTCCTGCAAACGGCGTCGCATAAAGTTGAACACACGTTTATTGAGGCAGTTTGCCTTGGCATCCTGGCTAACCTGATGGTCTGTCTGGCCGTCTGGATGAGTTATTCAGGACGCAGCCTGATTGATAAGGCCTTTATTATGATTCTGCCGGTCGGCATGTTTGTGGCCAGCGGATTCGAACATAGCATCGCCAACATGTTTATGATCCCGATGGGGATAGTGATTCGTCACTTTGGCAGCCCGGAGTTCTGGAGCGCGATCCACGCTTCGCCAGACCAATTTTCTCATCTGACCGTGATGAATTTCATCGTCGATAACCTGATACCGGTAACGATTGGTAATATTATCGGTGGAGGGTTGCTTGTCGGATTGACGTACTGGGTCATTTACCTGCGTGGCGATGACCATCGCTGATAGTTGTTCCAGGCAGTAAATAAAAAATCCACTTAAGAAGGTAGGTGTTACATGTCCGAGCTTAATGAAAAGTTAGCCACAGCCTGGGAAGGTTTTGCGAAAGGCGACTGGCAGAATGAAGTCAACGTCCGCGACTTTATCCAGAAAAACTACACGCCATACGAGGGTGACGAGTCCTTCCTGGCTGGCGCAACTGAAGCCACCACTACCCTGTGGGACAAAGTTATGGAAGGCGTCAAACTGGAGAACCGCACTCATGCGCCAGTAGACTTCGACACTTCCGTGGCGTCCACCATCACCTCGCATGACGCAGGTTATATCAACAAGTCTCTTGAGAAAATTGTTGGCCTGCAGACTGAAGCTCCGCTGAAACGCGCCATTATCCCGTTTGGCGGTATCAAAATGGTTGAAGGTTCCTGCAAAGCGTACAACCGCGAGCTGGATCCGCAACTGAAAAAAATCTTCACCGAATACCGTAAAACCCACAACCAGGGCGTATTCGACGTTTACACCAAAGACATCCTGAACTGCCGTAAATCCGGCGTGCTGACCGGTCTGCCGGATGCTTACGGCCGTGGCCGTATTATCGGTGACTACCGCCGCGTTGCGCTGTACGGTATCGACTTCCTGATGAAAGACAAATATGCACAGTTTGTCTCTCTACAGCAGGATCTGGAAAATGGCGTAAACCTGGAAGCGACTATCCGTCTGCGTGAAGAAATTGCTGAACAGCACCGCGCGCTGGGCCAGATCAAAGAGATGGCAGCGAAATATGGCTGTGATATCTCCGGTCCGGCGACCAACGCTCAGGAAGCTGTACAGTGGACTTACTTCGGCTACCTGGCTGCGGTGAAATCCCAGAACGGTGCCGCAATGTCCTTTGGCCGCGTCTCCACCTTCCTTGACGTGTACATCGAACGCGACCTGAAAGCAGGCAAACTCACCGAGCAGGAAGCCCAGGAACTGATCGACCACCTGGTGATGAAACTGCGTATGGTGCGCTTCCTGCGTACACCGGAATATGATGAGCTGTTCTCCGGCGACCCGATCTGGGCGACCGAATCCGTTGGTGGTATGGGCGTTGACGGCCGTACGCTGGTAACCAAAAACAGCTTCCGCTTCCTGAACACCCTCTACACCATGGGGCCGTCTCCGGAGCCGAACATCACGATTCTGTGGTCCGAAAAACTGCCGCTGAACTTCAAAAAATTCGCGGCGAAAGTTTCCATCGACACCTCTTCTCTGCAGTACGAGAACGATGACCTGATGCGTCCGGACTTCAACAACGACGACTACGCTATCGCGTGCTGCGTAAGCCCGATGGTAGTTGGTAAGCAAATGCAGTTCTTCGGTGCTCGCGCTAACCTCGCGAAAACCATGCTGTACGCTATCAACGGCGGCGTTGATGAAAAACTGAAAATGCAGGTAGGCCCGAAATCTGAACCGATCAAAGGCGATCTGCTGAACTTCGACGAAGTCATGGAACGTATGGATCACTTCATGGACTGGCTGGCGAAACAGTACGTCACCGCCCTGAACATCATCCACTACATGCATGACAAATACAGCTACGAAGCTTCGCTGATGGCGCTGCACGATCGCGACGTTATCCGCACCATGGCGTGTGGTATCGCAGGTCTGTCTGTTGCGGCTGACTCCCTGTCTGCCATCAAATACGCGAAAGTTAAACCGATTCGCGATGAAGACGGTCTGGCTATCGACTTCGAAATCGAAGGCGAATACCCGCAGTTCGGTAACAACGACGCTCGCGTGGATGACCTGGCGGTTGACCTGGTTGAACGTTTCATGAAGAAAATTCAGAAACTGAAAACCTACCGCAACGCTATCCCGACCCAGTCCGTGCTGACCATTACCTCTAACGTGGTTTATGGTAAGAAAACCGGTAACACCCCGGATGGCCGCCGCGCTGGCGCACCGTTCGGCCCGGGTGCTAACCCGATGCACGGCCGTGACCAGAAAGGCGCTGTCGCTTCTCTGACCTCGGTTGCTAAACTGCCGTTCGCCTATGCGAAAGATGGTATCTCTTACACCTTCTCTATCGTGCCGAACGCGCTGGGTAAAGACGACGAAGTGCGTAAAACCAACCTGGCGGGCCTGATGGACGGTTACTTCCATCATGAAGCGTCTATCGAAGGCGGTCAGCATCTGAACGTGAACGTCATGAACCGCGAAATGCTGCTGGATGCGATGGAACATCCTGAGAAATACCCGCAGCTGACCATTCGTGTGTCTGGTTACGCGGTGCGTTTCAACTCGCTGACGAAAGAACAGCAGCAGGACGTCATCACCCGTACTTTCACTCAGACAATGTAATACCCGCTCTGGCTGAAAATGCGTAAAATGAAGGCTCCACGTTTGTGGGGCCTTTCTTATAACCCACCCCGGTATGAGCCTTTTCTGCAAGGCGACTGACTATACTTCAGTTATCTCGCAAAAAAGACTCGACGCGGCACAGACCGCGCTCACCCGGCCCTGTTGCATCGGGCCTGAACTGGAGATAACACCGCAATGTCAGTTACTGGTCGCATTCACTCCTACGAATCCTGTGGCACCGTTGACGGACCAGGGATCCGCTTTATCACCTTCTTTCAGGGCTGCCTGATGCGTTGCCTCTATTGCCACAACCGCGACACCTGGGACACACACGGCGGCAAAGAGATAACGGTTGAAGAACTGATGAAAGAGGTGGTGACCTACCGGCATTTCATGAACGCCTCCGGCGGCGGCGTCACGGCATCCGGCGGCGAGGCGATACTGCAGGCGGAATTCGTCCGCGACTGGTTCCGCGCCTGTAAGAAAGAAGGCATTCATACCTGTCTCGATACCAACGGTTTCGTGCGTCGCTACGATCCGGTTATCGATGAACTGCTGGAAGTAACCGATCTGGTGATGCTCGATCTCAAGCAGATGAACGATGAAATCCACCAGAATCTGGTCGGCGTCTCTAATCACCGCACGCTGGAGTTCGCCAAATATATTTCAGCCAAAGGCATCAAAACCTGGATCCGCTATGTCGTCGTTCCTGGCTGGTCTGATGATGATGATTCCGCACATCGCCTGGGCGAATTTACCCGCGATATGGGCAACATCGAGAAAATCGAACTGCTGCCCTACCACGAGCTGGGTAAGCACAAATGGGTGGCGATGGGCGAAGAGTATAAGCTTGACGGCGTGAAACCACCGAAAAAGGAAACGATGGAGCGCGTCAAAGGGATCCTTGAGCAGTACGGCCACAAAGTGATGTACTAAAAACAACGCCCGCATCATGCGGGCGTTTTGTTATCAGGCGTGTGCCACCGGCGTAGGATGATGCCCGGCTTTGCGCATCAGCATCATCAGATAGACAAACGATACGCTGGCAATCATCACAAACAGTAAGCTGTCTGAATAGCTCTGCATCAGCATGGCGGTAAAAGTCGGCCCTAACAGACTGCCGATGGTATAGCTCAGCAGCAGCGCCTGATTCATCGCCACCAGTTGGTGATGCTCAACCTTTTCACACGCCCAGGCCATCGCAACCGGGTAAAGCGTAAAACCGGCGGCACCAAGAACAAACAGCGCTGGCGCCATCGCAGCCTGTGCCAGCATCGCCATGCAGCCCACAATCACGACAAATACCTGCACACGCAGCACCAGCAGACGCCCGAAACGGTCAGCCAGTTTACCGATAGGCCACTGGCCTATAATCCCGGCGCTCACCATCACCGCCATCCAGAAGCCAATCCCGGAGTCGCTCACGCCCTGATGGTTAAGGTACAGCGGCATCAGACCATACAGCGAGCCCAGCACAATACCGGAGATAATGCAGCCGTTAACGCCGAGACGCGCCTGACGCAGCTTAAACATCGGCCAGACGTGCGTTTTTTCCTGATGTTCGCTGCTGCTGTTCACGATACGGGTAAAGAGCAGTGGCAGAATGGCCGCCATCACCATGCCAGTGACCCACGGCAGGACGCTCATCAGGTCGGTCGGCAGCTTGCTGACCATCAGTTGTCCGGCGACCGTGCCCAGATAATAAACCATCATATACGCCGCCAGCAGACGCCCGCGGTTACGTGCCGTGCCGCTGCACATCAGCGCGCTTTCCACGACCACCCAAATCATCGCGCAGCCGACACCCGCGATAAAACGCCACGCAAGCCAGCTCCAGAAACCGAGCGTCATGCCGAGCCCGGCACAGCCAGCAGCAAAAATCAGCGAAGCGAGATAGTAGCTGCGGTTAAATCCATAGCGCTTGATAAGCGCGCCGGTAATCAGCGTGCCCAGCAGGTTGCCGGTAAAATAAGACGAGCCGACCATACCAACCTGCCAGGTCGGCAAATTGTCATGGGCCAGCCACAGCGGTACGAGCGTATTTAACACCGCTATCGCCAGGGTCAACAGCAGCAGGCCACAGAGCAAAAGCAGCACTGGCCGGGTATAAATAGACATGGATAAAACCGTGAGGAAGGTAAGAATTCGTGCGCATCATGCCACCAGCAACGGCAAAGTCAATCTGCCAGAAATCGCCTTTTATGGTCGAAACAGGTTGTCGATGAACAGTGTTCATTTATCCGTTACGGTACTGATGATTTCCGCCTGGCATAATTCATTAAAAATAATAAGTTAGCTGAATAATGCCGGGTAGATATCGATGAAAAAATTTATCAATAATTCTTATAAAAGAGGCGGGTCTAAAATGAAAAAAGCGCCCGCAGGCGCTTTTAAAAGAATGGGCGATTCACCTTAGCCGATGAATTCAAGACCTTTCATATACGGACGCAGCACTTCAGGAATTTCGATGCGGCCATCCGCCTGCTGATAGTTCTCCAGCACAGCGACCAGCGTACGTCCAACCGCCAGACCAGAACCGTTCAGGGTGTGAACCAGGCGGGTCTTTTTATCAGACTTGCTGCGGCAGCGTGCCTGCATGCGACGCGCCTGGAAATCCCACATATTGGAGCAGGAAGAGATTTCGCGGTACGTATCCTGCGCCGGAAGCCAGACTTCCAGGTCATAGGTTTTACGCGCGCCGAAGCCCATATCGCCAGAGCACAGCAGCACTTTACGGTACGGAAGACCGAGCAGTTGCAGCACTTTCTCCGCGTGGCCGGTCATTTCTTCCAGCGCCTGCATGGAATCTTCCGGACGTACAACCTGCACCATTTCTACTTTATCGAACTGGTGCATACGAATAAGACCACGGGTATCGCGGCCGTAAGAACCCGCTTCAGAGCGGAAGCACGGCGTATGCGCGGTCATTTTGATCGGCAGCGACTCTTCGTCGATGATCTCATCGCGCACGAGGTTCGTCAGCGGCACTTCTGCGGTCGGGATCAGCGCATAGTTGCTGCTATCGGCTTCTTCTTCCAGCGGACGCGTGTGGAACAGATCGCCTGCGAATTTCGGCAACTGACCCGTACCGTAGAGCGTGTCGTGGTTCACCAGATACGGCACATAGTTTTCGCTATAGCCATGCTCTTCGGTATGCAGATCCAGCATAAACTGCGCCAGCGCGCGGTGCAGGCGGGCAATCTGCCCTTTCATAACCACAAAACGTGAGCCAGTCAGCTTCACGGCGCTCGCAAAATCCAGACCGCCCAGCGTTTCACCCAGCGTCACGTGATCGCGGATTTCGAAATCGAATTTACGCGGCGTGCCCCAACGGCTCACTTCTACGTTTTCGCTGTCATCTTTACCCAGCGGCACTTCATCATCCGGCAGGTTAGGCAGGGTCAGCGCGATATCACGGATTTCCGCAAGCAGCGCATCCAGCTCATTTTTCGCCGCATCAAGCTCTTCGCCGAGTTTGTTCACCTCCAGACGAAGCGGCTCAATATCCTCCCCACGCGCTTTCGCCTGGCCGATGGATTTCGATCGCGAGTTACGTTCAGCCTGCAGATTTTCAGTTTTTACCTGCAGAACTTTACGACGCTCTTCAAGAGCGACCAGCTTATCTACATCCAGCTTAAAGCCCCGGCGTGCCAGTTTTTCTGCGACTGCGTCTGGCTCGGTACGCAGCAGATTGGGATCGAGCATGCTTATCCTGTGCTTATCGAAAAAAGAAAAGGGAAAGGCGACCGCAGCCTGCGGTCGCACTGATATTCAACGATTAACCTTACCGCAACGATCGCGTTAGCGGTAGCGTTTTGTGGGGCTTTTCTGATCCTGCTCAGCAAGCCAGGCTAGCTTTTCGCCAATCTTGCCTTCAAGACCTCTGTTGGTAGGATGATAGTAGCGCGTTTGTGCCATTTCGGCGGGGAAATAGTCTTCGCCAGCGGCATAGGCGTTGGGCTCATCATGCGCATAACGATACTCCTGCCCGTAGCCCATCTCTTTCATAAGCTTCGTCGGGGCGTTGCGCAGATGTTCCGGCACATCGTAATCCGGGCGCTCACGGGCATCTTTCAGCGCCGCCTTGAAAGCGGTATAAACCGCGTTGCTCTTCGGCGCGCAGGCAAGATAGACAATCGCCTGCGCAATCGCCCTTTCGCCTTCTGCAGGACCGACGCGCGTAAAGCAGTCCCACGCGGAAATCGCCACCTGCATGGCGCGCGGATCGGCGTTACCGACATCTTCAGAGGCGATGGCCAGACAGCGCCGCGCGACATACAGCGGATCGCCGCCCGCGCTGATAATACGCGCATACCAGTAGAGCGCTGCATCGGGCGCTGAGCCGCGCACTGATTTATGCAGCGCGGAGATCAGATCGTAAAAACGGTCGCCTTTATTATCAAAGCGAGCGCTGCGCTCCCCGGCGATTTCGGTCAGCAGTTCGGGCCTGAGCACCCGTTTACCGCTGTCGTCGGTGGGTGCCATATCGGCCATCATTTCCAGCGTATTCAACGCGCGGCGCGCGTCACCGTTGACCAGCTCGGCAATCGCGAGGCGGGTTTCATCCGGTAAGACGATATCCTGTCCGCCGTAGCCGCGCTCACGGTCGGTCATCGCCTGGGTCAATACCTGTTCGATGTCCTCCACCGTCAGCGATTTCAGCAGATAGACACGCGCGCGTGAAAGCAGCGCGGAATTCAACTCAAACGACGGGTTTTCCGTTGTCGCGCCAATAAACGTGATGGTGCCGTCTTCGATATGCGGCAGGAAAGCGTCCTGCTGGCTTTTGTTAAAGCGATGTACTTCGTCAACGAACAAAATCGTGCGGCGGCCCGCGTTGCGGTTCTGGCGGGCGCGCTCGATAGCCTCACGGATCTCTTTCACGCCGGATGTCACCGCCGAAATACGCTCCACATCAGCGTTCGCGTAGCGACCAATCACTTCGGCCAGTGTCGTTTTACCGGTGCCTGGCGGCCCCCAAAGGATCATCGAGTGGAGATGCCCGGCTTCGATCGCGCGGGGGAGTGGCTTACCGGGCGCCAGCAGATGCTGCTGCCCGATGTACTGCGCCAGATTTTCTGGCCGCATACGCGCAGCCAGTGGCTGAAAGGTGTTATCGGAAAAATCGAGCGAAAGATTGCCCACCCGGACCTCGGCTTACTTATTACGCTGGTCATCCACCGTTACGCCCTGCGGCGGCGTAAAGGTAAATTTGCTCATATCCACAGCGCCATTCTGCTGAGATTTCAGCTGATAGCTGCTGCGCTGGTCGTCCTGTTCGACGGCGCTGAATTGATTGATGGTGCCGTCGCGGCTCACGTTAATGGTGAACTGCTTCAGGTTGCCGCTGGCTGATTTTGGCGTCAGAACAAAATCATCGCCGTTTTGCTTAATGTTGTACTGCTGCCAGTCACTGCTCTGGTTACGCGCAATCAGCATAAACGGCGTATTGCTGGTCGCGTCTTTCAGCCAGGTCGCGCTCGCCTGTTCAACAAACGGGTTATAGAACCACAGCGTCTTGCCATCGGAGATCAGCACGCTTTCATCCGGCTGCGTCATATGCCAGTTGAAAAGATTCGGACGTTTGACCCACAGATCGCCCTGACCTTCCTGAACGGCGGCACCGCTGCCATCGGTCACTTTCTGGGTGAAGCTGGCGTGGAAGCTGCTGACTTTATCGAGGCGGCTTTTCAAATCGCCTGCGGCATCCGCCCACACGGACGATACGGCAAACGCAGAAAGCAAAGCACAGGTAACGGCGATTTTTTTCATTGTTATCCCTCAGAATACGACCGACCCCAGTACGGGATCGCTTACTGTCCCTAACTGTAGCCATAAGGCTGACATTTTCGACAGAAGAAAAACCTGATTTTTTGGTAATTTACCCATCTTTTCAGAATCGTGATGAGCGTGAAGCCCTGCGCGCACGGTCACATGCCGCACGCGCAGGGAAAAGAACGGTTATTCAAACGGCGGCGGTGCCAGCACTTCGCGGTTGCCGTTATGGCCCTGCTCGCTGACGATGCCCTGCATTTCCATCTGTTCGATAATGCGCGCCGCGCGGTTGTAGCCGATGCGGAACTGACGCTGTACGCCAGAAATCGACGCTTTACGTTTTTCCACCACAAACGAGACGGCCTGATCGAACAGTGGATCCAGCTCTTCGCCGCCGTCGAAGCCACCGCCACCGCCCTCGCTTTCGCTATCGGAAGTGATGCCGTCGACATACTGCGGACGCCCGCGCGCTTTCCAGTCCTGCACGACGGCATGAACTTCTTCATCACGCACGAAGGCACCGTGAACGCGAACCGGCATGGAGGAGTTCGGGCCGGAGTAGAGCATATCACCCATCCCCAACAGCGATTCCGCGCCGCCCTGATCGAGAATGGTGCGGGAGTCGATTTTGCTGGACACGGTAAATGCGATACGCGTCGGAATGTTGGCTTTAATCAGACCGGTGATGACATCCACGGAAGGACGCTGCGTCGCCAGCACCAGGTGGATACCCGCCGCACGCGCCTTCTGCGCGAGACGCGCAATCAGCTCTTCGACTTTTTTACCGACCGTCATCATCAGATCGGCAAATTCATCCACCAGCACCACGATATACGGCAGTTTTTCCAGCACCGGATGGGTGGCATCCATGCTGTCACCTGGTTTCCAGTACGGATCCGGGATCGGGCGGCCCATGCGTTTCGCTTCGGCGATCTTCTCGTTATAACCGGCAAGGTTACGCACGCCGAGCGCCGACATGAGCTTATAACGACGCTCCATTTCATTCACGCTCCAGCGCAGCGCGTTGGCGGCGTCTTTCATGTCGGTAACCACTTCGGTCAGAAGATGTGGAATGCCTTCATAGACAGAAAGCTCCAGCATTTTCGGGTCGATCATGATAAAGCGCACATCATCCGGCGTCGCTTTGTAGAGCATGCTCAGGATCATGGCGTTAACGCCCACCGACTTACCGGAACCGGTAGTACCCGCCACCAGCAGGTGCGGCATTTTCGCAAGATCGGCCACGACCGGTTCACCAGCGATATCTTTACCCAGCACCACGCTCAGCGGTGAAGGATTCTCGCGGAATTTCGCGCAGTCCAGCACTTCGCGCAGATAGACGGTCTGACGTTTTTTGTTTGGCAGCTCAAGGCCGACATACGGCTTGCCGGGGATCACTTCCACCACGCGCACCGCAACGGTGGAGAGCGAACGCGCCAGGTCGCGCGACAGGTTAGAAATACGCGCAGCCTTAACGCCCGGTGCCAGATTCAGCTCAAAGCGGGTAATAACCGGGCCTGGCGAGTAGTTAACCACATCCGCTTTAATGCGGAAATCGGCGAGACGCGCCTCCACCAGACGCGCCATTTGCTCCAGAGCAAAGGTATCCACCGGCTCTACTTCCGCTGGCGGCGACGTAAGCAGATCCAGCGACGGCAGCGGCGTAGACGGCTTATGCTTCGGCAGCTCTTCGCCATTACGCATCAGCAGCGGATGGATCAGGCTGTCACGTGGTGATGATGCCGGTGCCGCTGGCTGTTGAGGCTGCACAGGCGCAACCGGAGGCTGAGCCTGATAGCCCTGAGCGGGCGCAGAAGGCGCCTGATAACCCTGAGTCGGTACCACAGACTGCGGTTGCATCTGAGGCTGATGCGTGGCAGCAGGTTGGGCATAGGCCTGCGGTGCCTGAGGCTGCGGCACATAACCTTGCGGCTGCACGTAGCTTTGCGCGGGCGCTGCGGGCTGCGCAACGTGCGTATGCGGCTGTTGCGGCTGCTGATAATGTTGCTGCGGTTGATGTGCAGGGCGATACGGCTCAGGCTCGACAGGCTCTGGCATAAACAGCGGCTCGCTCGGGCCGTCATTAACCAGCGCTTTCATCGGCGAAAGCGCAATGTCATCAGGCATAAACGGCGCAGCGTCAGACGGTTGCGGCGCAGAATAGCGCTGCTGCTGAGACGCGGCAAACTGACGTGCCAGCTCAGCCTGTTCAGCGGCGTCTTCCTCTTCCGGGCTCATCTCTGCCTGATACGTTTCGCCGTAACGTTGCTGCTGGGACGCGGCAAACTGGCGCGCCAGCTCGTCCTGATACATCGCATCAGCTTCTTCCTCAGAAACGCCCTGCTGCTGTTGCGCCATACGACGCTCCGCTTCTTCACGGGCGCGCTCTTCGGCCATTCGCTGGGAAGGCAGTTTGATGCCATAAGAGGCAAGCTCACGACGCGTCGGCACACGAACGCGGTTCGGGCGCGGCAGCTGCGGGCCAATGCCCTCTTTCACCTGCGGACGCGGTGCTTCGCTGGCCGCCGGGGTAAAGGCGAGGCCGGCGGTTTGCGCTGCTGCAGAGGTTGCCTGCGATGCAGCCTCTGCAGCCGCCGCAGCGACAGTCGCCTGAGCGGCTACGTTCAGGCCAGACGCGGCGGCACCTGCGGTATCAGAAACCGATGCTGAAGGCGCGGCAGGCGCGGGGTCTGGTACGCGGACTGGCTCTGGTTTACGGGTAAGCTCTTCAGGCTCAGGAATCGGCTGATACCACGCGGCCAGTTGTTCGCGTTCGCGAGCGCGCCGGGCTTCCACTTCTTCGAAATGATAGAGCGGCGGACGCGCGGGTTTGACCTCTTCCGGCGGTGCAACGGGCTCTGGCTCGTGCACCGGCGCAGTTTCATGAGCCGGGGCATACGGGTCTGGCGCAGCGTAAGGCGTTTGCGATGCCGGCGCATAAGGCTCCTGCGCAGGTACATAAGGCTCTGGCGCGTACTGGCCACCCTGCGGCTGTGCATAAGGATCATGCGGTGGTTGCTGATATGCCTGCGTAGGAGAGGGCTGCGCCTGATACGGCTGCGGCTGATGAGGCTGTTGCGCAGGTTGATAAGCAGGCGTTACCGGCGCGCTGTGCTGCGCGGGTTGCCAGTACTCTTCTTCCTGTACTGGTGGTTGTGCGACAGGTGGCTGTGACGGCGCATAGTAATCCGGCTCCGGGGCAATCCCCGGATGCGATTGCGGCGCAGAAGGCGCGGAATGCCATTCAATTTCAGGCGCGACATCCGGTGCCTGAACGCTTACTGCTTCAGACGGCATTGCTGTTTGCGCAGATGCCCAGACCGGCGCAACCGGTGTGGCAGCCGCGGCAACGGCGGCCGGGTCGGCAATCGAATGGCCATTCAGCAGCGGGTCGTTTTCATCATAAAACGCGTCCGGTTCAGTGACTTTATGGCCGGAAAACAGCACATCGTCGGCATCAGCCGGCGTGCCGCGCACACTGTATTGCACCTCGTCGGCGTCATCCATCCGCTTGCCCGAAAAGAGCGCGGCGTCGGTTTTACGGGCGACAGGGTTGCTGAATTTGTCCGCCAGCCGTTGACGGCGGGCTAAAGCGCCACGAAGAATACGCGCGCGACGGGATTCTCCTTTCGCTGGCTTCAGCTCACGCTCATCCTCTTCATATTCGTCGTGCTCTTCATCGTCTTCGTAATCGTCTTCATCCTGCCAGGTGTCGTCACGGCGGGTACGGTTGCTGGCGAACGTCAGTACGGTAAGCACGGCGCTGCCGATTTTCTCTGCGATGCTGACCCAGGACCAGCCGGTAAAGAGCGTCAGCCCTGCCGCCCAGACGCAGAGCAACGCGATGGTGCCGCCGCTGCTGTTGAGCATCGGCTGAAGCGCGGTGCTGAGCAGGCTGCCAATCACGCCGCCAGAGGCGAAATACCAGATATCGTCGGCGTTGATCGCCGCCAGTCCGCAGGAAGTCAGGATGAGCGCCAGTACGCCTATCAAGCGCAGCGCCACGGCGAAATAGTCGATGTAATCTTCGTTGCTGCGCTGACGCCAGGCAAACCAGCAGCCGCCCACCATGATCACAGGAATGGTGTAAGCCATCACGCCGAAAATAAAGAACAGCGTGTCCGCAAGCCACGCGCCAGGCGCGCCGCCCAGATTATGGATAGGCTCATGCCAGGCCGTTTGTGACCAGCTCGGATCGGAAGGATTAAAGCTTAACAGGGCGGCCATCAGCCAGACGGCAAACAGCACCACAAGGATCAGCAGCGCCTCGAGCAGTCGTCGCCCGCTGCTTAATTTAGTGAGTGTGACTTCTTTGTCTTCGGTGTATTCCTGGCTCAAGACAGGCTCTCCAGGTCCATGAGGTAAAACGGACAGCAGTGGCGAGAAACCCCGCCACTGCTGCTGTATGGATTAACAGGAGTGTAATCAAACTACGCCCGGTTTGCACCTGTTCTGTGTTAGCGGGTTTTAATGACCAGACGATTACTCTGCTTCACTTCTTCCATGACGACGTAAGTACGGGTGTCGTTCACGCCCGGCAGACGTAGCAGGGTCTCGCCCAACAGCTTACGGTACGCGGACATATCCGGCACACGGGTTTTCAACAGGTAGTCGAAATCGCCCGAAACCAGATGGCACTCCTGAATTTCTTCCAGCTTTTGTACAGCAGCATTGAACTGCTCAAACACATCCGGCGCGCCACGATTCAGAGTAATCTCAACAAATACCAGAAGTGAGGCATCCAGATAATGCGGGTTCAGCAGAGCCGTATAGCCCTGAATAAAACCCTGTCGTTCCAGGCGACGAACGCGCTCTAAGCACGGCGTCGGTGAAAGACCCACTCTTTTTGAAAGCTCGACGTTAGAAATGCGCCCATCCTTTTGCAGCTCATTAAGAATGTTACGATCGATACGGTCGAGATCTTTGCCAGGGCGCTTCTTGCTATCTACCATTATTATTGTCTCTCTGTATTCCTTCCCTACACCTGCCATTACCCGTTGCACTTCACTGTTCAGGGCGTCAGTTAGAAGACCGTTGCCCACTGGCAGCTATCGACATTACGTATGGCGTCTGTCCACGCCATGCGTGAATTTCAATAGCCCGGAAATTGGCACAAGCTTGCGCCAGAATGCGCGGCAACCAAAGCCAACCCTTTTTTCTTCCTCGAATGTTTTCGCAAAAGCGCAGGGGATTGTCAAAGCAAAACATCGATTTTTAGTAGAACGTGCCAGAGACTGGTTGCGAGCGGCGATTATTCCTCATTTTACTGCCTTATATGCCGCGCTTTTTAATCAGTAAAAATAATGACGCTATCGGCCGCAGCTATTGCATGAATCGTTAACAAAATTGCCACACTCTTTTTTTAGCCCCGTAAATTCCCTACAATCCAGCCCATTGTCTGCCAACAACAATGAGGATCTCATGGGCACGGCTAAACACAGTAAGCTGTTAATTCTTGGCTCCGGCCCGGCGGGATACACCGCTGCGGTTTACGCGGCGCGCGCCAACCTGAAGCCGGTTCTGATTACCGGGATGGAAAAAGGCGGTCAGTTGACCACCACCACTGAAGTGGAAAACTGGCCGGGTGACCCGCACGATCTGACCGGTCCGCTGTTGATGGAACGCATGCACGAGCATGCCGCGAAGTTTGAAACAGAAATTCTTTTCGACCATATCAACAAAGTCGATCTGCAAAACCGTCCGTTCCGTCTTATCGGCGACAGCGGCGAATACACCTGTGACGCGCTTATCATCGCCACCGGCGCCTCCGCGCGTTATCTGGGCCTGCCGTCTGAAGAAGCCTATAAAGGCCGCGGCGTTTCCGCCTGCGCCACCTGTGACGGATTCTTCTACCGCAACCAGAAAGTCGCGGTCATCGGCGGCGGCAACACTGCGGTTGAAGAAGCGCTGTATCTGGCGAACATCGCCTCTGAAGTACACCTGATCCACCGCCGCGATACTTTCCGCGCCGAGAAAATCCTGGTGAAACGCCTGATGGATAAAGTGGAAAGCGGCAACATCGTGCTGCACACCCACCGCACGCTGGAAGAAGTGACCGGCGACCAGATGGGCGTCAGCGGTCTGCGTCTGCGCGACACCGTAAACCCGGAAAACGTCGAGACGCTGGATGTCGCAGGCCTGTTCGTCGCGATCGGCCACAGCCCGAACACCGCGATTTTTGAAGGCCAGCTGGAGCTTGAGAACGGCTACATCAAAGTGCAGTCCGGTATCCACGGTAACGCAACCCAGACCAGCATTCCGGGCGTCTTCGCCGCAGGCGATGTGATGGATCATATTTACCGTCAGGCGATCACCTCCGCCGGCACCGGCTGTATGGCCGCGCTGGATGCCGAACGCTATCTTGACGGTCTTGCTGAAAAGCAGAGCTAATTCCGCACGTTAAACAAGGCGACGAATCAGTCGCCTTTCTTTTATCCCCGTTGTAACATTGCCTGCTCTCTCGCCTTGCGGCGAGCACTCTGGATTTTACTGCTCAGTGCATGCAATGAATAAAACCCGTCAACAAGAACTGACCCGCTGGCTTAAACAGCAAAGTGTTATCTCCCGCCGCTGGCTCAGCCTGTCGCGCCTGCTTGGCGTGGTGAGCGGTTTGCTTATCGTGGCGCAGGCCTGGCTGCTGGCCGATCTCCTTAACGATCTGATAATCAAAGGTATCCCTCGTGAGGCGCTGCTGCTGCCGTTTGTGCTGTTGATTCTGGTCTTTGTGCTGCGGGCCTGGGTGGTATGGCTGCGCGAAAAAGTTGGGTTTCACGCCGGGCAACATATCCGCGCCCGCATTCGCCAGCAGGTGATGAACCGCCTTCAGGAGGCCGGGCCTGCCTGGATCCAGGGGAAACCCGCCGGTAGCTGGGCGACGCTTATCCTTGAGCAGATTGACGATATGCACGATTTTTACGCCCGCTACCTGCCACAAATGGCGCTGGCGGCGAGCGTGCCGCTGCTGATTGTGCTCGCTATTTTTCCTTATAACTGGGCAGCGGCGCTGATCCTGCTTGGCACCGCGCCGCTGATCCCGCTGTTTATGGCGATGGTCGGCATGGGTGCCGCCGATGCCAACCGGCGTAATTTCCAGGCGCTGGCGCGCCTGAGCGGCAACTTCCTTGACCGCCTGCGCGGTATGGAAACCCTGCGTCTTTTCAACCGCGGCGCAGCGGAAACGCACAACATTCAGGCCGCCTCGCAGGATTTCCGCCAGCGCACCATGGAAGTATTGCGCCTCGCGTTCCTCTCCTCCGGCGTGCTGGAGTTTTTCACCTCGCTTTCCATTGCGCTGGTGGCGGTCTATTTCGGCTTCTCTTATCTGGGCGAGCTGAATTTTGGCCATTACGGCACCGGCGTGACGCTGTTCGCCGGTTTCCTGGCGCTGATTCTGGCACCGGAATTTTTCCAGCCGCTGCGCGATCTCGGCACCTTTTACCATGCCAAAGCACAGGCTGTCGGCGCGGCGGATAGCCTGAAAACGTTCCTTGAAACGCCGATTCAGCATGCTGAGAAAGGTACGCTGGAGCTTCCCGGCTGCGAGCCGATTTCGCTTGAGGCACAGGGCCTGACCATTCTTTCGCCGCAAGGGAAACGTCTCGCCGGGCCGCTGAATTTCACGCTGCCCGCGGGCAAACGCGTGGCGCTGGTGGGGCAAAGCGGCGCGGGGAAAAGCTCGCTTTTAAACCTGCTGGCCGGGTTTCTGCCCTATGAAGGCTCGCTGCGCGTTAACGGTGTTGAACTGCGCGAGCTGGAGCCGGAAAGCTGGCGGCGTCAGTTGAGCTGGGTGGGACAAAACCCGCAGCTGCCTGCCGGAACGCTTAAAGAAAATGTTTTACTGGCCGATCCCGAGGCGAGCGACGCGCAGCTCCATGCGGCGCTGGATAAAGCCTGGGTGCGCGAATTCTTACCGCTGCTGGCGCAGGGCGTTGACACGCCGATTGGCGATCAGTCCTCCGGCCTCTCTGTGGGCCAGGCGCAGCGCGTGGCGGTTGCCCGTGCGCTGTTAACGCCGTGCCGTTTGCTGCTGCTGGATGAGCCTTCCGCAAGCCTCGATGCCGGTAGCGAGCGCCGCGTGATGCAGGCGCTGGAGACCGCGTCGCTGGCGCAGACCACGCTTATGGTCACGCACCAGATTGATGATATCGCCGCCTGGGATGAAATCTGGGTAATGCGCGACGGGCGCATCGTGGAGCGCGGCGACGTCGCCACGCTCAGCGAGGCCGATGGTTATTTCGCGGCGCTGCTGGCGCACCGTCAGGAGGAGATTTAAATGCGCGCGTTACTTCCCTATCTGGCGCTCTACAAACGCCATAAATGGCTGCTGTCGCTCGGCGTCGTGCTGGCTATCGTGACGCTGCTCGCCAGCATCGGCCTGCTGACACTCTCCGGCTGGTTCCTCTCCGCCTCTGCGGTCGTAGGCATGGCTGGCCTGTACAGCTTTAACTATATGCTGCCTGCCGCTGGCGTACGCGGAGCGGCGATTATCCGTACCGCCGGGCGTTATTTCGAGCGTCTGGTGAGCCACGAAGGCACGTTCCGCGTGCTGGAGCACTTACGCGTCTATACCTTCAGCCGCCTGCTGCCGCTTTCTCCGTCCGGGCTCGCGCGTTTTCGTCAGGGCGAACTGTTGAACCGCCTGGTGGCGGATGTCGATACGCTGGATCACCTCTATCTGCGCGTTATTTCACCGCTCATCGGCGCGCTTGCTGTTATTGCGGTCGTGACGCTTGGCTTAAGCCTGCTGGATGTGACGCTGGCGCTGACGCTCGGCGGGATCATGCTGGCGACGCTGCTGCTGCTCCCGCCCCTCTTCTATCGCGCCGGTCGACCGGTGGGCGAAGCGCTGACGATGCTTCGCGCCAGCTATCGCCAGCAGCTGACCGGCTGGTTGCAGGGTCAGGCGGAACTGTCGATTTTCGGCGCGGCCGGGCGTTATCGCGAACAGCTGGATACAACCGAACAAGTCTGGCACGAGGCGCAGCGCCGCCAGGCCGGGCTGACAGCGCTTTCGCAGGCGATGATGACGCTGATTAGCGGCATGACGGTCGTACTGATCCTCTGGATGGCCGCAGGCGGCGTTGGTGGCAACAGCACGCCGGGTTCGCTTATCGCGCTGTTTGTCTTATGCGCGCTGGCCGCCTTTGAAGCGCTCGCGCCAGTCGGCGGCGCGTTCCAGCATCTTGGTCAGGTTATCGCCTCCGCGCGTCGCGTGAGCGACGTCATTGATCAGCCTGCTGACATCACCTTTGCAGAGTCGGGCAAAGATGCGCCGCGTGAGGCCTCGCTGTCGCTGCGTAACGTGAGCTTCAGTTACCCGGGCCAGCCGCAGCCTGCGCTGCGCGATATTACGCTAGACGTCGCACCGGGCGAGCATATCGCGATTCTCGGGCGCACCGGCTGTGGTAAATCGACGCTGTTGCAGCTTATCACCCGCGCCTGGGACCCGACTTCCGGCGACGTGATGCTTGATGGCATCTCCATCACCGGTTACCGCGAAGCCGCGCTGCGCGCCACCATGAGCGTCGTGCCACAGCGTGTGCATCTCTTCAGCGCCACGCTTCGCGACAACCTCCTCCTCGCCGCACCGCAGGCCGATGACCCCGCGCTCGGCGCAGTACTCGCTCGCGTGGGGCTTGAAAAACTGCTGGACGATGAAGGACTGAACGCCTGGCTTGGCGAAGGCGGACGCCAGCTCTCCGGTGGCGAGCTGCGCCGTCTCGGCATCGCCCGCGCGCTGCTGCACGACGCGCCAATGCTCTTACTGGATGAACCGACGGAAGGGCTGGATGCCGAAACCGAGCGTCAGATACTCGCTCTGGTAAAAGAAGTCGCCGCACAAAAAACGCTGCTGATGGTGACTCATCGCCTGCAGGGGCTGACGGCGTTCGATCGCATCATTGTCATGGACAACGGGCAGATTACTGAGCAAGGTAGTCACAAGGAATTACTGGCGCAGCAGGGACGTTATTATCAGTTTCGTGCGCGTTCAGTACACTATCATTGATTGATATTTGACACTGTTGTCATGGAGCGCCGTTGTGATGCGTCTGGTGCAGCTTTCTCGTCATTCGATTGCTTTTCCCTCGCCTGAGGGGGCGTTACGTGAACCTAACGGCTTACTGGCATTAGGCGGGGATCTCAGCCCCGCTCGTCTGATGATGGCCTATCAGCAGGGCATTTTTCCGTGGTTCTCGCCGGGAGACCCGATTTTATGGTGGTCCCCGGATCCCCGCGCGGTGATCTGGCCTGAGCGGTTGCACATCAGCCGCAGCATGAAGCGCTTTCACCGCCGTTCGCCCTATCGCGTGACGCTGAATCACGCGTTTAACGCTGTTATCCAGGGCTGCGCCAGCGACCGTGACGACGGCACCTGGATAACCAACGATGTGGTGATCGCCTGGCAGCGCCTGCATGAACTGGGCCATGCGCACTCTGTTGAAGTCTGGCAGGACGATACGCTCGTGGGCGGCATGTATGGCGTGGCGCAGGGTGCGCTGTTTTGCGGTGAATCGATGTTCAGCCGCCGTGAGAACGCCTCGAAAACCGCGTTGGTGGTGTTTTGCGACTACTTTGTCGCGCAGGGCGGCAGGCTGATTGATTGTCAGGTGCTCAACCCGCACACCGTGTCGCTGGGCGCGGTCGAAATCCCGCGCCGTGATTATTTACAACAACTGGCTGAGCTTCGCCCGTTGCCGCTCGAAAAACGCTGCTGGGTACCGCAAACCCTTTTTACGCCCGCAGGATAGCAGAATGTTTTCGGCACATTTTTTGTCAGGGTGTTATACTTACGCACGCAGAAAATGACTGCCATTACCCTGCCGCCGTTTTGGGACCCTCCGTTAACGCAACGCTTTGGATCTCACGCTCCCCGTTACGCTTGCGCTGCCCGCGCGGTTTTGTCGTGGGAGCGGGAAGGCGCAGCGGTACAACGGGCATTTCGCCCGCAAAACTTTACTTAATGGGTGAACTTGGGCATTATCTTGCCGGTTCAAACTATGGTAGTGATACCCCAGAGGATTAGATGGCCAAAGAAGACAATATTGAAATGCAGGGTACCGTTCTTGAAACGTTACCTAACACTATGTTCCGCGTAGAACTGGAAAACGGTCACGTGGTAACTGCCCATATCTCCGGTAAAATGCGCAAAAACTACATCCGCATTCTGACGGGCGACAAAGTGACTGTTGAGCTGACCCCGTACGACCTGAGCAAAGGCCGCATTGTCTTCCGTAGTCGCTAAGTTTGTACCGGCTTCTTAAACGAAGCCAGGCCGCGCCGCCGTTTGCCGCGCCAGCCTGAAAAAAAGCGCCCTTTTGCGGCGCTTTTTTTATGCGTGTCTTGCCTGAAAAAGCGATAAAAAAACGCCGGATATCGCTATCCGGCGTTGTGTTTTATACGCGTATGGCTTAGTGCGCGGCTTCAGGCTTATGCTTCTGCGCGCTCTGGAAGCTGTACGTCAGCTTATCGCCTTCTTTATCCAGCGCGACGGAGACCTGGCCGCCATCCACCAGCGAACCAAAGAGCAGCTCGTTGGCCAGCGGTTTTTTCAGGTTGTCCTGAATCACGCGGGTCATCGGGCGTGCGCCCATCGCACGGTCGTAGCCTTTCTCCGCCAGCCAGTCACGCGCTTCCTGGCTAACTTCCAGGGAGACGCCTTTCTGGTCAAGCTGCGCCTGCAGTTCGACGATGAACTTGTCGACAACCTGATGAATCACCTCAGTAGAGAGATGGTTGAACCAGATAATGTTGTCGAGACGGTTACGGAACTCCGGCGTGAAGATCTTTTTGATCTCCTCCATCGCGTCGGTGCTGTTGTCCTGACGGATAAGCCCAATCGATTTACGCTCGGTTTCACGCACGCCGGCGTTGGTGGTCATTACCAGAATCACGTTGCGGAAATCCGCTTTGCGCCCGTTGTTATCGGTCAGCGTGCCGTTGTCCATCACCTGCAGCAGCAGGTTAAAGACATCCGGGTGCGCTTTTTCGATTTCATCAAGCAGCAGTACCGCATGCGGATGTTTGATGACCGCGTCAGTCAGCAGACCGCCCTGATCAAACCCAACGTAGCCCGGAGGCGCGCCAATCAGACGGCTGACGGTATGGCGTTCCATATACTCGGACATATCAAAGCGCAACAGCTCAATCCCCAGCGCTTTGGACAGCTGCACCGTCACCTCGGTTTTCCCGACGCCGGTCGGGCCTGCAAAGAGGAAAGAACCTACCGGTTTACGGTCATGCCCCAGCCCCGCGCGGCTCATTTTGATGGCTTCGGTTAAGGCCTCAATGGCTTTATCCTGACCAAACACCAGCATTTTCAGGCGATCGCCCAGGTTTTTGAGCGTATCGCGATCGCTTTGCGACACGCTCTTCTCCGGGATACGCGCGATGCGGGCCACCACGGTTTCGATATCCGCCACATTGACGGTTTTCTTACGCTTGCTGACTGGCATCAGACGCGCACGCGCGCCCGCTTCGTCGATAACGTCGATGGCCTTATCCGGCAGATGACGGTCATTGATATATTTAACCGCCAGCTCCACCGCCGCGCGTACCGCTTTCGCAGTGTAACGGACGTCGTGGTGCGCTTCATATTTCGGCTTCAGGCCGTTAATGATCTGTACGGTTTCCTCAACGCTCGGCTCGGTGATGTCGATTTTCTGGAAGCGACGCGCCAGCGCACGGTCTTTTTCGAAAATGTTGCTGAACTCCTGATACGTCGTGGAGCCCATCACCCGGATTTTGCCGCTGGAGAGCAACGGTTTAATCAGGTTTGCCGCATCGACCTGGCCGCCTGAGGCTGCGCCCGCGCCGATGATGGTATGGATTTCGTCGATAAACAGGATGCTGTTGTTATCCTGCTCAAGTTGTTTAAGCAGCGCCTTGAAGCGTTTTTCAAAATCGCCGCGGTATTTAGTGCCCGCCAGCAGCGAGCCGATATCCAGCGCATAGATAGTGCAGTCGGCCATCACTTCAGGAACGTCGCCCTGCACGATACGCCAGGCGAGCCCTTCGGCGATGGCGGTTTTCCCGACGCCCGATTCACCCACCAGCAGCGGGTTGTTTTTCCGGCGACGGCAGAGCACCTGAATGGCGCGCTCCAGCTCTTTGTCGCGGCCAATCAGCGGATCGATGCCGCCAACGCGGGCAAGCTGATTGAGATTGGTGGTGAAGTTTTCCATACGCTCCTCCCCGCCTGCCTGCTCTTCGTTGACCGGATTGTCATTGCCCGGCGCCTGGCCCGGCTCGTCTTTACGGGTACCGTGGGAGATGAAATTCACCACATCGAGGCGACTGACTTCATGTTTACGCAACAGATAAGCCGCCTGAGACTCCTGTTCGCTGAAGATAGCCACTAAGACATTGGCGCCAGTCACTTCGCTACGGCCGGAGGACTGGACGTGGAACACGGCGCGCTGCAACACGCGCTGGAAACTGAGCGTCGGCTGAGTGTCGCGCTCCTCTTCGCTCGCGGGCAGTACGGGTGTGGTTTGTTCAATGAAGGCTTCGAGTTCCTGACGCAGCGCCACCAGATCCACGGAACAGGCTTCAAGCGCCTCCCGTGCCGATGGGTTACTGAGCAGAGCCAGTAACAGATGCTCGACGGTCATAAACTCATGTCGGTGCTCGCGCGCTCTGGCGAAAGCCATGTTTAAACTGAGTTCCAGTTCCTGGTTGAGCATAGGGCACCCCCTCAATAGTTTGCCTTAATCAGGCTTTTTCCAGCGTACACAACAACGGATGGTCGTTCTCCCTCGCATATTTGTTCACCAGCGCCACTTTGGTTTCCGCCACTTCCGCGGTGAAAACGCCACAGATGGCTTTCCCCTGATAGTGAACCGTGAGCATCAGTTGCGTTGCACGTTCTACATCATAAGAAAAGAACTTTTGTAGCACGTCAATAACAAATTCCATTGGCGTGTAATCGTCGTTCATTAATATAACTTTATACATAGATGGCGGCTTTAGCGCTTCGCGCAGGTCATCTTCCGCCAAATGGTCAAAATCCAGCCAACTTTTGTCTTTACTCATTGCCAGTCGTCATCATGGTTAAACAGTACAGCCAGCGTGTTTTCCGGCGCTCTGGTTGAGTGTAATACGCATCCTGGATCTACCCTAATGTTCAGCAAGCAACCAGCTATCACTGGTATTCGCGAGCTCTGTCACATTAATGAAAATAGCGTTAACTGCTTCAAAATTTTGACTCAATCCCACCTGCCAGACCCCGGTGAACGCTTGACGCACAGTGCGATTTCTCTAAATTGTACAAGCGTGAGTTGGCGAGGTTTTGAACAGCCCCCCTCACCCACCGGTTCAATCCATCTTACTCAATAAGACTTATGAAGGATGTCGAAGCATGGAGACGGGTACTGTTAAATGGTTCAATAACGCCAAAGGGTTTGGGTTCATCTGCCCTGAAGGCGGCGGCGAAGATATCTTTGCGCACTACTCTACAATCCAGATGGACGGCTACAGAACGCTGAAAGCCGGACAAGTCGTGAGGTTCGATGTGCATCAGGGTCCCAAAGGCAACCATGCCAGCGTCATTGTCCCTCTTGAAGCAGAAGCCGCATCCGCAGTTGCGTAACTCTTCTGTTTCATTGTGTACATCCTGCTCCTGAAATGCCAGTCCCGTGGACTGGCATTTTTATTTATTCACGGGCAAGTGCATCCACAGGATTGAGTCTGGCGGCGTTGCGGGCGGGCAGCCAGCCAAACAACACCCCCGTCGCGCTGGAGCACAAAAATGCGGTCAGCAGCGCCACGGGCGAAAAACCAATCTCCCAGCCTGGTAAAATGAGCTGTAGCGCAAACGCGATCAGCAGTGAAAGGCCAATCCCAAGCGCGCCGCCCACCAGACAGACCAGCACCGCCTCAATCAAAAACTGCTGTAGCACATCGCTTTTGCGCGCGCCGACAGCCATACGAATGCCGATCTCCCTGGTGCGCTCGGTCACTGACACCAGCATGATATTCATTACCCCTATGCCGCCCACCACCAGCGAAATCACCGCTACCAATGTCAGAAACAGTTGAAGAGTACGTGTGGTCTTTTCGGCGGTTTTCAATACGCCATCCATATTCCAGGTGAAAAAGTCTTTTTTACCGTGACGCAGCGTTAGCAGGCGCGTGAGCTGCTGCTCCGCCTCACTGCTGTCGTAGCCCTCTTTCACCCGCACGGTAATAGAGTTCAGCCACGACTGGCCCATAATCCGCCCGGACATCGTGCTGTAAGGCATCCATACCCGCAGAATTTTGCTGCTGCCAAACATCGATTGCTTCTCTTCCGCCACGCCAATGACGGTCGCGGGCATATTGCCGACCAGCACCACTTCGCCTACCACGTTTGCCTTATTCGGGAAAAGCTGGCGGCGCGCGTTACTGTCGATAACCACCACCTGCGCGCGGCCGCGCAGTTGTTCGTCGTTAAAGGTGTTGCCCTCGCTGAAGGTCATACCGTAGACGTTAAAATATTGCCCGCTCACGCCGTTAGCGCTGGCGGCGACATCCACATTGCCATAGCGCAGGCGCAGGTTTTGCGACACCGTCGGCGTGGCGGAACTCACCCACGGCTGACGCTGTATCGCCTGCAGGTCGTCATACTGCAACGCCTGCTGGTATTGCGGATCGTCATCGCCAAAATCCTTACCAGGGTAAACATCAATCGTGTTCGTACCGATAGAGCGAATATCCTCCAGCACCATCTGTTTAGCGGCGTCGCCCACTACCACAATAGAGACCACCGACGCGATGCCGATGATAATCCCGAGCATCGTCAGCAGCGTGCGCATCTTGTTGGCAGCCATCGCAAGCCAGGCCATTGTCAGCGCCTCACGGAAGCTGTTAATAAACTGCCCGAGCGCTGGCGCGTCCTGCGGTTGCGCAGGCAGCCGGGCTGCATCGCGTTTCCCGACCGGCGGCGGGTTGCTGATTATCTCCCCGTCGCGAATTTCAATAATGCGTTCCGCCTGCGCGGCGACGTCAGGATCGTGGGTCACGATAATCACCGTATGCCCGCGGTCGCGTAGCTGTTTCAGGGTGGCTATTACCTCTTCGCCGGAGTGGCTGTCGAGCGCGCCGGTCGGTTCGTCGGCAAGAATCACCTGTCCGCCATTCATCAGCGCGCGGGCGATACTCACGCGCTGCTGTTGACCGCCGGAAAGCTGCGAGGGCTGATACCCGACGCGCGCTTCAAGGCCAAGCCGCGCCAGTAATTCGCGCGCCCGCGCCTGACGCGCGGCGCGCCCGGTGCCGGCATAAATGGCGGGCACTTCGACATTCTGCGCGGCGGTCAGGTGTGAAAGCAGATGGTAGCGCTGGAAAATAAAGCCGAAATGCTCGCGCCGCAGGCGGGCAAGCGCGTCGTCATTAAGCGTTGCCACATCCACACCTGCGACTTTATAGCTGCCGCTGCTGGGCTTATCGAGACAGCCGAGAATATTCATCAGCGTCGATTTACCGGAGCCGGACGCGCCAACAATCGCCACCATTTCACCGGCGTTAATGGTTAGCGTGACGCCTTTTAGCACCTCGACATCCGTTTCACCCGACGGATAGCTGCGGCGAATATCACGCAGCTCAAGCAGCGCCGTCATTGTTCGCTCCCGCTCGCGCGGCCAATCACCACTTCATCCCCCTCTTCGAGCCCCTTAACCACTTCTACCTGCGTGTCATTACGCGCGCCGATGGTCACTTCGCGCTCGCGGGTCTCACCGTTACGCAGCAGCGTGACGTTATAGCGATTATCACCGACCGGCTCGCCCAGCGCCGCCAGCGGAATGGTGAGTACATCGTCGACGCCGCCGAGCTGAATATGCACCTGCGCGGTCATATCGAGGCGTAGCACGCCCTGCGGGTTCGGCACTTCAAAACGCGCGTAGTAAAAAATGGCGTCGTTGATTTTCTCGGGTGTGGGAAGAATATCTTTAAGCCGCCCTTCGTAGCGGGTCAGCGGATCGCCAAGCACCGTAAACCAGGCTTTCAGCCCCGGTTTGAGATGAATCACGTCGGCTTCAGAGACCTGCGCTTTCACCAGCATCGTGCTGAGATCGGCAAGCGTGAGAATATTCGGTGCCTGCTGCGCGGCGATGACCGTCTGGCCCTGCAGCGTGGTTATCTGCGTCACCTCACCGGCAATCGGCGCGGTAATACGGGTGTAATCCAGGTTGGTTTTGGCCGTGCTGAGCGAGGCCTGATTACGCTTAATTTGCGCGTCGATCGTGCCAAGCTGCGCCTCTTTGACGGCAAGCTCGGTGGCCGCCGTATCGAGATCCTGGCGCGAAATGGCCTGCGTACGGGCGAGCTGCTGCTGGCGGGAGAGCGTAACGCGGGCGAGTTTCATCTCCGCCTCGGCCTGGCGGCGCTGGGCGCGCAGCTCCATCAGCGTCGCTTCCACTTCTTTGATCTGGTTTTCAGCCTGCTCAGGATCGATAACACCAAGCAGCTGATCTTTTTTCACTTTATCGCCGATATTGACCGACAGCGTTTTCAGCTGGCCACTCACCTGCGCGCCGACATCGACTTTACGCAGCGCGTCGAGCTTACCGGTCGCAAGTACGCTCTGCTGCAGATCCCCTTTACGCACCAGCATGGTCTGATAACGGGGCAGCGGCGCGTTCAGTGTCTTCCACAGCCATACCGCGCCGATGATGATAACCAGAGCCAGCACCACGTAGCGCTTCTTAATCCTTCCCTTAAGCTTCATATCTTTCCTGACGTTTCGGACGAATAAACAGAGTGTGCTCTCCCATTCTAAACGCAATCTCAACCAAACCCTATGCAGCTCGTAAATAAACCACGGCGTTGATATTGCGTTGAGTGATGATTTGTTTCCATAACCTCAGACTTCATTACGAGACCAGGTTATGTCCGCACTTGCCGAAATTTCCATACAGCCGCCAGCCCATAGCGCCTGGCAACTCTTTCGCCTGCTTGCGACAGGCCAGAAAACGCCGGGGCTCGCATGGGAAAACCCCGCCTATCGGCGGAAATTCATGCTGCGCTCGCTGGCAACGCCCTTCGCCACCCGACGCTGGCTTTCAGTGCTCGCCCGTCAGCCGATGCTTGACGCCTTGCTGCATGCCCAGCCGGGCCTGCCGTGCCGTCTGCACAGGCCCTGGCTGTCGGTCAATGTGTCGCGAAAAGCGGCGCTGGCCGCGCTGGAATATCATTACCAGCATATCGAGCGTCTTTTGCCCGACACGCTGATGCAAGGGCACCTGACGCGACAGGGCAGCACGCTTGCCACGCTTAGCGGAAAAAACGACGCGCAGTATCGTCTCGACCTTGCCGCCATCGCCGACCTCGACAAAGAAGGCGAAACGACGGTGATTTTCCGTGACGCTAACGGCGTCGTACTTGCCGAAATGACCTTTACGCTTTGCGAAGTCGACGGCCAATCTGCGCTGTTTATTGGCGGCTTACAGGGTGCCAAAGCCTGGGTTGAACACGATCAGATCCAGCTGGCGACCAAAGCCTGCCACGGCCTGTTTCCTAAACGCCTGCTGCTTGAGGCGGTCTGCCTGCTGGCGCAGCATTTTGGTGTAAGCCAGATACTCGCGGTCAGTAACGAGACACATATCTACCGCAGCTGGCGCTATGCGAAGAAGAAAAAGGATAAACTGCACGCCGATTATGACAGCTTCTGGGAATCGCTCGGCGGTGAAAAGGACGCCCGGGGGCTTTACCACATGCCGTTGCAGGTCGCCCGTAAGTCGCTCGAAGAGATCGCCAGTAAAAAACGTGCGGAATATCGTCGCCGTTATGAGTTCCTGGATAGCATGACGGCACAAATAAACGCGCGGTTTGACGAGAGGTAATCTTCGGACTGGCGGGTGCGCGCGTTTACCTGCCCTACAATGTTATTCGTCACCTCACGCGGCGGGTGCGCTTCGCTTACCCGCCCTACAAATCATCGCCAACCGCTGGCGGGTACGCGTCGCTTGCCCGCCCTACAAATCATCGCCAACCGCTGGCGGGTGCGCTTCGCTTACCAGCCCTACCAGATGTACTCATTGCCAAAAAGCTAATCCGCGCGACCGCGGGCGAGCCACAGCACGCGCGAGAACATTTTGCGCAGCAGCGGCGGCACCGCATCCATCCCGCGACGGGCGGCTTCCATCGCCACTTCAATCGCCAGATCGGGTTTCGAAGAGCGGTGAATGGCTTTAACAATCACCCGCCGCATATTCATATGCACCGTTTCCGGCACCTGCGCGACGCGGTAAAACACGGCGTCAAAGCCTTCGCGATACATAAAATGTTCCATATCCGGCGCGGGAAGCTCGGTCAGATGCTGACGCACCTGTTCACCGTCGTTATTCACGATACTTTTTACCGTCGCAGAATATTTGCGCCCGGCATCGTCGCCATCCACCAGTACATGCCACTCAATGCCCATACGTCGGGCAAATTTGATAAGTGGTTTTAAGCCCGACTGGGCGAACTCAATAACTTTGATGCCTTCGGCCTCGAAGTGGTAACCGCACTGGCGCGCCAGCTCGTTCATCATCCAGACTTCCGTTTCCCCTTCCACCAGCAGCCAGCAGCGCGCGAACAGTGCTGATGGCCGGTTAAAGCGGATATGAAACGCGATGCGGCGGCTATCTTCGGCATTCATGCCGCCAGGCCCCAGCCGCCACGCCGCCACCTTGCCCGACGCACGCACCAGCCGGCAGACATGCTCAACCGGGGTCATCGACAGCAGCTCGCCGGAGTTGGTGGTGGTGAGCTTTTGCAGCGGCAGCAGGTTCAACAACTGCCAGGCCACGGAGAGCATAATGGGGTGCAGCCGTGTTTCAGGATCTTCCACCAGCAGCAGCGGCCGGGCGTATTTATCGAGCCGCACGTTGCCTTTCGCCTGCAACAACGTGGCGAACAGCCCTAGCAGGATAACCCGATAGGCCCGCCCGCCAGGTTTATCAATCATGCGGTTGATGATGTCGAGATAACGCCAGCTGCGCTGTTCGTCGTGTGAATGACGACGCATCAGGCGGTAGCGCGGGCCTGCGGTGCCCTGCTCGGAAAAGTAGTGCTCCAGCAGTTGCACCATCGCCGACAGCCCCTGGCGAATCTGTTCATCCGTCAGGTTTTGCGGGCGTGAAACGAGCTCGCGTGTGAGAAACTCAAGCTCGCGCGCCGTCACTTCCACCTGGGGCGTATGGGCAATGGTGTTGTCGTGCAGACGGCGCATAAAACGGGCGTCACGCAACCGTAGTACCGGATTCAGACGGATAAGCTGCCGCGCCAGCGCATCGATATCGTCCAGCGCGAGCGGTTCACCCTCGGCGTTAAGAAAGCTACGCAGCGTGAGCACGCTGTTATCGTCGTTAAGCTCGCCTTCCAGCCGGTAGAAAATCCGCTCAAAGCCATCGCCGCCCGGCGTCATTAATGGGCGTAAACCGCGAAAACGGCGGCGCTGAAAATCCCCCGGCTCGGTTTCGCGAAAAATAAGAATGACATGCAGATGTCGCTCGCGTCCGTGAATATCTCCCGGTGGAAACCAGAAGTCATTGCGCGTAAAGGAGTAGAGCGTTTCACCCGGATTCAGCAGCAGCGTCAGCGCATCCAGCAGGCTTGATTTCCCCCACGCGTTTTCGCCAATCAGCACATTATTATATTCAAGCGTTAACGATAAGCGGTTAATTCCGCGAAACCCGGCGATTTCCACGCGTTCAAGAAACATCTCTCCTCCGGCTGCATCTGCATGGCTGCGTGTCGGCAGTATAGCTATTCAATCAGTGCCTTAACAGAGAAAGACGGGGCGTAAACGCCGCATTGCGAGGCGTCTCGAAATAATAAAAGCGTGATAATCAAGCCGGTAATAAATAGCTTTCATCATGCGCTAACGCAATGAAATAGGGCTAATAACCGCCGCTTTACTCGCCTGGATGAATTCTGTAGGGTGTGGCGGCACGCTTATTCCCGCACTTACGTTATCTCAGGGACCGCTCACCTCATGTTGTCAGGACTGTTAATTATCTTAGTGCCGCTGATTCTCGGCTACCTTATTCCCCTGCGTAAAGCAGGCGCGCTGCGGCTTATCAATCAGCTGTTAAGCTGGCTTGTGTACATTATTCTTTTCTTTATGGGTATCAGCCTGGCCTTTCTCGATAATCTGTCGGCGAATCTGCTGGCGATCCTGCATTATTCTGCCGTCAGCATTACCGTCATCATGCTGTGTAATATCGCAGCCCTCCTGTGGCTTGAACGGGCCATTCCGTGGCGTCATCAACACCGCCAGGAAAAGCTGCCGTCGCGCCTCGCGATGGCGCTGGAATCTCTGAAACTGTGCGGCGTGGTTGTGCTTGGTTTCCTGCTGGGGCTGACCGGCCTTGCGTTTCTTAAACACGCCACTGAAGCCAGCGAATACACCTTAATTTTTCTGCTGTTCCTGATTGGTATTCAGCTTCGCAACAACGGCATGACGCTAAAACAGATTGTGCTGAACCGCCGCGGCATGATGGTCGCCATTGTGGTGCTGGGCAGCTCGCTTATTGCAGGCGCCGTGAATGCGCTGCTGCTCGATTTACCGCTTCGCACGGGATTTGCAATGGCGTCCGGTTTTGGCTGGTATTCGCTCTCCGGCATTCTGATGACGGAATCCTTCGGCCCGGTGATTGGCAGCGCCGCGTTTTTTAACGATCTGGGCCGTGAGCTCATCGCGATTATGCTGATCCCGGCGCTGGTGCGCCGCAGCCGCTCTGCCGCGCTTGGCATCTGCGGGGCGACGTCGATGGATTTCACGTTGCCGGTGCTGCAACGCAGCGGTGGCCTGGAGCTGGTGCCTGCCGCTATCGTCCACGGGTTTATTCTGAGCCTGTTAGTGCCGTTACTGATGGCGTTTTTCGCTGCCTGATACTCCTTTGGCGGTAGTCCTCTGCCGCCAAAATTGCGTTAAATCAATCTCTCTTCAGGTTCCTGAAAAATCCCTTTTCACCCTGCGCGCCGAAGCCTAACCTTAAACATGCATATTAAATATAACTTTAAGGTGTCATCATGTTTTGCGTGCAATGTGAACAAACGATTCGTACTCCGTCAGGTAACGGCTGCGCGTATGCGCAAGGGATGTGCGGGAAAACCGCTGAAACCTCCGACCTTCAGGATCTGCTGATTGCGGCTTTGCAGGGGCTTTCCGCCTGGGCGGTGAAAGCACGCGAGCTTGGCATCATCGATCATCAGGTAGATAGCTTCGCGCCCCGCGCGTTTTTCTCAACCCTTACTAACGTCAATTTCGACTCGCCGCGTATTGTGGGTTACGCCCGTGAGGCTATCGCCCTGCGCGAGGCGCTGAAAACCCAATGCCAGGCCGTTGATCAAAGCGCGCAGGTGGATAACCCGATGGCCTCGCTGACGCTTTCAAGCGACGATCTGGGCGATTTACAGCGTCAGGCCGCCGCGTTCGCGCCGAATATCGATAAAGCGGTGATTGGCGAGAATATTCTCGGTCTGCGCCTGCTTTGCCTCTACGGCCTGAAAGGCGCGGCGGCCTATATGGAGCACGCGCATGTGCTCGGGCAGTATGACAACGCCATTTATGGTCAATATCACAAGATGATGGCGTGGCTCGGCACCTGGCCTGCGGACATGAATGCACTGCTGGAGTGCGCGATGGAAATCGGTCAGATGAACTTCAACGTCATGCGTATTCTGGACGCGGGCGAAACCAGCAAATATGGCCACCCGACGCCGACGCAGGTCAATGTCAAAGCCGTGGCGGGCAAATGCATTCTGATTTCCGGCCACGATCTGAACGATCTTTATAACCTGCTGGAACAGACGGAAGGCACCGGCGTGAATGTTTACACCCACGGCGAAATGCTGCCTGCGCACGGCTACCCGGAACTGCGTAAATTTAAGCATCTGGTCGGCAACTACGGCAGCGGCTGGCAGAACCAGCAGGTTGAATTCGCCCGCTTCCCCGGCCCGATTGTGATGACCTCCAACTGCATTATCGACCCGACCGTCGGCAGTTACGACGATCGCATCTGGACCCGCAGCATCGTCGGCTGGCCGGGCGTCAGCCACCTTGAAGGCGACGACTTCGGGCCAGTGATCGCCCAGGCGCAGCAGATGTCGGGCTTCCCGTACAGCGAAATCGAACACCTCATCACCGTCGGCTTCGGGCGCCAGACGCTGCTTGCTGCCGCCGACACGCTGATCGATCTGGTAAGCCGCGAAAAACTGCGCCACATCTTCCTGGTCGGCGGCTGCGATGGCGCGCGCGGTGAGCGCAGTTATTTCACCGATTTCGCCACCCAGGTGCCGAGCGATTGCCTGATCCTGACGCTCGCCTGCGGTAAGTACCGCTTTAACAAGCTAGATTTCGGCGCGATCGAAGGCCTGCCGCGTCTGGTGGACGCAGGCCAGTGTAACGATGCCTATTCCGCCATTATTCTCGCCGTGACGCTGGCTGAAAAACTGGGCTGCGGCGTCAATGACCTGCCGCTGTCGCTGGTGCTGTCGTGGTTCGAACAAAAAGCGATTGTGATCCTGCTGACGCTGCTGTCGCTCGGCGTGACCAATATCATCACCGGGCCGACCGCGCCGGGGTTCCTGACGCCGGATCTGCTGGCGGTGCTGAATGAGAAATTTGGTCTGCGCCAGGTGACCACCGTTGAGCAGGATATGCGCGCGCTGTTAGGCGCGTAAGGAGGAAAGAATGACAATGCCGACCCCACAGTGTCCGTGGCGGATGCAGGTCCACCATATCCGGCAGGAGACGCCGGATGTCTGGACACTCTCGCTGCTGTGCCACGATTTCTATCCGTATCAGGCCGGGCAGTATGCGCTGGTAAGCATTCGCAACAGCGCCGATACCCTGCGCGCGTATACGATTTCTTCAACGCCCGGCGTGAGCCCGTTGATTACGCTGACGGTGCGCCGCATCGACAATGGCGAGGGCTCCGGCTGGCTGACGCGCGAGGTTAAACGCGGCGATTATCTGTGGCTGTCTGACGCGCAGGGCGATTTTACCTGCGCCGACAAAACCGAAGATCGCTTCCTGCTGCTGGCGGGCGGCTGCGGCGTAACGCCGATCATGTCGATGCGCCGCTGGCTTGCGGCATATCGCCCGCAGGCGGATGTTCAGGTGATTTATAACGTGCGCACGCCGCAGGATGTGATTTTCGCCGACGAGTGGCGCGATTACCCGGTGACGCTGGTGGCGGAAAGCGGCGACGCGCCGGGTTTTGTTCACGGGCGTCTCACTCGCGAGATGCTGATGGCGGTGCCGGATCTTACCCGCCGTACCGTAATGGTGTGCGGCCCCGCGCCGTATATGGATTTTGTAGAGCAGGAAGTGAAAGCGCTTGGCGTGACGCGCTTTTATAAAGAGCAGTTTTTCACGCCTGTGGCCGAGGCCGCGACCAGCGGGATTAAGTTCACCACGCTTACGCCCGCCCGCGAGTTTTATGGCGCGGTCGGCACCACGCTTCTGGCGGCGCTTGAGAGCAATCACGTGCCGGTGAATGCCGCATGCCGTGCGGGCGTGTGCGGCTGCTGTAAAACGCGGGTGCTGTCTGGCGAGTACAGCGTGACGAGCACCATGACGCTGACGGAGCAGGAGATTGCCGACGGCTACGTGCTGGCGTGTTCGTGTCATCCGGCAGGCGATCTGGTTCTGGCGTGATGTGATTTTTGCGTGGCGGGTTTGTGTGGCGGCGGGTGCGCTACGCTTACCCGCCCTACGTAAAATCAACGCGATAAATTCTGTAGTGTGGGTAAGCGAAGCGCACCCACCATAACCATAAAACCAATCCAACACCCCTGTAGGGTGGGTAAGCGCAGCGCACCCACCATAACCATAAAACCAATCCACCATGCCCGTAAACCCCACCCAACTCACGGCTACGTCCCTTCCTGCCTGCGATTTTGAACTACGCTTGTAACCGTTATCACTACTTTTCACTAAGGAGGGAGCATGAAACAGACCGTCGCGTCATATATCGCTAAAACCCTGGAGCAGGCGGGCGTGAAACGCATCTGGGGCGTAACGGGTGATTCGCTCAATGGCCTCAGCGACAGCTTAAACCGCATGGGCACTATCGAGTGGATGTCCACCCGCCATGAAGAGGTCGCGGCGTTCGCGGCAGGCGCGGAAGCGCAACTGACCGGCGAGCTGGCAGTCTGCGCGGGCTCCTGCGGGCCTGGCAACCTGCACCTCATCAACGGGCTGTTTGACTGCCACCGCAACAACGTGCCGGTACTGGCCATCGCCGCGCATATTCCCTCCAGTGAAATCGGCAGCGGCTATTTCCAGGAGACGCACCCGCAGGAACTGTTTCGCGAATGCAGCCACTATTGCGAGCTGGTCTCAAGCCCGGAGCAGATCCCGCAGGTGCTGGCCATCGCGCTGCGTAAAGCGGTGCTGGAGCGCGGCGTCTCGGTGATTGTTCTGCCTGGCGACGTGGCGCTGAAACCTGCGCCGGAAGAGGTTAGCCCCGGCTGGTATCACGCGCCGCAGCCGGTCATCGTGCCGCCGCATGACGAACTCAAAAAGCTCGCCCAGCTGCTGCGCTATTCCGATAACATCGCGCTGATGTGTGGCAGCGGTTGCGCGGGCGCGCATCAGGAGCTGCTGGAATTCGCACGCACGCTGAAAGCGCCCATCGTCCACGCCCTGCGCGGCAAAGAGCATGTCGAGTACGACAACCCGTATGACGTGGGCATGACCGGGCTTATCGGCTTCTCGTCCGGCTATCACACTATGATGAACGCCGACACGCTGATCCTCCTCGGCACCCGCTTCCCCTACCGCGCGTTCTACCCCACCCACGCCAAAATCATTCAGATTGATATCAACCCCGGCAGCATCGGCGCGCACAGCAAAGTGGACATGGCGCTGGTGGGCGATGTGAAAGCGACGCTCGCCGCCCTTCTGCCGCTGCTGGAAGAGAAAACCGACCGGCACTTCCTGGATAAAGCGCTGGAAGATTACCGCGACGCGCGCAAGGGGCTGGATGACCTGGCGCAGCCGAGCGAGAAAGCGCTGCATCCGCAATATCTGGCCCGCCAGATAAGCCATTTCGCCGCGCCGGACGCCATTTTCACCTGCGATGTCGGCACGCCGACGGTATGGGCCGCGCGTTATCTGGAGATGAATGGCCAACGCCGCCTGCTCGGTTCGTTTAACCACGGTTCGATGGCGAACGCGATGCCGCAGGCGATAGGCGCTCAGGCGAGCGCGCCGGGGCGTCAGGTGGTGGCGATGTGCGGCGACGGCGGTTTCAGTATGCTGATGGGCGATCTGCTCTCGCTGGTGCAGCTCAATCTGCCGGTGAAAGTCATCGTCTTTAATAATAGCGTGCTGGGCTTTGTGGCGATGGAGATGAAAGCGGGCGGCTATCTGACCGACGGCACCGATCTGCACGCCACCAACTATGCACGCATCGCGGAAGCCTGCGGCATTCCGGGCATTCGCGTCGAGAAAGCGAGCGAACTGGACGACGCCCTTTCGCGCGCCTTCAGCACCGACGGCCCGGTGGTGGTGGACGTTACCGTCGCCAAAGAAGAGCTGGCGATGCCGCCGCAAATCAAAATGGAGCAGGCCAAAGGCTTCAGCCTCTATATGCTGCGCGCCATCATTAACGGCCGCGGGGATGAGGTTATCGATCTGGCGAAAACCAACTGGTTCCGGTAAAAGAGTCTTTTCTGTTCACTGAAAAGGATATGCCGTGATCGATTTACGCAGCGATACCGTCACGCGCCCCGGCAAAGCGATGCTGGAGCGCATGATGGCAGCCCCCACCGGGGATGATGTTTATGGCGACGACCCAACCGTCAACGCGCTTCAGGACTACGCCGCGCGTTTAAGCGGTAAAGAGGCGGCGCTGTTTCTGCCAACAGGCACCCAGGCCAACCTGGTGGCGCTGCTGAGCCACTGCGAGCGCGGCGAAGAGTATATCGTCGGCCAGCTCGCGCATAATTATCTGTATGAAGCAGGCGGCGCGGCGGTGCTCGGCAGCATTCAGCCGCAGCCGATTGAGGCCGACGTTGACGGTACGCTGCCGCTGGACAAAGTGGCGGCCAAAATCAAACCCGACGACATTCATTTCGCCCGCACCCGTCTGCTGAGCCTGGAGAATACCCATAACGGCAAAGTGCTGCCGCGTGACTATCTCCAGCAGGCGTGGGGCTTCACCCGCGAGCGCGGTCTCGCGCTGCACGTGGATGGCGCGCGCATCTTTAACGCGGTGGTGGCGTATGGCTGCGAGCTGAAAGAGATCGCGCAGTATTGCGACACCTTCACGATCTGCCTCTCGAAAGGGCTTGGCGCGCCGGTGGGCTCGCTGCTGGTCGGCAGCCATGACTATATTAAGCGCGCGAAACGCTGGCGGAAAATGACCGGCGGCGGTATGCGTCAGGCAGGTATTCTCGCCGCAGCCGGCCTGTATGCGCTGGAGCATAACGTCGCGCGTCTGAAAGAGGACCACGACAACGCGGCCTGGCTTGCCGCGGCGCTGCGCGACGCGGGTGCAGAAGTGCGCCGTCACGACACTAATATGCTGTTTGTCAGCGTGCCGCAGGCGCAGGTCGCCGCGCTGGGCGCGTTTATGAAATCGCGCAATGTACTGATTAGCGCCGCGCCGGTGACGCGTCTGGTGACGCACCTTGATGTCAACCGCGAACAGCTTGAAACCGTCGTGGCGTACTGGCGGGAATTTTTACAGCAAACGGCATAACGCGTTTACAGCGCTGCGGCGAGGGGAATATTCAGCTGCGCTAAAGCGCATTGTTACGTTGTTCCCATTGCATCAGCGCTGATTTCACGGAAGAATGCGCGGCTAAACGTTACAGCACAGTGGATCGATATGAAGGTACTGGTCACGGGCGCCACCAGCGGTTTAGGCCGAAACGCGGTCGAATATTTACGTCATCAGGGTGTCCAGGTCAGAGCCACCGGGCGCAACGAGGCGATGGGCAGACTGCTTGAGAAAATGGGCGCGGAGTTTATTCACGCCGATTTAACCGAGCTGGTTTCGTCGCAGGCGAAAGCGATGCTGGCCGGTATCGATACGCTCTGGCACTGTTCCAGCTTTACCTCTCCCTGGGGTCCGCAGGAGGCGTTCGATCTCGCGAACGTGCGCGCCACCCGCCGCCTCGGCGAATGGGCCGTCGCCTGGGGCGTGCGTAATTTCGTGCATATCTCCTCGCCCGCGCTCTATTTCGATTACCACCACCATCGCGATATCCGCGAAGATTTCCGCCCGCACCGGCTGGCTAACGCTTTTGCGCGCAGCAAAGCCGCCAGCGAAGAGGTCATTCAACTGCTGGCGCAGGCGAACCCGCAGACGCGCTTTACCATTCTGCGTCCGCAAAGCCTGTTCGGGCCGCACGATAAAGTCTTTTTCCCGCGCTTGGTGCAGATGATGCGCCACTATGGCAGCGTGTTGCTGCCGCGCGGCGGCGAGGCGATGGTCGATATGACCTATCACGAAAACGCGGTTCATGCGATGTGGCTTGCAAGCAGCAGCGCCTGCGACGCCCTGCCGTCAGGCCGCGCTTATAACATCACCAACGGGGAAGCGCGCCCGCTGAAAAGCATTGTGCAGAAGCTGATTGATGAACTGGGGATGTCGTGCCGTATCCGCTCGGTGCCCTACCCGATGCTGGATATGATGGCGAGAAGTCTGGAGCGGCTCGGCAAGCATTCCCATAAAGAGCCAGCGCTGACCCATTACGGCGTCTCCAAGCTGAACTTCGATTTCACGCTGGATATCAGCCGCGCTGAAAATGAGCTCGGATATAAGCCGGTGGTGTCGCTGGATGAAGGCATCGAGCGCACCGCGTACTGGCTGCGCGATCACGGCACGCTGCACCGCGGATAACACCCGTCACCAGTAAAAAACGCCGCATTGCGCGGCGTTTTTTATTTCTGGCGCTGAAAGCTTACTCCTGACCATATTTCTCCAGCAGCGCCTCGGCGATAGCCTCGCTTTGCGCGTCCGGCAGGCCGTCGTAGCGTGCGGGGCGAAAGTGCATCTGGAACGCCTGAATCACGCGTTTGCGCTGCGCCTCGCTCATCTGCGGCGTCACTTCATAGCCGTAGCGCGCGAGTAGATCCAGCAGCGTTGCTTCATCCACCGGCGTATAAGGGTTACGCCCGGCGAGATAAAACGCCACGCGCGATTCATCCGGCCATGCCCCGATCCCTTGTGCAGCCAGCGCCTGCCACGGGAACAGCGGCCCCGGATCGTCTTTGCGCTGCGGCGCGATATCCGCATGCGCCACGACGTTTTGCGGGGCAATCTGGTAGCGCTGAATGATGTCGCGCGCAAGCTTGCTCAGCACGGCTATCTGCGGCGGGCTGAACGGGAAGTACTGCTTCTGACCGTCGATTTTCCGGTAGCCGTAGTTTTCCAGCTCAATGCCCACCGAGGTGTCGTTTAAGCGCGTGGCCCCGCGCCAGAAGCTGACGCCCGCATGCCACGCCAGTTCGCGCTCCGGCACCAGCTGCCAGATAACCGATTTGCCGCCCTTTTGCGGCGGGTTCGCCGGGATCAGATAGTGCGAGCTGACGTGCCGGTCGGTCAGCGTGGCAAGCGAGGTGTCAAAATCATCGGCGGTGTAGTGAATAACCAGCACTTTGATGCGCGGATACGCCGCCTGCGCCGCGCGGCGCGTATCCACTTTATAATCGCCGCGATCGACAATCCCTTTTTCGCCCGCGCAGCCCGCGAGCAGTGCCGCCAGTAACAGCGGCCAGCCACGCAGCTTCATCGACGGGTTTTCACCGCCGTACCGGAAACGCTCACCATCAGCATGCTGCCGTCTTTGCCGACGGTTTCATAATCGATATCGATCCCGACGACGGCATCGGCTCCCAGCGACGCCGCCTGGTCGCCCAGCTCGCGAAACGCGATTTCACGCGCCTTGCGCAGCTCTTTTTCATACGCGCCGGAGCGGCCGCCGACGATGTCGCGGATACCCGCGAAGAAATCGCGAAAGATATTCGCGCCGAGGATCGCCTCGCCGGTGACGACGCCGCAATACTCAACAATGACTTGTCCTTCCAGGGTTGGGGTGGTGGAAAACTGCATGGTTCTCTCCTTTTGGCTATCAATGCGTTAGCTGACGATACCAGACGCAATTCGGTCGCGATACGCTATGCTAAAAAAGTCCTGTGACAAGAAACGTAGTCCTGCTTACCGGAATAAGGAAATAAAACATGCGCCATTCAGTTCTGACTCTGGTTCTTCCGTGCGCCCTGCTGCTGAGCGCCTGTACGACCGTGACGCCCGCCTTTAAGGATATCGGCTCGCGCAGCGGTCCGTGTGTGGAAGGCGGCCCTGATACCGTGGCGGAACAGTTCTACCAGCATCGCATCGAACAGCGCAGCCAGGGGCTGACGAACCTGACGTCTCTGCGTCCCTATTTAAGCGATTCGCTCTATCAGCTGCTGGATAAATCGAACCGCGAGAACCACGCCGGTAACGGCTTCTTGCGCACCGACCCGTTCTCCAGCCGCACCGAAACGCCTGAGCGCGTGCGCGTCGCCAGCGCCTCGCGTATCCCGAACACCGACGCGCGCAATATTCCGCTGCGCGTGGAGCAGCAGCGCGGCGAGACAAAATGGCTTGATGAAGTGCTGATGGTGCGCGAAGGCCAGTGCTGGACGGTGGACGATGTGCGCTATCTGGGCGGCACCGTACATGCGCCAGCGGGCACGCTGCGCCAGTCGCTGGAGCGTCGCTAAGCGCGCTGGGGGTGGCGTGCGATAAACCGTCTGGCTTAGCGCCATCTGGCCGACATTTATTCTTGCCCCACCCCCACCCCGCTATTTCGTGCTGGTTTTGTACCGTAAATGTGGAGAATATTAAGTTTTAACGCACTAATATTGCATAACTATTCTGCCAACGGTACTATTCGCGGTCTCAATTGCTATTCAACTGCTACGCATGAGTATTCAACTAAACGGCATAAACTGCTTCTACGGCGCGCATCAGGCGCTGTTTGACATCACGCTCAGCTGCCCCGAGGGCGAAACGCTGGTGTTGCTTGGCCCAAGCGGCGCGGGTAAAAGCTCGCTGCTGCGGGTACTCAATTTGCTTGAGATGCCGCGTTCCGGGCAGCTCAGCATTGCGGGCAACCAGTTTGATTTCGCGAAGGCGCCGGGCGACAAAGCGATTCGCGAACTGCGCCGTAACGTCGGCATGGTGTTCCAGCAGTACAATCTGTGGCCGCACCTGACGGTGCTGGATAATCTTATCGAGGCGCCGTGCCGGGTGCTCGGGCTCAGCAAAGAGGCCGCACGTAAGCGTGCCGATAAACTGCTGGAGCGCCTGCGCCTGACGCCGTATGTCGATCGTTATCCGCTGCATCTTTCCGGGGGTCAGCAGCAGCGTGTGGCGATTGCGCGCGCGCTGATGATGGAGCCGCAGGTGCTGCTGTTCGACGAACCGACGGCCGCGCTGGACCCGGAAATCACCGCGCAGATAGTCAGCATTATCCGCGAGCTCTCCCAGACCGGGATCACGCAGGTGATTGTGACGCATGAAGTGGAAGTGGCGCGTAAAACCGCCAGCCGGGTAGTCTATATGGAAAATGGACACATTATCGAGCAGGGCGACGCGAGCTGCTTTAGCGCCCCTGCGACCGAGGCGTTTAAAAACTATCTTTCCCACTGAAGATGACCGGAATAATGACAATGAAAAACGTATTGATTGCCGCGCTTCTTGCAAGCGTTAGCCTTTCCGCCGCCGCAGCACAAACTATTCGTTTCGCAACCGAAGCCTCTTACCCTCCGTTTGAGTCCATGGATGCAGGCAACAAAATCGTCGGTTTCGACGTCGATCTGGCCAATGCGCTCTGTAAAGAGATCGATGCGACCTGCACCTTCACTAACCAGGCGTTCGACAGCCTGATCCCGGCGCTGAAATTCAAGCGTGTGGATGCTGTCATGGCTGGCATGGATATCACGCCTGAGCGCGAAAAACAGGTGCTGTTTACTACGCCGTACTACGACAACTCCGCGCTGTTCGTAGGCTTGCAGGGTAAAAACAGCAGCATTGAGCAGCTGAAAGGCAAGCGCGTGGGCGTGCAGAACGGCACCACTCACCAGAAATACATTACCGACAAACACCCGGAAATCACCACGGTGCCGTATGACAGCTACCAGACCGCGCGTCTGGATCTGCAAAACGGCCGTATCGACGCCGTGTTCGGCGACACTGCCGTTGTGACCGAGTGGCTGAAAACCAACCCGAAACTGGCCGCCGTCGGCGATAAAGTGACGGACAAAGACTACTTCGGCACCGGCCTTGGCATCGCGGTTCGTCAGGGCAACACCGAGCTTCAGCAGAAATTCAACACTGCGCTGGAGAAAGTGAAGAAAGACGGCACTTACAAGGCCATCTACGACAAATGGTTCCAGAAGTAATCGCCTGAATGAACGATATGTTACCTTTAGCAAGCGCCGCCGGGATGACCGTCGGCCTTGCCGTTTGCGCGCTTGGCCTGGGGCTGGTGCTGGCGATGCTGTTCGCCGTACTGGAATCGGCGAAGTGGCGGCCGGTCGGCTGGCTTGCCACGGCGCTGGTTACCCTTCTGCGCGGCCTGCCGGAAATCCTGGTGGTGCTGTTTATCTATTTCGGCTCCTCGCAACTGCTGCTCACCCTCTCGGACGGCTTTACGATCCCGCTTGGTTTCACGTCCATTCCGGTACAAGTGCAGATCGATAATTTCGACGTCAGCCCATTCCTGTGCGGTGTGATTGCCCTCGCCCTGCTTTATTCCGCCTATGCCTCGCAGACGCTGCGCGGCGCGCTGAAAGCGGTGCCGCAAGGCCAGTGGGAATCGGGCCAGGCGCTGGGCCTGTCGAAATCGGCGATTTTCTTTCGTCTCGTGATGCCGCAGATGTGGCGCCACGCGCTGCCGGGGCTTGGCAACCAGTGGCTGGTGCTGCTGAAAGACACCGCGCTGGTGTCGCTGATTAGCGTGAACGATTTGATGCTGCAAACCAAAAGCATCGCCACCCGCACCCAGGAGCCGTTTACCTGGTACATTATCGCGGCGGCGATTTATCTGGTGATCACCCTGATAAGCCAGTACATCCTCAAGCGTATCGACCTGCGCGCCACGCGCTTTGAGCGGAGGCCGGGCTGATGCTGGATTACTTACCAGAGCTGTTAAAAGGGCTGCACACCAGCCTGACGCTCACCGCGGCGTCGATCGCCGTAGCACTGGTGCTGTCGGTGATCTTCACGATTATCCTGACGCTGAAAACGCCGGTGCTGGTCTGGATCGTGCGCGGCTACATTACGCTCTTTACCGGTACGCCGCTGCTGGTGCAGATCTTCTTGATTTACTACGGGCCGGGGCAGTTCCCGTCACTGCAGAACTATCCGTGGCTGTGGCATGTGCTCTCCGAGCCGTGGCTGTGCGCGCTGGTGGCGCTGTCGCTGAACTCGGCGGCGTATACCACGCAGCTCTTTTACGGGGCTATCCGGGCGATCCCGGAGGGCCAGTGGCAGTCCTGCGGGGCGCTGGGCATGAGCCGTAAAGATACGCTGGCGATTCTGCTGCCGTATGCGTTTAAGCGCGCGCTGTCGTCTTATTCCAACGAAGTGGTGCTGGTGTTCAAGAGTACGTCGCTTGCCTACACCATTACGCTGATGGAAGTGATGGGCTACGGGCAACTGCTGTATGGCCGCACCTATGATGTGATGGTGTTTGGCGCGGCGGGCGTGATTTATCTTATCGTCAACGGCCTGCTGACGCTCCTGATGCGCGTAATCGAGCGCCGCGCACTGGCGTTTGAGCGCCGCAGTTAGTTCTCTCTGCCCTCTCTCTTTGTGGGAGAGGGTTTTCTGTTTTATGGCGGGTGCGCGTCGCTTACCCGCCCTACGCAAATCTGAATCTTCTTTGTAGCGCGGGTAA
>ERZ1108166.357-NODE-357-length-46156-cov-27.448060_pt1 | contig 46156 bp, 73 predicted proteins | sample MGYA00403702_ERZ1108166 | MGnify/ENA primary metagenome ERZ1108166 (study PRJEB35170, sample SAMEA104062401) | human gut metagenome | biome: human gut; feature: human-associated habitat; material: faeces | place: Denmark | collected 2012-05-01 ...
GAAACTTGACTTTTAATCAAGTTGTCCGGGGTTCGAATCCCCGATGCTTCACTAATCGAAAAAGCTGGAAACCCTAGTAAAATCAAGGGTTTTCAGCTTTTTTGCGTTGTCGGAATGAAATTATTGAAAAATCAAAGTAAGGGATTGTAAGGGTATGTAAAGGAATGTAAATGTGTCATTTTCGTGTCACATCGGATCACATAGAAAGAGCAGCTTCTACCGCTCCGGCGGTGTCCTCTTTTTCCAGCATGATGTGATTGTAAATCCTCAAAACCATTGCTTCGTCATCCCCCAGGAGAGACGCAATATTCTTGATCGAGATACGCGGGATCTGGTAGCAGAGCGACGTACAGTAGTTGTGACGGAAGATATGGGCTGTTAGTCCGCAGACGGGCTTTTCAGCGACTCTATTCATTTCCTTTATGATTCTTTCCCACTTCCGGCGGTAAGAGGATTTAGACACCATTTTGTCGCCCTGCATGGAAAACAGAAGTGTTCCCTTGATGCAGAACCGCACGTAGCTTTCCAGCGACGTATAGAGCTGCGGCGGAATTGGAACCTGCCGGAATCCGTTCTTCGATTTCGGTTCTTTGATGCTCGGTTTCCCGGCATCATCAAATTCAACGGCCTTGTTCACGTTGATGATTTTTTTGGAAAAATCAATATCAAACCGAGTAAGGGCGAGAACTTCTCCACATCTTAATCCGGTACAGTACAGGATATCCACAAAAATTCGATCAGATGGGGATAACTCAGCATCTTGCATCGCCTTTTTCTCGTTTGCGGTCAGCGGCCGCTTTTCATCTGCTTTGTAGTCGATCGGCTTCATCACGTCTTTTAGATCCTCGAGCAGGTTGGCAGGATATAAACGGTCATGCACCGCGGCCTTCATGATCTGAGAGAACGTAATCTGTAGCTGTTGCTGGATGCGCTTCTTTCCGGCCGCGTCGTTGAGCACCGTCTGATAATGGATCGGAAGAACATCGCAGAGCCGCACGCCGTCCATCTGCTGCAGGTGCTTCTCGATGATGTTCCTGTACATCCTCTTCGTGTTGTTGGACGCTTCGGCCTTGTAGACTTTCAGCCACCTGCCTGCATAGTCCAGGAACAGGATGTTCTTGTCCCGTACAGTTTCCAGATTCTTAATCTTGTCGTTGTAAGCTGTCACTTTTGCTTCCAGATCCTTACTGCTTTTCTTCGACCGGATCGTAATATAGTGCTTTTTCCCATCAACATAACTTCCATCCCACACACGAGCTTGAAAATACCCGTTCTTTTGCTTTGTATATTTCGCCTTTGCCATCTATAGGCTCCTTTCGTTTAGTGGCTGGAAAAGCCACAGAGACGGCGCAAAATGGGTGCAAAAAAGCGGCCGCAAACAGACGGGAAAAAAATAGTCGAAAAAAATCGAAAATTTTCCCGTTCCACTTGCGAAGCCGCCGGAAGTGTGATAACATAATCATGTTCATTAGATTAGATTATTCCTTCCGGGGAGTAACCTCTTATGAAAGGCCTAACAGATTGCGCCACAGTCTGTTAGGCCATTTTTTATTATCTATACATAATACGGATTCGGTTTTCCTAGAATCGTAAACAGGTCGATAATCCAGCCGATTCCAAAAATCCCCAGGGTACAGAGGTACAGGATACCCATTCCGAATTTTCCTTCGTAGAATTTGTGTCCGCATAAAGTAAAAAGGCACAGGAAGAAAGCGACCCATTTATTTTTTGGCTTTCCTGTGACGTATACTCCTTGGCTTGCACTCGCCGCTGCCGCTGCTGATGAAGAAGCAGAAGAGGATGCGCTGCTACTGTTGTTGTTATTAATAATAACGTTCTTCTGATCTGTTTTAAGATCCTCAACCTGCTTTCCACACTTCGGACACACGACACAATCCGCGTCAATAACCTGTCCGCAATGTTTGCAATATTTTGTCTCTGCCATATTGACTCCCCCTATCTGCGCAGAACCGTGATAACCACGCCAAACATAACCCATTCCCTCATCTCGTCCGGGTTGTCGGGATCTATGGTTATGATATCCCCATACCCGTTTATCGGCTCCATTCTGCACGGTTCCGACTGGATAAATTTACGGATGTACGCCCGCCCGTTCTTTTTATTGACCAGGACGAATGTATCACCGTCCCTGGGCGGCCGCTTCGAGATTCCGATGATGTCGCCCTTGATATATACGGGATGTAAGTGGTTCGATGTTATCCGGATGCCACAGTGCAGCCGCTCTCCGTATTTCTTGATATATTCCGGGCAATACACATGCTCTTCATGTGCGGAATCCAGAACCATCCCATCTTCCATGTTTCCTGTCAGAAGCAGGACATCCAACATGTTCGCAGGGTCTTCCTCTTTGGCTTTCATCTCAAGCTCGAATTCTATTTTGGCGGTTATGTAGGCTTTCTGCCGATCTGTTAATTTGCGGAATTTGTTCAGCACTTCAATCTCGATACTGCGTTGCCCGAACATCTCGTATAAGAATCTTCCTGTCAGCTCATAGAGTTTCGGCGCAAGCATGATACTGAACGTGTCCACGCGGCGGGAAATGATGTTCCGGTAAGAAGATGCCGAAATCCCCAGCTTTTTCGCGAAATCACATTGAGTATACCCGAGCTTTATGCGCTCTTTTTCCAGATTTTCCGCAAACGTGTCTAACATCTCTTTCTTTGTAGTCACCTTAAATTCCCCCTTTGTATCAAGATTCTGACGAAAATTATCAAGCAAAAGAGCAAGCACACATGAAATTACGTCAACATCTTGTGCGGTATCCGGTGTAATATAAGTATAAAGATGTTATACAGAAAATTTTACCATATTTTTAAAAACTGTCAATAAGGGGGGAGAAAAAAGTTGAAAAATTAGAGATTCTGTATATCGAAATAGGCAGATACGTGGCGCACGGTTGACATTATCGAACAAATGTTCTATAATCGTGGTATCACTATTTTGATTGGCACTGTCAGGGAGGTACATAATCATGAGAGATGAACAACCGGAAGACAAAAAGAAAGAAATAAAACGGATGATTGAGCAAATAGAAAGTGAAAAGATGATTGAACTTATCTATTGGTTCGTCAGAAGAGGATACAAAGAAGAAAGAGCGGGGGAGTGATCCCCGCTCTTTTTGTGTCACATAACGAATTTTTCAAAAAAATCACAAAGCAAATCTTTTTTCTCTGGGCTTAGCTTGTCGTAATAAAGAACGATTCTTTTAAATCTGCTATCGTTAAGTCCTATTTTCATTGCCACATCGGCGTATTCAGCATCAATTTCTTTTTCTTCCTTAAGGTCTGTAAGATCAGTCATTCCTATTCTGAAATAATCAGCCAACGCTCGTATTTTTCCAGTACCAGGCATTGCTTTTCCTGTACACCACATATTAAATGTTGTTACGTTTACTCCAAGGTCTTTAGCAACATCTTTCTGCATTTTTTGAGACAAGGCAATGTAACGATTGAGATTTTTCGCAAAAATTTGTTTCTGCTCTTCATCTGTCAACGGGTTCTCACCTCCTTCCTCTATAGAATACATCACTTTCATAAAAAATTCAATACTAAATCCAATTATTTTGGATTTTGGTGTTGACAATTCAAACAAATTGGATTATGATATAACCAACAAGACAGGAAGGAGGAAAATATATGCCGAAGATTTCACTTGAGGCGGTTCGCGTTAATGCACGCTATACCCAGAAAGCTTGGGCAAAAGAGTTTGGTGTTTCCAATTCTACAGTTCTTAATTGGGAGAAAGGAAAAACAGAACCTACTCTTTCTCAGCTTAGAAAAATGAGTGAATTATCTGGTATTCCGATGGATTTTATTTTTGTACCAGATAAATCCAATTAAATTGAATTGGAGGAGCAAATTTGAATAAGGTGGTCTATGTGATGGATTGCGGAGACTTTGTGAAAATTGGTGTTTCATCCAATGTAAAACGAAGATCGCAGGAAATTCCATACGAAGTAAAAAGAACTTTTTCAACGGAGCCTTTAGAAAATGCTTTTTCTCTTGAAAAAGAGATGCATGATTTCTTTGCAGAGAACAGATGTGATGACGCAGATGGAAGAGAGTATTTTTCGGTTCCGTTTGAAAAAGCCGTAGAGGTTTTAAAAACTAAAGACCCGAGACTCCATCGAAAAGAAAAAGATTTGCACAAAGAGAAAATCATGCTAAATGTAATTTCCAAACTGTATTATATGAACGATTTTGACCTTGGCTATCTTGCTGGACTTGCTGATTTCACAACAATTCCAGAGGAAGATGAGGAAGCAACTTTTTTTGAACATGGAATAAGGGCGCTTACGGAGCTTAGCCATGATGATCTAAAACTGGTTTTGGTTTACGCTACAGCGTTCCGAGACAAAGCCGAAGCGGACAAAGCCCGGTTACAGAAAACATAAGGAGAAAGCCATGAAGAAAACGTTTATCTTGGCTCTGAACATATTCTTATTTCTTTTCGCGGCGATGAACGGAATTAAGGAGAAGAGAACAGAGCCAAAGATTCTATATTGGTCGGCGGCAGCGTTGACCGCGTTAGCGATCATGGACGGATTCTGAAACAGGAGGTGGATATGCGGAAAAATTTAAAATGGCCAACGTCCTCTCCAAAGACAGGAAAGGAGGTCAGCCATGAGAAATAGAGTTGCGTTTTGGATTCTTTGCAGTGCACTTTCTATAACCTGCGGAGCATTTGGTTGTTTTCTTGCTCATTGGCTTTTCAGATAATTAATGAACAAGAAGGTCGGTAATCAATCCGGCGATTACGCTTGCGACCACGCTAAAGAGAGTTACAAGAAAATCATGACGACGCTGCTTTTTGCGAAGTTCTCTTTCCTTGGCTTCTCTTAGCTGAACTTCCATAGGAACGAATGTTCCGTTTGCAAGGTTAGGAATATGAAAATCCATTTTCGCACCTCCTTTCAAGCGGAGTATACCACAAAAAAGAGGGAGAATCGATGGAAAATAGCAAAAAATTGGAAAATTCGACATTAGCAATTATCCTCAGCGTGATTTCGATTTTAATAAATGTTTTCTTTAACGGAGAAAAACTATTAAGAAATTTATGCTGGCTTTTAGAAAAAATCGTGCATTTTTTACCATTTTAATGCACAGCAAAATGCAACTAGGAACATTGCAATTTGCTTAGTAACGTTATCATAACGTTACGCTAACAGAGGTGTAGCGTCACAGTAACGCCCCTAGAATAAGAATAAGAAAGAGAATAAGAAAAAGATATAAAACATATTGAGCATCGCAAGCGTTGCTCGGTAAGCAAAATAGCTTTGTCTTGACCACAGAAAGAAGGTGGAAGCATGAACGAGTTGAAAGGATTCTACTCAGACCAGTTCGGAGCGATCCGGGCGGTGAATATTGACGGCGAACCGTGGTTCAATGCTACTGACATCACAACCGCATTGGGTTACAGAAACTCGCGGGATGCGGTTGCAAAGCACGTAGCGAGAGAAGATGCACGGCTTTTCCTAAAGTCGCAAATCGCGACATTAGAGGATTTCCCAAACAGAGGGCTTACATTCATCAACGAGTCCGGGCTGTATGCGCTGATCTTCGGTAGCAAGCTGGAGAGCGCAAAACAATTCAAACGCTGGGTGACAGCCGAGGTTCTCCCGGCGATACGGAAAACCGGTGGGTATCAGCAGACAGCACCGCAGGGAAAGGAACTTCTGGCTTTGGCAGTCCTCGAAGCGAAGAAAACCATTGAGGAGCAGAATAGAGCCATTGAGCGGATGCGTCCGAAAGAGATTTTCGCGGACGCAGTGAGCGCAAGCAAAACGTCAATCTTGATTGGCGACCTTGCAAAGCTGATTAAGCAGAACGGGGTTGACATCGGCGAGAAGCGGCTCTTCCAGTGGATGCGGGAAAACGGTTATCTGATCCGAAAGGACGGAGCCAGTTACAACATGCCGACTCAGAAGAGCATGGATCTCGGCGTAATGGAGATCAAGGAGTCAACCATAACCCAGCCGAACGGAAATGTTCGGATCAGCCGCACCCCGAAAGTAACGGGGAAAGGGCAGAGATATTTCGTCAACAAAATTCTATCCGCAATGGCATAGCAGAGATGGCAATGCTAAGGAAAAGCTCAGCGTAGAATTGAAATGCGAGGGCAAGGCAAAGAATAGACTGGCATAGAGACGCAAAGGAGCAGAAACGCGCGGGCATGATCAGCGATGAAAAAGCCAAACGTTGAGTAGAAAGGCTACGGAATAGCGATGCACCGTCATGAGCTGAAAAGCAAAGGAAGAGATACGAAAGACTGGGCAACGAAAAGCCATGGAATGGCGCCGAACAGTAGAGCTGAGCGAGGGCATGGTACAGCGAGCCAACGAACCGGAATGCTACGGAAAGGAATCGCAGGTCGGAGCAAAGGATATGAGCGGAATCGAAATGCGACGCAATGGAATAGCACTGGAAGCCAGGATGAGCAACGGCATAACAAGGCAATTCATCGATTAGAGTGGACAAGCAAAGGAAATGAAGTGCGGCGGATTGATACGCAGGTGAGCAGCGAAGAGGGCAGAGCGCCGAAATCAAAAAATAAAAACGAAAAGGAGAAAGCAACATGCAGGAAATCAAAGTAAGATTAACATTCACCGAAGAGATTCTTGGAACAGCGGCGGCAGATAAGGAGATCCACAAGACCTATATTGCGTCTCTGGCACCGAATGCGCCGAGCAAGAAGGAAGAGGTCGAAGCAGTCGGCGTGGAAGAGACGATTGAGAAAGCAATGACCGTTTTCCCGAGAAACAAAGAGGGCGTGCCGATCTATTGGGACTATCAGATTAAGGGATTTTTCAAAGACGCGGCCGGAATGCTGCGTAAGGTCCCGAACACGAAAAGCTCGAAAATTAAGGCGTACAAGAAAGAGATTGACGGGCTGATTTTCGTGAAAGAGCGTCAGATCCCGATTCACTTTGACGGAGAGATCGGAAACTGCGAGCGGCCGCTGAGAGGACAGACACCGCAGGGCGAGCGCGTGGCGTTAGCAAACAGCGAGAGCATCCCGGCGGGGGCGTGGATCGAATTCACGGTGCAGTGCTTGACTGATGGATTGGCGGGAGCCGTGACAGAGTGGCTTGATTACGGAATGCTCAGAGGTCTTGGACAGTGGAGAAACTCAGGGAAAGGCCGCTACCTGTGGGACTGGCTGGACGAAAAAGGGAACGTGATAGGAGGAAACAGAAGTGTCCATAAGGACAGAAAATAAAAGCATCTATTGGGCGTGGAAAGCCATGAAACAAAGATGCAAAAATCCAAAATGCAAAGCGTACAAAAATTACGGAGCACGGGGAATAAAAGTTTGTGATGAATGGGAAAAATTTGAGCCGTTTTTAAGTTGGTGTTTAGAGAATGGATATCAAAAGGGCTTAGATTTAGACAGACGTGATAATAACGGAAATTATTCTCCAGATAACTGCAGGTGGATTTCACGAAAAGAAAATCTAAACAATCGAAGAAACACGATTTTCATTGATGTAAACGGAGAAATCCTTCCGGAAACTGTTTGGTCAGAAAAACTCGGAATAGATAGGGCGCTCATCAAGTATTGGATAAAAACAGGAGGAAAATCTTATGCAGAAAAAAGGGCAAAAGAAATTTTAAGAAATGGTTACAAACCGAAAGATTTTGGATATAGCCATAGAAAAGCGATCCAACACGTAGAAACAGGAATCGTTTTTGAATCTGTTAGGAAAGCGGCAAATTATTTTGGAATTGCTCCGTGTACTATTTCCAATGCAATGAGAAGCGGAAGGAAAACAGGAAAAGGTAAATTTGTTTGGGCAGAATCATAGGAGGAACATGGAAGAAACGACATGGGAGCAGGCGGAAGGCTTCGCAGTCAGCGTGATACGAGAAGCCAGAATAAGAGCAAAATTCTGGTTCGGCGCTTGGCTGGTAACTTTCGTGGTGCTGATAACGGTTGTGGCGGCCGTGTTGGTGATGTAGTAAGGAGGTTCCCCGGATGGAAGAAATTACGAAAGCAGAAGCGGAAAAGATGCTCTTTATGTTTCTGGGCAGAGAGGTCAGGATCAGAGAGAAAACAGAAGAAAACCGGATTCGATATCCGGCGAGGTATATGCGGAAATCGGAGCTGCTTAAGCTGAAAAACCCGTTATTGGGCGAAGCGGTACTTGAACGCGCCGAGAAATACGCACCGGCGGGGGTTGTGAGGAAAATCAACCCGATGAAGAAAAACAGCCCGCTTGTGTTCGACACAGTGGAGCTGGAGAAATGGAGGGCGAAGCATTGAAGAAAAAAATTGTAGCAGCAGAAGTGATTCTGTGGGTTACGGCACTCGTGGCCATCAGCAATATCAATTGGGGCGGGTTCTTCTGGTGCTTTTCGCTGATGATTCTCGGGTATCTTGCTTTTCTGGCGGTTGACGCGGAGGAGAAGAGAAAGAAAACAGAAGCCGAAAAGGCGGAAAAGAAGAAAGACAGAGTGTTCCAGATGTGGTTGAGAATGTAAAAAATGCCCTCCGGAGAAACGAAGGGCATCCGTAAAAAGACAACATCATCATAGCACATGAAAGGAGAAAAGGCAATGGGAATGAAAGGTTTTAAGGGATTCGGGAAAGATTTTTCCTGCAAAGGGAAACAGTACGAGGAAAACACGACATATGAGGAGCACGGTGTGGGATGCTGCCATAAAGGCGTTATGCACTTCTGCGAGGACCCGTGGGAGGTTCTGAACCATTACGACCTCGTGGATGGCAACGGAAATTTTTCTGAATTTGCGGAAGTAGAAGCATTGGGGCAGGTATGGAATGACGGAGAAAAGCGGGCAACAAATAAAATTCACATCGGCGCAAAACTCGAACTTAAAGGGTTCTTGAAAGCGTGCATTGATTTCACGCTTGAAAAAACGAAATATGAGTATGGAACGAATCTGTCCGGTGACTACGCGAAGATCGGCTCGTCCGGTAACTACGCGCAGATCGGCTCGTCCGGTGACTCCGCGCAGATCAACAGCACCGGAGAAGACGCTGTGATTATGTGCGCAGGCAGAAGATCAAAAGCAAAAGGCAAAAAGGGGAGCTGGATCACGCTTGCGGAATGGGTGAAAGATGAAGAAAAAGGACGCTATGTGCCGGTCTGCGTAAAAACAGAGCGCGTAGACGGCGAAAAAATCAAAGAGGACACTTATTACACGCTGAAAAACGGAGAATTTGTGGAGGTAGAAGAATGAAAAAGTATGAATATGTAGGCTTGGATGTAAGTGTAGAAAAAAGCGCGGCAGATGCGGCAACATGTTACATCGAAGCAGTACGCCGGTATCTGGAAAGCGAGAAATTCCCGCAGGTTGAGACAATCGCGGCGATTCTCGGACTGAAAGAAGTGGAGGTGCAGCCATGTGGGACAGCGACGAAAACGGGAGAAGAGTGCTGATCTGTGATTTTTGCGGCGAGGTCATTGCGTCTGCAAAGCCTGGATATTACGGCGAGGACTACGTAGAGGTCAATGGCGAGTGCATCCACACAGAAAACTGTATGGACAGATGGATTCATGAGCACAGAAAGGAAGCTACATATGGCGAAAATAGATGAGAAAATCATGCAGATCCAGACACGGATCAAGGTTCCGAAGAACCACGTTAATGAGTTTGGAAATTTCAAATATCGGAGTGCCGAGGATATCATGAAAGCGTTGAAGCCGATGGAAAAAGAGCTGCTAGTGTCAGTACAGATCACCGACGAAGTGGTAGCGGTAGGAGTGAACGTGTATCTGCGGGCGACGGTGACCGTGTACGACCTGGAAAGCGGAGAAAGCCGTAGCACAAGCGCTTTTGCGCGGGAACCGGCGACACCGAAAGCTAAGATGGATGAAAGCCAGACAACCGGTTCTGCATCGTCCTACGCGCGGAAATACGCGCTCTCAGGAATGTTCCTGCTCGATGACAGCATTGATCCGGATTCTAACAGGGCGATTGACAGCGGAGAACCTTGCTCGGATGCGCAGGAAAAAACCATCCGGGAACTGGCGGAAAAACACAATGTCAATCTTGATGAGCTGTATAAGAGACAGAAAGTTAAGAATAACCGCCCGACGGCGATGCAGGCCGGAAAGATTCTTAACATGTTCAAAAAACAGCTCGGGGGCGAGTGATGCACGCTCTGGCTGAAATCGTAAAATCCGTAGAAAAAGACGGTGATACGTGGCTTGTAGTGCGGCTGCCGAAAAACAGACTGAAAGAAGAAATCGAGAACAAAACCATCACGAACACAGAAATGCGTTTTGACGATGGGCGGCATATCTCCAATCTGCAGCGGAAGAAAGCATACGCAACCATCCGGGATATAGCTATTGAGTTGGGCTATCTCCCGGAGGAGATGAAAGAGATTATGAAATGCAACTACATGATCGAGACCGGAGAGCCGTATTTCTCCCTTTCAGACTGTTCAATGGGGACGGCACGGGATTTCATTACGTTTGTGATGGATTTCGTCTTGAAAGAGGGAATACCGCTCTCAGACAGCGGAATAGAGCGCGCGGATGATGTCGGGAAGTACCTGTACGCGTGCATCAAGCACAGAAAATGCGCGGTGTGCGGGAAAGATGGCGAAATCCACCATGTTGATACAATCGGCATGGGAAATGACCGGCGGCGGGTGGACGATTCTGGATACCGGAAAATCTGCCTGTGCAGGACGCACCACACGATCGCACATCAACGCGGAATGCCGAGCTTCGAAAAAGTGTATCACGTATACGGAATTGTTGTAGATGATAACCCGGATGGGAAGTCATAGAGTCCAGCATGGAACTGTCAACAGAGTATCTCAAAACGGTTCATGATTATACGTCACGAAAAAAGGCGGCTGGCTGGAGCCGCCGGAAAGGGGCAGAAATGCCGATTAACAGTAAACAGAAGGGCAAGCGTTTCGAACTGGAGCTTTCCAGAAAGTTCCGGGAATATGGCTACACGGAGTCACGCCGGACCGCGCAATACTGCGGAAATACCGGTGACGCATCCGATGTTGTAGGCCTCCCGGGAATCCACGTGGAAGCGAAACATCAAGAGAGAATGCAGCTCTATGATTGGATGGATCAGGCGAAACACGACGCGAAAGAAAGAGGAAAAGACGTTTTGCCCGCAGTATTCCACAAAAGAAACAATCATAAGATCCTGGTCACGATGGAACTCGACGATTGGATGACAATATTCCGCGAATACGAAGCGGGAATGAGTCTGAAAGAAGGTGCGGACGATGGGCGAGGTTAAGTGGGTTAAGATGTCGATAGACATGTTCGATAATCGAAAGATCAAGTATCTGCGCGGCCTGCCGGAGGGAAACAACATCGTTCTTATCTGGGTCATGCTGCTGACGCTGGCCGGACGGTGCAATTCCAATGGCTATATTTTCCTTACCGAAAACATCCCGTACACTCCGGCGATGCTCGCAAATGAGCTTGGATTCCCAGAAAGTACTATTCTGGTAGCCATGAAAGCGCTGGAAAGTATGGGAATGATAAGCCGAAACGAGGAAAACACGCTTCTGATCCCTGGATGGGAAGAACATCAGAACGTAGCCGCGCTGGAACAGATCCGGGCGAGCAACCGGAAGCGGCAGGCGCGGTACAGGGAACAGGCGAAAATAGAAGCTGTGGATCAGGAAACACCGCCGACTGTAGATGAGAAGCAAGAGGAACACGAAGAACCAGAAGAGCCGAAGCCGTCGAAAAAGGAGGAGGAAACCAAAGAAGCAAAGATTCTTTTCGAGCGGCTGTGGAGCCTGTATCCGAACAAAAAAGGCAAGGGGAAGGTAAGTGATACAGCAAAGAAAAAACTGCTTAAAATCGGGCAGGAAGAGCTTGAGAGAGCAATTCAGAGGTATAAGACGGAACTGGAAAAGGAGGGCTGGAGACTGCCGCAGTACGGCAGTACCTTTTTCAATTCTGGTTACGTGGATTATCTCGACGCGAATTATGAGCCGGGAAAAAGAGAGCCGACGAAGCAGCAGAAAGAAAACAAATTCAACAATTTCAACCAGAGGGACTATGATTTCGCGGCGCTGGAACAGGCATTGACAGGAGGTTAAGCATGGTATCAGTAATCAAAACAGCAATTATCTGCGCAACAGTAGCGTTTTGCTTCTTCCAGATGATGAAACGCTAAGAAAAGGACAGGGGAGGGACCTATGAGCAACAAATTGAAGAAAAAGCCGTCAACGCGGTTAAGCCCTGAGTTGATGACAGCCGCAGAAGTGAGCGGGATCACAGGCGTAAAGCTCGAGATCCTGCGGAAATGGGTGGACAGGATGCAGAGAAACCTGTCCGAAGCCTACCAGAAAGAAGCACAGGAAAAGCTGCTGAAAGCAGAGGACTGCATCAGCGCGGCGAACGTCGTGTGCTCGGCACTGGCGATCTATGAGACCTGGGGGTACAAAAAGGCGCTTGACCGGTACATGGACAACTACACTGCGGCAGTACGGAAAATGAACAGTGTAGGTCTGGCTAAGATGTACGAGGAGTTGCACGAAAAGACCGGCGCGACGCTGGAATTTGAGGATATGGATCTCGCAAAAGAGTTTGGCTTTGGAGTGAACGAAAATGGCACGAAAAAGTAAATACCCAAAAAACAACTTTCCGCTCCCGCTTTTACGAGAGTGGGACAAGGCAAGAAAAAGAATCGTCGGAGAGGAGGACGGAAATGGAAATAATCGGAATAATTCTGTTTTGCGCTGCGGTTCTGGCGTGCACAAAAATGGTACTTGACCCGCCGGAGCGACCGAAGGATCCGCGGGAGGATGAAGAACAGGAACAGTATCTGAAGGAATGGAGCAGGAACCATGGGAAAAACGAAAAAAGCAAAGTGGAAAAGTAGAGAAGAGCACAACGACTATATCCATGCTGAATGCTCTGGTTGTGGCTTTCAGATTGAGAGTTATGATGCAGTTGAAACAGGAAGATCCAGTACAGAATATATCAAAGCAAAATGGAAGTTCTGCCCGAAGTGCGGAGCTAAAATGACAGTGTAGTGCCGATTATGGCGCAGAAACTGGTAGAAGACAACTGCCCATACCTAAAAGTAGGGGAGCGGGTGCCGAATCTGAATATCGATGACAGCCAGGAACAGTTGAGATTTGCGTGAGGAAAAAGGAGAAGGAATGATAATTAAGAGTCAAAACAAAGATCTTGTGGTAGATACATACGGAAATGATTTCCATATGTTCTGCGGACCGGACGGCCGGTATGGTATCGAGACAAGAGCAGGTGTAGTAGGAGTCTATAAAACAAAAAAGAAAGCAGAAAAGGTTCTTGATGAAATTGCTGAGCAAATTGGATGCTGCAAAGCAGATGAAATCATTTACGCGGGTAGAGGGATCGGCGGAATCCGTGTAACCGTGTATCAAGCGCTTGCACAGGAATATGTGTATCAAATGCCAGCAGAAGAGGAGGAAGAAGATGCTGATTAGAAGACAGGACAAGAAAGCAATCTTCAATATTGATACTTGCAGAGTGCTTTATGTGGCTGAGACGGTTGGAGGTTGTTTTAAAATCTGCGCAGACCAATTCGAACAGCTTGGAACTTACAAAACAGAAGAAAGAGCGATGGAAGTGTTGCATCTGATTGCAAAACAGAGCGCACAGTGCAAAGCAGTAGAGATTCTGTGTGGGCCGGTATATAAGGGACAAACGCAAAGCATGGTTTTGTTGGCGGAAGAAATCGAAAAAATTTGGTATACAGATATGCCGGAGGAGTGAAGATGGGAAGAGTGAAAAGACTTACCGAAGATTCTTTTGACGGTACCGCATATATTAAGCAGTGCGGTACCAGTTGCCCGTATGACGGGGAATACTGCGCGTCAGATGAATGCCCGGTACTGAATGAGACCGCCGAGAAGCTTGCGCGGTATGAGAGATTGGAGGAGCAGATCGCGAAGTCGGCAGAGCGATATATCCAAAAAGGAATTGCTATGCCTTATGCTGTAATGCCAGAAGTGACAAGAGGAGTAGTTAAAACGGTCTTTGAAGGGTTTGGAGGAGGTGAGGAAGAATGAGTAGAGCATACAAATGTGACAGATGTGGCGCACTGTATGAGCCGTATGAGGGAGAGAATAGATATGATGTATTAAAGCCAACTAAAGTAATGATTAATTCATTAGCAGAAGATATACTAAATGTATATGACATTTCTGTTCCGATTCAGAATATTGGTGATATTGTTGAAATATTAGGTGGTACTATCCAAAAAGAAACTTCATTTTCAGATGGCGCAGTTGAAAAGGAAGGGGATGGATTTAGGATTATTGTATCCCCATATCAAGACGAAAAAAGAGAAAGATTTACAATTGCGCATGAATTAGGACATCTCTTTCTTCATATGGGATATAGAACTAATAAAGAGTTATGGGCAAGACAAGAGAATAACATTTATCATCGAATAGGAAGCTCCGAAAAAGAATATCAAGCAAATGAGTTTGCAGCAGCTTTTTTAATGCCAGCATCGGAATATCTTACAGTTCTTAAAAGGATTGCGGACGGTAACGTAGTAGATACTTCCAAGATTGCAGAGTATTTTAATGTGTCGGTAGAAGCTGCATCTAATCGAGGAAAATTTTTGGGGTATTTAAGATGGTAAAAGAAGATCAGACATTAAGTAAATATAGCAAGCTAATTGAAGACTTAGAAAGCATGAACTTGGATGAAGAAGGAGAGAAAAAATCAAAATGACAAAAGAAGAACTTGTGATAGGGAACAGGTATAAGATCCGCCGCCCGTCAATCGCGGATGGCAACGTAAATTCGTATCAGTGGAGCGATGCAACTTTGGTTGATATCTCTACACATATTGCGGTATTCAGTGTGGGAGAGTATTGCGTCACCTACAAATTCTGCCAGTTAAGAGATGAGGTAAAAGAAGCGTAACGCAGAAAGGAGCTGCACCATGAGCATTCGTAGCACATTTTTGAAAGATTACGGGATTTCGAAAGAACTTGGGGATAAGATCGTATCATATTGCAGAAACGCGCACGACTACGACCAGAATCTTATCTTGCAGGCCGCACAGAAGACTTGCCCGGAGATATCGAGTGCCCTGTTCGCGAATCTTACGCTTGGAATTGGATATGACCGGATCAGCCAGGTGCAGTACATCCCAATGCAGCGGAAAGATTTCCAGGGATACAGGCGGAAGACAATCGAGGAGCTGTATAGATTGCTGCTTTTGCACGGGAAGGAGTTATGATGAAAATTGGAAACAAAAATGTTGCAGAAATCCAGATACTGGACAGAGACAATGATCTGATCGTAAGCATGGTTGATGAAAACGTAATTATTGAGAAAGATTATAAGGTGGTTTTAAGACTGGAAGGAGAAGAGAAAATAGAAATATATCCAGAAGAGTAAGGAAAAGAGCGGGAATAAACCCCGCTCTTTTCCTTTTTTTAAAAAATAAGTGTTCCGCCTATTGACGTATACGTCAATGAGTGGTATAATAAAACCATCAAAAGAAAACAAGGAGGAAATCAAAATGAAGACATACGATTTATCGAAGATCATGAAAAGAGCATGGGAGCTGGTGAAGAAAGAATCAATGACGATTTCCTCCGGTTTAAAGAAAGCGTGGAAGGAGGCAAAAACGAAATATATTTCAGTAAAAGAATGGTTTTTCAACAAAGAACAGGATAAGGCAGAAAAATATAATACATTCTTTGATTTTGAAAGAAACGAAGACGAAACCATAAAAAGAGAAAATGGTTATGTTTTTGCAGAGGTTGAAGAGATTATTACAGAAACAGAAAAAGCAATTAAAGTTAGAATCGCTACAGGCGGTGTTGTAGGATCCTATAAAGGATGGACTTGCTGGATTCCGAAAAGCTTAACTAAATAAAGGGGAAGGAAAAATGAAAATAAAAGAAATCAGAAAATACTCTGGACTGACACAGGATGCATTTTCGAAAAAATACAATATTCCAAAAAGGACTCTTGAGGGGTGGGAGTCAGGGAAAAGAAACCCGCCGGAATATGTTTTGATGTTACTGGAAAGAGTAGTGCAAGAAGATAGTGAAGGAGAAAAAAATAACATGAAAAAATATGAAATAATGAAAAACAGTGCAGAATTTAATTGGAAGCACAGGAAAGAGATTACAACCGGATGCACGATGGATGATGTGGAACCGGAAAAAATTGCAGAATTTAAAAAGCTGGAAGAAGCAGAGGAGGAGCTGAAAAAATACAAGACAGAAATCAGCGAGTCCGGCGGCATGTTTTCCGTGACGGAATACATGATAAGAGAAAATGAATATGACGAAGAAGGAGAGTGGATCTCCGGCGGAGACATATGGGACTTCTCTGATATGGAAATTTTTGTCGTAGACAGAGAAACAAGAAATTTAATAGCAGTTGCAGCAAATTACGAAGAAGCAGAAGAAACTGTTATGCGATACGAAGGAGAAACTGGAGCAGACATAATTTTTAGAATTTGATGAAAAATATAATAAAAGGGTACAACGAAAAGCCCCCATGCCAGTACACTAAGAATAGAAGTGTATTAGTATGGGGGTGATTTTTATGCCTACAAACAAGACTTACGAAAATCTTGAAAAAATGATGTTTTCCGGCGTGGGAGAGTATGGAATCCCCGAAATTATGCCAGAACAGTACAAGAAGTGCGAGTGGATCGGATTCAATTACGCTGCGAGCACTGAGAGGCGAGCCGGGAAGGGCGTGCATTTCTTCCTGGATGATTACCAGTTCGAACGGGTATGGAACAACCCGGACAGGTATATTGAGGTACTGAGAGACTATGACTACGTGCTTTCACCGGATTTCAGCATGTACACGGACTTTCCGAAAGCCATGCAGATTTACAACCATTACAGAAAACACTGGTGCGCGGCATATATGCAAATGAATGGACTGCGTGTAATACCTACGATCGCATGGAGCGATGAAAGCTCGTTCGAGTGGTGCTTTGATGGCGAGCCGGTGGGAAGCGTGGTGGCAGTATCCAGTGTTGGAACGCAGAACAGCAAGGCGAAAAAGGCGGCATTCCTGCGGGGATATGAAGAAATGATGAAACGATTATCACCGGAGCATGTGATCTTCTTCGGGAAAGTTCCGGAAGAACTGGAAGGGTACGTGGAAAAGGTCGCGGCATTCCAGGAGAGATACAAGAAGGAGGGAATCTAGTTGGGCGGACGAGGGGGGGCAAGCGGCATAGGCAAGAAAAGCCAATCCGCGTTGGACCCGAAAGCGAAAGAGCAGACGATCACGACATTCTACCGCCGGAATTCTATCTATGGTCCACACTATAGAGATGATGTGTATGAAGCGGTAGAACAAAAGAACGAAAAAGGCGGAATAGAGATTGTAAAAGCCTATGGAACGTTCGATAACAGCAACCCGAAAGCGAACACCAAAGACGTGACGTATAAAATCCAACATGGTATTGTGAGCTACGATGATTCCAGGGGAATTGAAAGTTACGGTATCAGATGGGACAAGGTAAGCAGCGTATCGGGACAAACTTACAACATACGAAGCATGTTAAAAGAAAAAGGCTTTCGGTGGGACGGAAAGACGAAGAGCTGGGTAAAGAAAGACTGATCGATAGGACGGGGAGGATATTATGGCAAACCTAAACGCGATCATTAAAAAATTGCAACGCGCGCTGGTGAAGAATGGGCAAATCGTGAAGATAGGGACAACACAGTTCTATTCGAAGGAGCAACAGAGAATGATAACCATGTATATACTCTCAACCCCTGTTGATTTCCTCGGGAAAGCTGGCGTGTGGAAACAAATGGACTATCAGATCATCAGGACAGCATCACAGCTTGACTTGCTGAACTGTCTGGTAGATATGTGGAGGGCACTGCAAGAATGGCAATAGACAGAGGTGATTAGATGAGCGTAACGAAAAAACAAAAAGATTTCTGCCATGAGCTGATGGAATGCGGAAACAAGGCGGAAGCGGCAAGAAAAGCGGGGTATTCTGAGAAGACAGCGCCGCAAATGGCAAGCGAGAACTTAAAAAAGCCGAATGTCAGAGAGTATTTACGACATCTGGAAGAGCAAGTAGAGAGCGAAAAGGTCGCAACTATCAAGGAAATACAGGAATTTTATACTTCGGTTATGCGAGGTGAAATAAATGATCAGTTTGGGCTTGAAGTGTCTATTGATACCAGAATGGCGGCAGGCCGGGAGCTTATGAAGCGAATTGAGCTGACGGAGAAAACGAAAGCAGGCGGCGAGGGCATTACGATCATCAACAATATTCCACGCCCGGAGGGAAAGAATGGAAAGCAGCGTAAACGCAGTAAATCTAACTGACATCATCGCGCCTGCTTTCTATGCTGTCCATTGGGATATTCTTGACGGAAACCACACTTATTATGACCTGTACGGAGGACGCGGATCCACAAAGTCATCATTTGTAGGTGTTGAAATTCCACTCGGGATGATGATGGACGCGGAAAAAGGAGAGCATACAAATGCTGTGATATTCCGAAAAGTTGGAAATACCCTGCGAGAATCGGTGTTTGAGCAGATCGCATGGGGAATTGATGCACTTGGTGCGAATGATCTTTGGTCGGCGAGTGTAAGCCCGATGCAGTACACTTATAAGCCGACCGGACAGAAGATCATCTTTCGCGGGCTGGATAAGGCAAAGAAAACGAAATCAATCAAGGCAAGCCGCGGATGGTTTAAATATCTGTGGTTTGAGGAACTTGACGAGTTCGCCGGAATCGAAGAAATCCGAACCGTACAACAGTCCGTGCTGCGTGGTGGCGATAAATTCGTTGTGTTCAAAACTTTCAACCCGCCGATCAGCCGGAGCAACTGGGCGAATGTATACGTTGAAGAACCACGAGACGACAGTTACAGGCACAAGAGCGACTACACAAGCGTTCCTGTTGAATGGCTTGGACAGCAGTTCATCGACGATGCAGAACACCTTAAAAAGACCAATGAGCGCGCGTATAAGCATGAGTATCTCGGTATTCCGGTTGGACTTGGAACGAATATATTTGAGCTTCTTGAGATCCGAACCATTACGGACGAGGAAATACAGAAATTCCAGTCTATCTACCAGGGACAAGACTGGGGTTGGTATCCGGATCCGAAAGCATTTATTCGGGCGGCTTATGTGCCTAATCAAGAAAAAGTGTATCTGCTTGACGAACTGGGCGGATGTAAGATCAGAAATGCCGCCATGGCGAAGCAGATCAAAGATAAGAGCTATGATGATTATTCTATATACTGTGGTGTAGACGAAGAGGAAAGCATAGTAGACTTCCGAGATGCAGGACTTCCGGCCAGAAGAGCGCTTGTTACTCCGGGCAGCCGAAAATATACTTTCGAATGGCTCCAGTGCAGAACGCTTGTTATTGATCCGGCACGGACACCACGATCATACAAAGAAATCATCAATTACGAACATGAAATTGATGCAAACGGAGAAGTGATAGCAGATTATCCAGACGGTGATGATCATTGGATAGATTCTCTCAGGTATGCTACGTCTCCAATATCAATGCGCAGGGGGTATAGTGCATAATGTGCGAATTTTGCGATGAGCTGAAAAACTGGAAAACATTAGAAAGATTCGATCAGCGTGCACGGTACATCTATCAGTGCAAACTGATCCGTAAGACGATGGTTGAGACACGAGCGGCTGGAAGCATCGATGGAACGCCGCATAACGTCAATTACTGCCCGATGTGTGGCAGAAAAGTGACAGAGGGCTAGAAATGGGACTGATAACAACTATTAAGAGGTGGCTAAGCATGTTTTTTCGAAGCGAAGCGGAGCAGGCGTTTGATGTTGATGTGATTGAATCCCCGACCATGGACACAGTTATAAAAAAATGCGCTGCTGTTTACTCCGGGGAGCCGATGTGGAAAGACGCACAGAACGGCATCCGAACAATCAATTTTGCAAAAACGCTAAGCTCCGAAACGGCGCGTCTTGCGACATTAGCAATTAAAATCACAATCGAGGGATCAGCACGGGCGGAATGGCTGCAGAAGCAGACGGATGCAGTGTTTTTCAGTATCCGAAAATGGGTGGAATATGGCTGTGCGTATGGAACGGTAGTCATCAAGCCGAACGGGAAGACACTGGATGTATTCACGCCGGATGAAGTGCTTATAACCGATTATGACAACCAGAATATCACCGGAATGATATTCAAAGATACGTACACGCAAGGAAAATGGTACTACACGCGGCTGGAATATCACCGATTTGCAGAAGAGAAGCAGGGCGAGGAAACAGTACGCCCTTACTATATTTCCAACCGGGCGTATCGGTCGAAATCTCCCGATTCAATCGGCGATCCGGTGGCGCTGAAAGATACGAAATGGTCTGAGCTTATGGCAGACTCCCCGCCGATTCTGAAAGCGAACGGAGAAAGCCTGGATGGCCCGATGTTTGGCGTGTTCGTGACACCGCAGGCGAATAACGTAGATAAGTCTACGCCACTCGGCCTGCCGGTATATGCCGAAGCTCTGGAAGAACTGAAAGACCTTGATATCGCGTACTCGCGCATGACCGGAGAAATCAATGACAGTGAACGAATCGTTCTGGCAGATGATCGGTTATTGTCTCCGGCTGGCACGCCGGTTAATAAGGTGAACCCGGGAGCTGCCGCAACAAAGAACTTGCCGAAGTACGTTCGAAACGTCTACGGCGATGGGCCGGATTCTTTCTACCAGGAAATCAACCCGACACTCAACACAGAAGTGAGGGTTAAGGGAATCAATGCGTTATTGTCGCAGATCGGCTATAAGGCTGGATTCTCCAACGGCTATTTCGTGTTCGACCAAAAAACCGGTATGGTAACAGCAACTCAGGTTGAATCCGATGACCGGCGGACGATCCAATACATCAAGGATGTTCGGGATCAGCTCGAGAAGTGCATGGATGCCGTCTATTACGCGCTGAGCGTCTATGCGGATCTGTACGGCGAGAGTCCGGCGGGAGAGTACGAAGTAACGTATGATTTCGGTGATATTACGTACAACCGCGAGGAGGACCGCGCACGCTGGTGGAATTACGTTAATGCCGGAAAAGTACCGGCGTGGATGTATTTCGTCAAGTTCGAGGGGTTCTCGGAGGAAGACGCAAAGGCAATGGTCGAAGAAGCCACTCCGAAAGAGGATGAGCTTTTTGACAGCAAATATAAGGAGGAATGATAACATGGATATGAGTGGAGTAGCAACAGTAGTATGCATCACAGTAGTCTGCTATCTGGCAGGCATGGTGATGAAAGCAACGGATATTAGCAACAAGTGGATTCCGTGCGCAGTAGGATTGGCGGGAGCGGTGCTTGGCGTTGTTGGTATGTACACAATCCCGGACTTTCCGGCGCATGACGTGCTTAATGCGGTAGCCGTCGGCATTGTCAGCGGATTAGCAAGCACCGGAGCAAACCAGATCATCAAACAGGCACAGAAAGAGGAATAAGACATGCTTACCCCGGAGTATCTGCAGCACGCGGCAGAGGGCGCAGAAGCCATCACAGAGGATTTACACAACCGGATCATGCGGAAGATCGTCAAGGCGATTTTAACACGCATGGAACGCGGCGAAAACTACATGCTGACGGCGGCGGACAAGTGGAGAATCGAAGCACTGCAGGAAGCTGGCTATCTGCTGGAAGATATCCAGAAAGAGATAGCAAAGGCGACCAATCAGCAGCTATCAGAGATCAAATCAGCCTGCGTTGACGCGGGAATACAGACGCTCAAGTGGGACGACGCGGTATATAAGGCGGCTGGGCTGGTACCTACGCCGCTTCTTCTTTCCCCCACACTGATGCGCGTACTGGAAAGAGACTATAAGGCGACCGCGGGCACATGGCGGAACTTCACCCGGACGACCGCAGAAGAAGCGCAGAGACTTTTTATCAACGAGCTTGACAGCGCCTATCACAGGGTTCTGAGCGGCGGAGAGTCTTACGGCGCTGTGGTGGCTGATCTGATCGAGAAAGTGTCCGAGGAGGGGCTGACAGTCAAGTACCCGACAGGATACCGGCAGAGCCTTGAATCTGCGACCATGACCATCGTACGCACCGGTATAGCGCAGGCGGCGTGCGATATATCAGAAGCGCGGATGGAGGAGATGGACTGGGATATTATTCTTGTTTCTGCTCATGTAGGCGCACGAACGGGAGACGGCGGGCAGAACCCGGGAAATCATCTGTGGTGGCAAGGCCGCTTCTATTCCCGCACCGGGAAAGACAAGAGATACCCGAATTTCTACGAGGTGACCGGATACGGCACCGGCGAGGGGCTGGGTGGCTGGAATTGCCGTCATAGCTTCGGATCGGGAGACGGAAAGAACAACCCATTTGACGCTAAGAACATCTCATACGCAGATAATCATAAGGTTGAAGAAGCACAGAAGCGGCAACGATTGTTGGAGCGCAGAATACGAAACAGCAAAAGGCAAATTCAAACTTTGCAATATGCTATAGACAACGCAAGCGATGACGAGACGAAAAGCAAATTGCAAAGTAGAACAGAGCAAAAAGCTAATTTGCTTAATAAGCAAAATAAAGCATATCGCAAGTTTTGCGAAGACAACAACCTGCGCCCTTATGATGAGCGATTGAAAATAGCCCATTGGGGCCGAAAACAGGCAGCAAGAGCCGCAGCGGATGCACGGCGATATCAAAAACGCAAAAAGGAAAAAGCAGATGATTGAGACGATTAATCAAATCATGATTCTCTGCGGCTGGATAACTACAGTAGGTGGCGCGATTGTGGTTCTGACCGGAGCATGGAAGAAATTCAAAAAGCCAGAGAGGGATCTGGAAAAGAGGATGCAGACGATGGAGGAGGATATCAAGGATATCAAGTCAAAACTTGAGAAAGATTATACCTCTATCCGCACCCAACGAGATGATATGAATCTGATAATGAGGAGCATGTTCAATCTGATCGAAAATAAGATTACAGGGAACAACATCGAGGGCTTAAAAAAAACGAGGGAAGAACTTGTAAATGCGATGACCGACAAGAAAAATTAAGAGGGCTTATCTTGAAAGTGTATGAATTCACAGTACCGGAGCTGGAATATTTTCGCACGTATTGTAATTTTACGCGTGACGAACGTACACTTTTTGATTATCGGAGTAGGAATATTCCGCTTGAAAAGTGTGCGGAACTAATGAACATTTCTGTTTCTACGGCAAAACGGATCAGTAGAAACGTAAATACAAAAATCGTAAAAGTATGTTAAATTTATCAAAGAAAGAGGGTAAAAAGCATGAAATTATTTATTTCACAGCCTATGAAAGGTAAAACAGATGAAGAAATTTTGGCAGAGCGGGAAAATGCTATTTCAAAATTTAAAAATGTGGAAGTGATTGACTCGTTTTTTAAGGGTGCACCGCACGATGCAACCCCATTGTGGTATTTGGGGGAAAGCTTAAAATTATTAGGGAAAGCTGATGTGGTTTATTTTTGCAAAGATTGGGAGAAATACAATGGTTGCACAATTGAACATGAATGTGCGATGCGTTATGGCAAAAGAATTGTCTACGCTAACTAATAAATCTTTTTTGAGCCTTTTATGGGACTTTGACGAACTGTCAGAGTCCTTTTTTTACGCCTAAAATAAAGGTAGAAAGAGAACGGAGGAATGAATATGTATCCGTATATTGACCCGCAAGCATTTGCGAACGAACAGGCAATGTTGCAGCAGAGAATTAATCAGTTGGAACAGGCGAGAAACCAGCAGATGAGCATGTATGCACCACAAATTCAGCAACAGCAGCAGGCGCAGACCAGCAACGTAAATTGGATACAGGTTGCAGGTATCGAGGGCGCAAGAAATCAGATTGTCCAGCCTGGACACACTGCCTGGATGATGGACAACAACAGCCCTGTGTTCTACGTTAAGTCTGTGGACGGAATGGGAAGCGCGACTTTCAAGGTATTTCAGTTCGCCGAGATCTCGCCAGAAGCCCTAAACCCGGCACAGAGCCAGCCGAAAGAAGAAAGACAAGAATATGTTACGCGGCAGGAATTTGACGCTCTGCTGACGCGATTAGGCGAAAAGCCGGAGAATAAGGAGGAACCCGTATGAATCCATTAATGAGCATGATAGGCAATATGGGCGGCGGTAACAACCCGATGGGCGCGATGATGCAGGCTATGCAGATGGTCAATAAGCTCAAACAGGCGGGCAACCCGCAGGCCGCAGTAGAACAGATGGCGCAGACTAACCCGAACGTCAAGAAAGCTATGGATATGTGCAAAGGTAAGAACCCAAAGCAGGTATTCGAGGACATGTGCAGACAGAACGGGATGGACCCGGGGCAGTTCTCTGGGCTGATGAAATAAGATATTAGGGCGGTGCACAGCCTTAATAAATAGAAGGATAAGGAGAAAGAACCATGACAGATGGAACAATGGGACTTAGCGCGGCTGATGTAGCAGCCGTAACGAGAAACAATGACGATGACTGGGGCGGTGGCTGCTGGTGGATCTGGATTATTCTGCTGGCATTTCTGTTCCCGATGATGGGCGGATGGAACCGTGGCGGCGTTGAGACTGGCGTGCAGGACAATTTCATTTCTGATGAATTTGTCAAACGTGACATTTTCAATACCAATCAGAACGTTTCCAACACAGCTTGCCAGACGCAGAGAGACGTACTGGAAAACCGGTATACCAATCAGCTCGGCTTACAGCAGGTGCAGGCGGCACAGCAGAATTGTTGCTGTGAAACACAGAAAGAGATCCTGCAGAGCCGATATGATGCGGCACTCATGGCACAGAATATGCAGGCTCAGATGTCACAGTGTTGCTGTGACATCAAAGAGAGCATTCTGGCCGACGGAAACGCAACCAGACAGATGATGCAGGAAAACACCATCCAGGCACTCAGGGATAAGCTGTCAGACCGTGACCGCGATCTGCAGAACGCGTACAATCAGATTTCACAGGTTTCGCAGACCCGTACAATCATTGATGCGGTACGCCCGACACCTACACCGGCTTATCTTACATGTTCCCCGTATTTCGCGTACAACATGACCGGATACGGCGGATGTTGCGGAAATGGCGGTAACGTGCTGTGATGAGCACAAGCGAGCTGTCCGCGCTCGATCTTCTGAACCTGTTCGGTGTATTCCTGCAGGCGATGAATTATCAGAGCGACCTATCGCAGGCGAGCAATGCGGATATCGCAAAACACCTGCAGGAACAGGACAGAAAGTACCTTGACCGGATCATCGAAAACCAAAATAAAATAATCAGCATGTTGGAAGATTCCAAATCTACGAAACAGTAGTTGTGCAAAATTGCAGGGGTAGGCGTGGAGCTTGCCCCTGTTTCATTTCAAAAAGGAGAGAAATTATGTTAAATGTAATTGCAAAAGCAGAACAGACAGTAGCAGCAGGACAGAATATTGTATTCACCAATACCCGAGTAAAATCCCGTCGTTGTGGATGCTCCAGCGGATGGCTGAACCACATCGAGGGAAGCGGAATTTTCACAATCACGAACCGGACGAACCTTCCTATCGCGGTAGAATTACAGTTCAACGGAAACGTAACAGCGGCGGCAGCGGGCGCGACCGTGCTTACGCTGAAATTGAACGGAGAAGCGGTTGGAGGAACAGAGATGGATTATACCGTAGTTACTGCGAACACTTATCAGAACGTGAGCGCAGACACACTGATCCCTGTACCGGCGGGAACGAGCCTTACTGTGTCAGTCGGAAATATTTCTGCAACCGAAGTCCTGGTAAAAGACGCGAACCTCATCATCAAAAAAGTTGCGTAGGGGGTGACGAATCATGATTACTTTCCGAAGCAAAACAGACGTAACAGATGCGGATGCTATTTTTTCGGAAATCAACAGCCGCTTCGTGGCAGCTATCATGATGCACGGCCAGATGGCAGATTATTTCGATTTTCTCGGGCTGAAAGGTTACAAACGGATACATGAGTACCAGCACATCGCAGAAAGCCTTGAGCGCCGTAAGGTGTGCCGATATTACATCGAACGGCACGGGAAAATTATTCCGGATGCGTTTTCTGGCGAGGTTAAAATGATTCCGGACGGATGGTATGCCGCAAAAAGCATTTCCGTCGGAAAAGGCACTAAGCAGAAAGCCGTAGAGGATGGATTTTCCGCCTATCGTGAATGGGAAGAGGAGACAAAAGCGGTATATCAGAGCTATGCCGCAAAACTACTTGAAAAAGGAAACGTGGAAGATTTCACGTTTGTAGCTTCGCTGATAGATGATGTGGGCGATGAACTGAAAGAGATTGACAAAATTATTCTTGATCTGATCTCGACCGGCTATGATATGGTCCATATCACTGAGTCGCAGAAAGAATTGCACGAGAAATACAAAAAACGCATGAAAGGAATCGAGGTTGAATAATGGGAAGCGTGAAAGAAGTGCTGGAAAAGCAGTTGGAAAGAGAAAAAGAATCTGCGATGCAGAAACTCACGACAGATAATCTTGACGCAATGTTCAAAATCACAACCACACTGTGCAATATGCGGAAAATGGAGTGTGAGAGCATTCCATCGGTCATGATGGATGCATCAGAGACACTGATTAAGAAGTACAGCAACGGAAAATATGATAAGAATATTGATGCATTGTATGACGAATACATTGCGGCAAAAATGGCGTACCAGGAACACGGAGACGCGGCGCACAAAGATAAGCTTATGGATTCCGTCGGCCGCCTGATGGTTGAGGTGTTCGATATGCTGCAGGCGATGATTCTTGATGCGGATTTTCGCGACGAAAGACAGGCTATCATGCAGCAGATTCGAAAACTTGCTGATTCGTGATGACAAGATGGGTACAACGAAAAACATTGAATGTAGTACGCTAGGAGCGTGAAAAGAAGTTGGGATGGGCTTGTAAGTCATTTTGATGTTCAATTCACCTCCTTTCGACGTTCTAGGGGATCCTGTTAAGAGCCTGCACAAGGCTCGGAACGTGTCTGAAATATGCCACGTTTTCCGTTCCTCAAGCCTTTCTGAAAACGCGGCGTGTTTCTTATTATTTTATGAATTACACAATTGGGAAACAGTAATGGAAAACTGGCATCATCCCCCTTGATTCTGCCATAAGATGCTGGATCTTTGGACTGCTTGATAGGTTCGAATCCTATTTTCCCATTACCCCGGCAGAGGTTGATCTGCCTAAATCCATTACTGCCGACGGGCAGTTAAAAACAACGTTTAGGAGGATATAAAATGCAGAATTACGAAGCAATTCTTTCAGAACTCGAAATCGAGATTCCGGAAGACAAAAAAGCGGATCTGAAAAAGAAGATGGAAGAAAACTATCGGACCAAATCAGATTACGACAAGGTGGTAACAAAACGGGATGAATACAAGAACTCGCTGGACGATGTGCAGAAAGAGCTTGAGGGATTCAAAGACGTAAACGTTGAAGAATTACAGTCGAAAGTAACAACCCTCACCACACAGCTCAATGAAGAGAAAGCCGGACGGGCAGCAGATGCCAGAAAGGCAGAGGTCGAAAAACAGGTAAATGATTTCTTGACGGCTACAGATGAAAAGGGAGCGAAGAAATACGAGTTTTTGAACAGCATTACGGCTGATTACTACCGCGCGGAGCTTGCGAAAGCTCTGGACGCTGATTCTGCAAAAGGAAAGTCCATTTCGGACATCTTCTCAGGGATGATTACCGACAAGGACGGAAAACAGAAGACAGGAATTTTCGTGGATCAGCAGCAGAAACAGACACAGCAGAATGCAGCCCGTTTTACAAAACCATCAAGTAAAGAGCATCACCAGGAAGGACAGAAATATACGATGGCTGAGCTGATGAAAATGAAGAACGAAAATCCAGGTCTTGATATTAAACAGTATATGTAACAGAGAAACCGATGGTATGTTTGTAATACCGTTGCTAACCTAATTACCTTTTGAAAGTTATAGGTAGAAAGGATTTTTTATGGCATTATTTGATACCAAAAATTTTAACGGTGAAGTGTTCGGTGCGTATGTCGATGTTGTACCAAACCTCAACAGAAATGAACTTTTGAAATCCGGCGCTATTGTAGAAAAACCACAGTATGCAACTATGCTTCCGGATCAGACAGGCGGAAACTATATCACAATTCCGATCAAGGCAAGAATTGGCGGAACTGCGGATAATTATGACGGCAATACGGATATCACTGCTGATTCCAGAGATACTTACACTCACGGAAGAATTGTAGTTGGACGTGCACACGGATGGACAGAAAAAGATTTCTCCTCCGATATCACTGGAGAAGACTTTATGCCAGCAGCGCAGGAAGTAGCTGAATACTGGGATGACGTAGACCAGGAAACGTTACTCTGCGTACTGAAAGGAATTTTTTCGATGACTGGCCAGAAAAACCAAGAGTTTGTTAATGACCACACATACGATGTTTCTATGTCTGCGACAGAAACAGGATTTGCGGAAACCACGCTGAACAATGCGATTCAGCAGGCGCTTGGAGACAACAAAGGGAAATTCAGTCTGGCAATTATGCATTCTAAGATTGCCACTAATCTTGAAAATCTCAAACTCCTTGCGTACATGAAATACAATGACGGCGAAGGAATCGAAAGAGATTTAACACTCGCCACATTGAATGGCCGCACTGTCCTGATTGATGACAATATGCCGACTACTTCTTTGAGCGCAAAATATGTCAAGGCCGCAAAAACAGATCCTGGGGCATTAAAAGTTACAACAGCCGGATCTGGTGAAGGAGAAGTGGCAAAAGCCACTGTGCAGAGCGATGTAACCGACGTAAAAGAAGGAGATTATGTTGTGCTTCTTCCAGCGGGCACTGCGTACACAACGTACGTTCTCGGAAATGGTGCAATCGAGTACACAAACTGTGGTGCCAAGGTTCCGTATGAGATGGATAGAGATCCGAAGGAAAAAGGTGGCGAGGATACTTTGTATTCCCGCCAGAGAAAAATTTTTTCCCCATACGGCATCTCTTTCAAAACACCTAGTTTCATTTCTCCAACGAATTCCCAGTTAGAGAGTGGTGCTAACTGGGAACTTGCAAATGATAACAGTACTTCTACCAAGAAGTATTTCCCAATCAAAGCAATCCCAATTGCACGCATCATCACTCGATAGGAGGTATCTGGCATGGCTTATGCAGATTATGAATTTTACACAACTTCATATTTCGGCGATACCGTGCCAGAATCCGACTTTCCGCGGTACGCCGAGCGGGCAAGCGATCGAATCGATATTCTGACATTCGACCGGCTTGCCGACGGGCTGCCGGAAAACGAACGGGCACAGAAAAAGATCAAGAAAGCGGTCTGTACACTGGCGGATGCGCTTTTTCAGATCGACACCGTAAAAAAGGCCGCGATGGAAACAGTAGGAACCGTAAAGAGAGAAGATGGAACGGTCATCAATAAGGCCGTTTCTTCGATTTCTTCCGGCAGTGAAAGCATCTCCTACGTGACCGGAACCAGTGGTACAAATTCCAGCGTCTACGGACAAGCGGCGATGGACAAAAAGGTAGAAAACGTGCTCGTGACACAGATTATTCTCGAAAATCTACAGGGCGTTATGACGGATGACGGCGTTCCGGTCCTGTATGCAGGAGTGAGGTTGTGAGATGGTGTGGAAGAGGTAGCAACAGTGGAATGATGAAAACTGTAAACGGTAAGACGGTAAAACGTTTCAATACCCCCCTAAAGGCTGGAAACCCGTAGAAAATGCTCTTACGAATCCCAAAGGCTATACGTGGTACTCAAATGGAAAATCACGTTTTAGCGGTCAATATGAGACGGCGCTTGTAAAGAATAAGAAGTAGGTGAAACCATGTATGATGAAACCATAACTCTTTTCAATCGGTACGAAGATCAAACCGGGAATGTATTCTGGTATCCGACCGTGCTGCAGCATGTGGATCTTATCACGGATAAGGTCGCAAATATTGTCCGAACCGGCATTGACAGCGCCGATACAGCCAGTCTGCACGTGGCATATACGCCAGATAACGGCACTATTATGGTGCAGGGAAAGAAATGGTTATCACCGAAAGCCTGGAAAGCTCAAACAAACGAAGAACTTCCGGGAACAATCACTTTCGCTAACGAAGATTTTTTCGTGCTTGGCGATTACTGCGTCAAGAAAGAACAGGCTTATCTTATCGATCATAACGGAGCATACGTGCAGAATCACGAGAAAAGGCCGATTGCCACCATCGTTGAACGGCAGATGTACGGCGTGGTGAAAGACGCGGAATATACGAGCAGAGTAGACCGCGGATTCTACGATTACATGAACAAGAAATACGATAATGTGTTTTCCATCAGCAATGTAGGCGGTCCGTACAGGCTTATTCCTCATTTTGAAATAGGGGGAAAATAATGAGCAATACGAAACATTTCCCCAGTTTTTCGGTCGTGAATGGACATGTTAAGGTACAGGTAGACCTTACGAGGTTCGACAAGCAGTTCCAGGAAGCGCAGTTCTGGCTTGATGGACAGGTTATGAATGATATGATCCCGTACATGCCTTTTCGTGACGGAATCATGGTGGATGCAACCAGAGTGCGCAGTGCATCCATGCAGGGCACTGGAAAGGTGTGCGCAGGCGCTCCACCGTATGGACGGTTCCTGTACGAGGGAAAACTTATGGTTGATCCGGAAACACGCTCAGCGTGGGCGAGACCCGGAGCAAAAAAGGTTGTTACAGACACACCGCTGAAATTTGATAAAACGGCGCATCCGTCCGCAACGGATCACTGGTTTGATGCCGCAAAAGCGGCACACGGCAAAGAATGGGTGAAGGGAGTGAAGAAACGTGCCGGAGGAGGTTAAAAAACCTGTTACATACGATGTGGACGGATACGACATCGTAACGAAAGCGCTGGAAACAGTTCTGAACACTTTCCCCGGACTTCAGCCGACCGAAAAGATCAAGTTTTCTTCGCTCAAAGAGGATGAAGGGATTGCATTCTATCCAGTGAGTGGAGCTGTGGTTGCTTCTGAAAAGAAATACATCACAGGAATTTTGGAGCAGCTTTGCAACTATCCGTTTTATATCGTGTATCGCTCAGCACCTACAACGCCGGGAATTAAGACAGAAATCAAAGAATTTCTTGACACTCTCGGGAAATGGCTGGAAAAACAGCCTGTGCAGGTGGATGGGAAAGAATATCATCTGGAATCTTACCCGACACTTACAGAAGGAAGAGTTATTGAATCTATAACCCGCCTTACGCCATCTTATCTTGATACGGTGGCAGAGAACAAAGTGGAAGACTGGGTTATCAGTATGTCCTTAAAATATCGGAAAAAATTCAAAAAATAATCATACCGGCACCGATTCGGCAGCCGCTGACCGCGAAAAGTTACGCGGTAGAAAGGAAAAAACATGTCTAAACTTGAGCGTGAAGCAATGGCCACTTACCTCGATTCGACATTCAAGAGAGTCGTGGCATCCGCAAGCTGGGTGCTGGTAGGTGACGACATCGAGGATATGTCCGTAGAGCTTAACCCGGACACCGAAACAACCAAAAATATTCTCGGGCAGACCAAAACGAGAGATAACGGATATGAGCCGTCTATGGACGCTGATCCGTTCTATGCTGACCCGGATAACAAACTGTATCCGGTACTGCGAGATATCGCCCTTGAACGTAAAAAAGGCGATGCCTGTAAAACCCTTATGCTGGAAGTCATCGTGGAGGACACAGCGGCGACCAATCATCTTGCGTACGTGCGTGAGGTCATCGTAAAACCGCAGTCTTACGGCGGCGATACTGCAGGCCTTAATATCCCGTTTGCCGTTTCCGAGGATGGCAAATTCACCAAAGGATACGTAAGCGCAGCTTCTCTTAAAACCGGAACTCCAGAATTTAATGAGGGCGCAGCGCCAGCTTCCGATAGAAGCACATCCCTGGCGTAAGATCACACACGAATAGAAAGGAGCTTTTCAATGAGCAACAAACTCGTAAAACCGCAGAGTAACGATATCATTATTGATGATGGCTTAAAAACTTATTACATCAAAAATAAGCAGGGCCATGTATACGGGAAATTTGATTTTCGACCATCCGACACCAATCTTATCTCACGATATGATGAGGTTGTAGAACATCTGAACAGCTTTTCAGTGCCGGAAAACGAACCGGCGGACATTAAAAAGGTTGAAAGCATGGTTGCTGATGAGCTTTCCTATCTGATCGGATCGGATTCGAAAGAATCATTTTTCAGCATCTTAGGCCCGTTCTCTCCGCTTGCTTCTGGAAAGCTGTTTTTCGAAGAAGTTGTTGACGCTATCGGCCGCGTGATCGAAACTGAGACCGAACACAGGGCGAAGAAAGTTCGAACACGTATGAATAAATACGTTGCTAAATATCGTAAATAATGGACGCGTGGAGCCTTCCGACATCGCTCAACGTTGCAGGAAAAGAATATCCAATACGCTCAGATTACCGAGTGGTATTGGATATTTTGCAATGTATGAACGATCCCGAGATTTTCGAACCAGATATGACCGAGGACGAAAAGAGGGCTGAACAGGTCATAAGTATGTTAGCTATCCTCTATATTGATTTTGACGATATGCCACCCACCGAATGGGAAGAAGCATCAGAAAAAGCATGTGAATTTATTGACTGCGGATTTTCAGAGGACACAAAGCGAAAAAGGCCAAAATTAATGGACTGGATACAGGATGCAACCATTATTATTCCGTCTATCAATAAGGTTGCCGGAAAAGATGTGCGCGGTCAGAAGTATCTGCACTGGTGGACTTTTTTTGCATTCTACGTGGAGATCGGCGAAGGCACGTTTGCGACCGTGGTAAGTATCCGAGATAAAAAAGCCAAAGGAAAGAAACTGGACAAGTGGGAACAGGAATATTACAGAGATAACAAGACTATCATCGATCTCAAATCGGCAAGCGGCCAGAGAAGCGAAGAAGAAAAAGCAGCTCTTAGAGAGCTTTTCGGAATATCAAAATAACTGCCGGAGCATACGGAGCACCGGCATAAACCGTTAAAAGTTACACGGTAGGAAGGAATACGCATGGCGGGACAGGCTGACGGCTATATCATCATTGATACGGAGATTGACACCAACGGCGCAAAAGCTGGCAGTAAGGAGCTGGAAGCGAATGTGCGGCAGTGTATCTCGTCTATTAATGGTCTTGGAGACAAGGCCAAAGCATCACTTAACAAGCAGGCGAATGCATTTTCAAAGTTGAACGATCAGTACAGAGAGCAGGAAAAAAGAGTCGAACAACTTAAAGAAAAGGTTGCTGAACTCGGAAAACAGCAGATACCGACAGACGAATACAAAGAGATCCAGGCACAGATAGAGTCTGCTAAGACGCAGATGGACAAGCTGGTCTATGCGCAGGAAAAATTCGTGGCGCTGGGCGGCAGCGAGGACAGCAAAAAGTATAAAAGCTATCAGTACGATATTGACCAGCTCGCGAAAACAATTGATGACGCAAACAAAGAATTACAAGAGTTGGAACAAAACGGAGAAGCGTTTTCTTCTGCGTTAGGCGGTGAACCTACGACCTACAAATACAAAGAACTTGAATCTGAGCTTGAGTCATTAAGTCAAGCAATTGATGTGGCAAAAGCAAAATGGGACGAATTGCGCGCGTCAAATACTGGTGGAATTAATGATGAAGAAATTAAAAGCACCTTAGAAAATCTCGATCTGCTGTACGAAAAATATAGTGCAGTAGAAGCGAAAATGCGCGAAAAAGAAAAATTTGGTACTGATGTAATTAAAACCGAGCCAACAAAAGAAGCAGCTGCAGCAATGGAGAAGTTGGCGCAGGAAGAAGAAAAGCTGGCAAGTATCAATGACCGGTTAAAAACCTCGTATGATGACGTAAAAGACAGCATTGACAGCTATTCAAACTCGGCGAATAATTCAGCGACTAAAAACGCATCAGACAACGCGTCAAAGTTGGCAAAATCCAATGAAAAGGTTGCTGACAGCGGAAAGAAAGCCGCAAATTCAATGAAAGAAACCGGAAGCGCGGCGGGAAATGCCAAAAACGGAATTATGACGTTGTTAAAATACGGTCTCGGCATCCGTTCATTATTCGTTCTTTTCAATAAGTTGAGAAGCGCGGTTGTGGCTGGAATGTCAAACCTGGCGCAGGAATCCGGCTTAACCAACTCGGCTATCTCTATGTTGTGGGGCAGCTTGGAACGGCTCAAAAACAGTCTTGCGACAGCATTTGCGCCGATTCTTACAGCGATTGCACCGATTCTGTCAAAATTCATCGACATGCTTAGCACCGCGGCAACTTACGTAAGCATGTTCTTTTCGATGCTGTCTGGTAAGAAAACATATACTCGAGCATTAGCTGTTCAGAAGGATTACGCGGCATCTCTAAGCGATACGGCATCGAGTGCGGAAGATGTAGCGGACGCAACCAACGACGCGGCAGATGCGGCAGATGCGGCCGCAGAAGCAACGGAAAAATACCTTTCCCCTCTCGATGATCTGAACAAGATGGATTCGAAAAGCGACAGCGGTTCCGGCAGCGGCGGTGGCGGCAAATCCCCGGGAGCTGGCGGCGGTGGAGGAGGAACAGGCAGTGCACCGATGTTCACGGAAGAGCAGATCCCTAACGCTTTTCTGGATAATCTGCAGAAAGTTTTTGATTTGCTGAAAAAGATTAAAGACTTGTTTATGTCCGGCTTCTGGGATGGCCTTGGAGATTACAAACCGCAGCTTGCAGAGCTGAAAAAGGATCTGGCATCCATCAAAAGGAATCTTGCGGAGATCTTCACGGACCCGGAAGTAGTAGGAGCCGCAAAACGCTTTGCAGAATCTGTAATCTATAATCTCGGGGTCGTGGCCGGATCAATAGCAAGCGTAGGTCTTACACTGGCTGTTAATCTTGTAGGCGGTTTTGAAAGCTATCTAAGCAGAAATAAGGATAGAGTCAAGAAATTCTTGGTTGATATTTTTAACGTCGGCACAGAAATGGCAGATCAGTTTGGTCTTATTGCAAAAACCATAGCCGAAGTGTTTGCAAACACGTTTGGAACACAGACGGCACAGGATCTGACTGGAAATATTATTGGAATTTTTGCAACTTTGGGAGGTCTGGCCGTAGAAATTTTTTCACGATACGAACGGGATAAGATGTATCTTATTTCACAGCCGTGGATTGACAACAAGGATAAGATAACAGAAGCAATTAATAATACAATTGCTCCGATACAACATCTCGCGCAGGTTATCGAGGACTTTTTAAACGATACATCCGACAAAATTATTGCATTTTATGATGAGAGCGTTAAGCCATTTATTGATGACTTCGAATCAGGCTGTGCGTCTATTTTGGAAACACTGCTTGATCTTTACAATAGTTATGTAGTGCCTATCATCGATGAATGGGGAACGCGGCTCGAAGATTTGATTAATGGACCTCTTACAGATTTTGTCGATAAATTCCTTGATGTGTGCGCAAAAATCATTGATGCGCTACAGCAAATTTGGAATAACGTTCTTGTTCCCCTTATTAATTGGATTCTTCAAAATGTAATTCCGTTATTGGCTCCTGTAGTACAATGGCTAGGCGACGCGGCTATTGATTTATTGGGCGCTGCGGTAGAAATGGCGAACGGAATTCTGGATATGCTCGGCGGTTTGATCGATTTCCTTGTTGGTGTGTTTACGGGCGACTGGAAAAAAGCTTTTTCCGGTGCAGGACAAATAGCACAGGGATTTGCGGATACATGCGGCGCTGTAATTGAATGGATTGGAGACTATATTTTAACTCCATTTATGTCACTGGTGAAAAAATTATTCTCTGTTGACTGGGTAAAATATTTTGGCGTAGCTGGCATTGCTCCGCAGGTTCTTTGCGATTTGATTAAGTCAATATTCGGAACTATGAAAAACGTATTTATTGGGATTATGAATTTTATTAAATACGCGTTTACTGGTGACTGGCGGAATGCTTGGCAGAGCGTCAAAAATATCTTTTCGAGTATCATGAGCGGAATTGGTGATGTTGTGCGTGCTCCGATTAATGGGATCATCAGCATGGTTAATCAGGCAATCGGAGCAATCAATAATCTGATCCGCGGCGTGAATAGAATTCCGCATGTAAATATTCCAACTATCGGAAGAATCCCACATCTGGCATCCGGTGCGGTCATCCCACCAAACCAGGAGTTTCTGGCAATGCTCGGAGATCAGAAAAGCGGAAACAATATCGAAGCACCAGAGGGGCTTATCCGTAAGATTGTCCGGGAAGAGTCTGGAAAAGGCAATGGAAGCTATACTTTCGTTGCACAGTTGGACAGAAAAGTCCTGTTCAAGGAAACAATCAGCGAAGCAAAGCTGCAGCAGATACAGGGTGGAAATAACCCATTCGAGCTGTCTACGACTTAAGGAGGGCATACATGGCACAAAATCATTTGCAGTTTGATGGCTACACGCCGCCAGATGTTGACGAAGATGGTTACACAATTGCTTTTGCAGCAACATCTTCGGACGATTCCGGGCGGCTTATGAACGGCAAAATGGTCAACACAAGGTTATTCACCGTTGAAGCGTATAACCTTAAATGGACCGATATTACCCTTGAAGCAGCAGCGGAAATCCTTTCAAAGACTGTTTTCAAGTCTCAGTTCAATTTCCATTATTTCAATATCAAAACCGCAAAATGGGAGACACATGCTTTTTATGTTGCAAACGTTGACACAGCGATGTATTCCCTCAAAGAGGGCGAGGAAAAATGCACAAGTCTTAGTTTCCAGGTAACGAGGATTGACCCATCATGAAAAATGTAAGCACAGAATTTAGGAAAAAAGTAGAAAACGGTTCTGCATGTTATGCGTACGCGAACGTGGTTTTACGGAACGGCACAAAATTGACTCTGGATCCGTCCAAAGATTTTCGAATTGACGGTAACAGCATCACCACCAATGGGGGAAGTTCATTCCCCCTCGGTGTGGCGCTTTCAAGAACAATAGAGCTTAATTTGGATAACTACGACGGAAGATTTGATGCCATTGACTTTTACGGCGCAGAAATCACGCTTTTTACGGGAATGACGCTGGATGATGGAAGCGTAGAAAAAATCAAAGAGGGAATCTTTTCTGTAGTTGAGCCGACCACGCCGGGATCCACAATTACGCTTGTTGCTGCAGATTACATGGCGAAAACATCCGATAGTTACGTTGCAAATACGACGTTTCCGGCGACTATATTTAATATCTATCGGGATGTCTGCATTCAGTGTAATCTTGTTGCTGGCAGCGCGAAATTCACAAATGGTGATTTCGTGGTAGATGCAATTTCTGAAAATGTTACATGCAGGGAGATGCTCGGATATATCGCTATGATTGCTGGCGGAAATGCCATGTGCGATTCCAACGGTGCTGTTATTATTAAGAGCTATGATTTTTCCGGCCTTAAAAAGTCAGATGGCACGTATGATTACACGAAAGCACAGAATTTTTCTGGATTTCAGAAGAATCCGAGCATTTCGACAGATATGATTCGGATAACTGGAGTTAAGGCGGAGAACGACGATGGAGATGAAAAGCAATCTTATATTGTAGGTTCGGAAGATTACTGCTTCTTGATCGAAAATCCATTGATTTCCGGCAAAGAAGCACAGGCACTGCAGCTAATCGGAAATGTTATTGTCGGGCTGGAATTTTACACATTCAGCGGAGATCACATTTCAAACCCGCTTGCTGAGTTTATGGACCCGTGTTTCGTGCAGGATATGAAAGGAAATCTTTTCTTTTCCGTTCTGAGCAATATTACTTACACGTACCTTGGCAGTACGTCTATTTCCTGCGATACAGACAGCCCAGAAACCGTAAAGTCGCAAAAGGCGACATCTGGCTCGAAAGTATACCAGAATCTCAAAAAGCAGCAGCAGGTTATTAAAAAAGAATTTGAAAAACAGATGGACGCTCTCGAAAAACAGGTTTCCAACGCACCTGGAACCTATATTTCGAGCGAAGTGCAGCCGGATGGCAGCAGCATCTACTATCTGCACGATAAGCCTACGCTTGCAGAATCCAAAAGTGTTTTCAAAATTACAGCTGATACCATCACAGCATCGACCGACGGCGGAAAGACTTGGAACGGTGGATTTTCTGTAGATGGAGTCATGATAGCTAAGATCATGACTGCTATTGGCATCAATTTCGATTGGGGAGTTGGCGGCACCCTTATCATCCAGGACAGAAACGGAAAACAGACCGTCTACATGGATGCTGAAACGGGAGAAGTCCGGCTTAGCGTGGTTTCTCTTTCCATTCAGGGCGAAACGGTGGCAGATATTGCCGAAAAAAAAGCGGAATCTTCTCTGAACGACTTTACGAGCAATATATACAACCCTATGATTTCCAGCCTGCAAAAGCAGATTGACGGTCAGATCGAAACGTTCTATTACGATTACGAGCCTACGCTCAACAACGTTCCGGCGAAAGAATGGGATACCGAGGAGAAGAAGACTGCTCATGAGGGAGACTTATTCTATTGGAAGTCGAAAGGCTATGCGTACCGCTTCCAGAAAGACGGATCGGCGTGGAACTGGCAGCTCGTACAGGATACCGATATCACGCTTGCTATGCAGAAAGCCGCAGAAGCGAAAGACACCGCAGATTCAAAACGCCGCGTTTTTACAGCTACGCCGTATCCTCCGTACGATGTAGGTGACCTGTGGGTGGGAAATGATACTTCCGACCTTATGAGATGTCAGCGCTCACGACAGTCTGGTGCCTATGATTCTTCTGACTGGATCAAGGCGGTTAAGTATACAGACGATTCTGAACTTAACAATTTCATCTACACCGATTATGCCGAAGCACTTGTCGAAATCTCCAAATCGATCGACAAGAAAGCCGAAACGTGGTTCCAGGCAACAGATCCGGCCTTACAGTGGACAGATAATAGCACATCTGAACCATTGCAGGACCATACCGGCGCAAATATCACAGACAGCACCGGCGCAAACATTCTGACCGTATGGGAACGCGAAAAAGCGGCTCATAACGGCGACTTGTGGCATAACACGACTAACAATGTCGAATACATCTATAAGGACGGAAGCTGGCATGAAATGAGCGTTCCAGACGATGTTTTTGACAAAATCGACGGCAAGGCGCAGATTTTTGTTGGCGAACCGATTCCCCCTTATGACGTAGGCGATACATGGTTCACCGGAACAAATATCCTTGTCTGCGTAGTTAAGCGCACATCTGGAAAGTATAATGCGTCCGACTGGGCGAAAAAAGATACTTATACAGACGATACCGCGCTTGAAAACTTCCTTTCCGGCGACTACAAAGAGACTATTGCCAACTTGTCTACTCAGATTGACGGTAAGGCGGAAACGTGGCGGCAGAGCACAGACCCAGCTAAGTCGTGGACAACGGACGCACTGAAAAAGCAGCATAAGGGTGATTTGTGGTACAACACGACCGAGCAGAAGTCCTATATCTACAGCGGCACCGCGTGGGAGCCGATGAAAGCAGAGCCGCCGAGCGGTGTCTACGATGCCATCGACGGAAAAGCGCAGATTTTTGTAAAACAGCCAACCACGCCGTATGCGGTAGGAGACCTCTGGTTTGACTCGACGAGTGCCGATATCATGACTTGCGTAACAGCCAGAGAGTCCGGCTCTTATGTTGCCGGAGACTGGCAGAAGAGAAATAAGTATACGGATGACTCCGCCGTAAAAGCAGTCAGCAAGGAACTGGGCGATTTCATCACTGCATATGACGAAGAAATGGAGAAAATCTCCAATTCGATCGACAAAAAAGCAGAAACATGGTATCAGACAACCGACCCATCCTTGCAGTGGACGGGAACGACCGAAGAAGCGTTGCTGGATCACACCGGAGCGACCGTTACGGACAGCACCGGCGCGGCAATCATGACCGTGATTGAAAGTGAAAAGATGGTTCACGATGGCGATCTCTGGAAAAACCCATCGACCAATAAGGAATACATCTATCAAGCCGGAATTTGGCATGAAATGAGCATCCCGAACGATGTTTTCGACATCATAGACGGAAAGGCTCAGATTTTCGTAAGCCAGCCAAAACCTCCGTACTCGATCGGCGACCTGTGGTTCAGCTCGGCGACATCCGACATTCTTACCTGCGTTGTGGCTCGTGAGTCTGGCTCGTACGTGGCATCCGACTGGCAGAAGCGGAATAAATATACGGATGACTCCTCACTTAATAGCTGGATCAATGGAGAGTACGCAAACACTCTTGCTGATGTTAAGAATCAGATAGATGGGAAAGCCGAAACGTGGAGACAGAGCACAGACCCGTCTAAGTCGTGGACAACAGACGCACTGAAAAAGCAGCATAAGGGTGATCTGTGGTACAACACGACCGAGCAGAAATCCTATATCTACAGCGGTAGCGCGTGGGAACAGATGAAAGCAGAGCCGCCGAGCGGTGTCTACGATGCGATTGACGGAAAAGCGCAGATTTTTGTAAAGCAGCCAACCACGCCGTATGCGGTGGGAGACCTCTGGTTTGACTCATCGACCGCGGACATCATGACCTGCGTAACAGCACGGGAGAGCGGAGATTTTGCGGCTGCGGACTGGCAGAAGCGGAATAAATACACGGACAACTCCGCGGTAGATGCACTGGACAAGGCCTTAACACAGCTTGAAATTTTTAACCGACTCACCAATAACGGCGCTGCACAGGGCCTTTTCTTGAAAGATGGAAAACTGTACCTCAATTTCTCGTACGCACAAGGAGGAACCTTAAAACTTGGCGGAGTCAACAACGGCAACGGTCAAGCGGAAGTGTATGATTCCAGTGGAAATAAGATCGGAAGCTGGAACAAAGACGGTTTTAATTTGCAGAAAGGTTCCATATATGGTACGCAGATCCACCTTGAGTCACAAAATGACTATATACAAGGCACGGTCAACGGAAATGAAGCTGTCAAAATCTCCACAGGCGGCGTAAAAGTTGACAGTACGGCTAACTGGGGACTTGGCGTTACTCGGAAAGAATATATTTTTGAAATGAATCCGTACTTATTCCCTGGCGTTCGATTGCTTGATCGATCAACGGGAGCTGGAATTGGCAGCACGTGGACAAGCGGACACTTCGGAATGTGTTACACGGACGATCTTTCAGGATATTCCTCTGTCACTGATTCGCTCTCGAATTATGGTGTATACATGAAAGCCGGAAAAGAGGATGCAAACGGCGGCTTTTATGCAATAGGAAATGGACTTGGAAAAGGTTCACATGTAACCGCAGAGGGAATCTACACTTCTGGAACCAAAAATAGAATTGTAGATACCGAAAACTACGGTCAGCGTCTCCAGTATTGCTATGAGATGCCAAGCCCGTTCTTCGGAGACATCGGAGAAGCGGAAACGGACGAAAACGGCCTGTGCTACGTTCAGATTGACGATATTTTCGGCGAAACAGTGCTGAGAAATGACAAGTATAACGTGTTCTTGCAGAAAGAGGGATGCGGCGACCTGTGGATCGAGGAAAAAACGGCAGACTACTTTTTGGTCAAAGGAACACCAAATCTTAGCTTTTCATGGGAACTGAAAGCTAAACAGGCAGATTACACGCTAGAAAGACTGGAAAAGAACGAAACTCCATATGAAAAAGAGCCGGAATTGGACTACAGCGAAATCGGCTATCAGACGTATATTGATTATGTAGAATCGAAAATTATAGCATGAAAGGAGAAACAATGAAAGTCTTAACAAGTTTTACGAAATTAGTAACCGGAGAGGGCATCCGGATCGCTTACACCTATTCAGAGGTGGACGATTCCGGCGACCTTATCAGTCAGAATAACCGCGGCAATTTTGTCGCGGTTAACCCGGAATTGAAAAAGCATATCGCCGCAATTGATGAATATATTGAAAATAATCAGCTCAATAAGGAGGAAAACTAATATGGCAAAATTCACAGATTACACCGAAAAAACAGAACCGGTAGACACTGACCTTGCTCTTATCTACGACACCCCAGCCAAAGTGAATAAAAAGTTTACTTTCGGAAATCTGTGGAAATGGATTGCTAAGAAAATCGTGTCTGAGGGTATCTCTCAGCTCGATACGACTAATAAGACAATCCCGGGCGCCATTAACGAATTAAATAGTAAGACAATAACATATAAGGACATTGACATTGACATATCCACATTAACCATGCAGCAAAATTTTGGTGGTTATTATGCCAATATTCCTGTAATAGATTATCTGAAAGCAGATAAATTGATTTATTCTATTTTTATTATAAAATGGTCATTCATATCAACGCATACTGCTGTATGTTTAGATACATCTGCGACAAACATTACTATATATCAAGCAACAAATAGCAAACAAGGTATATTAAAAATTCGTATCGTATATAAGAAATGACTGATTATTTAAGACACTTCAAGAGACATTTCTTAATGAATCTGATATACTGTAAACACTACAGAAAGAAGGATTTTTATTATGTCTCGAACAAGAAGAAATTTCTCAGCCAAATTCAAATCAGAATTAGTGATTGAACTGCTCAAAGGAGAAAAAGACTTAAATACAATCGCAACCGAAAACAATATTCAGCCGAATCTTCTCCGCAACTGGAAGAAGGAGTTCCTCGATAAAACATCCGTGGTTTTTGATGACACACGAGAGGATAATCTGAAAGAAAAACTCGCTTTAGAGCGCAAGGAAAAAGCTGAAAATGCGAAAAAAGTCGGCCAGCTATTAGGAGAATAAAAGTATGGGAGCTGTAAAAATATCAAAAGGTATCTACGAGTATAAAGGATACAGAATTAGTAATTGTGGTTATTATGAACCAGATCATTGTATATGGTGGGAAGCCGTTGATATGAAAACGGGATGTGCTGATTATCACGCAACTACAAAGAAGTTTTTAATGGAACAAATTGATGATCTTTTCGGACGATTACAATATTGAAAAGAAGTGCAGGGATGTAGCGGTTCCGGATGATCTCTTACCAGCGTGCTATAATGTCTACATGGTATCGAAAAAGATTGAGGGCATGAGTCCGCAGTCGCTTATAACTTACAAATGTTATCTTGAACAGTTTTTGTACGCCGTCGGCAAGCCAGTTGAGAAAATCACGGCAAACGATATCCGCTTATATTTGTACGGGCTGGTTGGGAAGAACTCGGATCATACCATTGACACTAAGCGCATCGTTATCAATACGTTTCTTGACTGGTGTTGTCTGGAATATTACATTCCGGAGAACCCATGTGCGAAAATCCACGCCATTAAGTACGAGGAGAAGCCGCGAGAGCCACTTGATGGCATCGAGATGGAAATGGTACGGGATGCGTGCGTTGATCTTCGAGAAAGAGCAATGATCGAGTTTTTCTACAGTACCGGATGCCGTGTTTCGGAAATGGCGATCCTCAAAAAAGAAGATATTGATTTCTCCACGAAAGAAGTCAGATTGTTCGGAAAATGCCGCAAACACAGAGTTTCTTATCTTAACGCCCGCGCAGAATACACTCTGCAGAAGTATTGGGCTACCAGAAAAGACGATACAGATGCCGTTTTCTGTACAATACGTAAGCCTTACCATGCTCTGCAAAAGCAAGCTGTAGAGCAGGTCATCCACAACATCGGCGTGCGATCCGGCATCGGGAGACCGCTATTTCCTCATCTGATCCGGCACACCACAGCTACAAATGCGATAGACCACGGCATGGACGTGACAGATCTGCAGAAACTCCTCGGTCATACGCGGATCAGTACCACGATGATCTACGCAAAAGTAACGCAGGAAAACGTAAGATACAGCCATCACCGATACGTAGTCTAACAAGCCTACAAAGAGCCGTGAGAAAAAGAGTACAATGTTCCTAAGAATCCAAATTTGGGGAAAAGGAGCATCGACAAATGAGAATTGACAGATCATTAATCAGTAACACGAACACTTACAGTGAGAACGATCCTAAATGTATTGTAGTCCACAACACAGATAATTTCAGAGCGGGTGCCGATGCCCGCACACATGCAGAAGCGCAGCATAATGGTGAGCTGTCCAATATGTCTGCCCACTATTACGTTGATGATGGCGACACTGCCTACCAGGCAGCACCGCACAATCTCGGGTGCTGGCATGTCGGCGTTAACTACGGAAACGGAAATCTGTTCGGAACTTACGGGAATCGAAACAGTATCGGCGTAGAAATGTGTGTGCAGAGCGGATATGACTATGAGAAGGCTTTCCGTAATACCGTTGCGGTGGTCAAGGAGATCATGAGAGAAACCGGAATCCCGGCATCCAGGGTATATCGGCACTATGATATCTGCAGCAAGCACTGCCCTAGCCAGATCATTGCAAAAGGCGACTGGACGAGATTCAAGAAGCTGATCAGCGGCGGTAGCTCAGAGTCTTCTGGAAACAATACATCCGGCGAGGAGATATATAAGCCAGGAGTTTACAAGGTCAATGAAACGGAATTAAACATCCGTATCGCGCCGAATGCAGACAGTAAGATCGTCGGAGTAATCCGGGATCAGGGAAGCTATACTATCACCAAAATCCAGAATGGAAGTTGGGGAAAACTGCTCTCGGGCGCAGGATGGATCAATTGCCATAAAAAATACTGTACCTACGGCGGTACAGCATCCGTTCAGAAGCCGGCCGCAAAAGCGATATCAGTTGATGGAGTATGGGGACCGGAGCTGACCAAACGCTTGCAGGAGATTTTTAAAACCGGAGTAGACGGCGTGATCAGCGATCAGCCAACAGCTAACAAAGAATACTGCGCCGGCATCGCGGCGGCCGAATGGTCTGACGAACTGTCCGGCGGCTCTGACCTGATCAGAGCTATGCAAAAATGGGCTGGAACCACAGAAGACGGCTATATCGGACCGCAGACCATCCGCGCGCTCCAGAAAAAACTCGGCACACCGGTAGACGGCGTGATCAGCTACCCGTCAGCGATGGTCAAGGCTTTGCAGGAATGGTGTAACCGCCAGTAAAAAATATAAAAGATATCAAGAGGCGTAGGGAAATCCCCACGCCTTTTTTTATTGCAAAAAATAAAAAAAACTAAAATAACCTATTGACGTATACGTCAATGAGTGGTATTATATAATCAAAGTTAAGGGATAACAAAAATCAAGGAGGAAATTAAAATGGAAAAAGCAAAAAAAATTAAAAGTCTGGAAGGAATCCAGAGAGTAAGATTTAATGATTTTTCGGAGTACGAATCCGAAAAATCAGCAAACGGGGGTTCATACGGTTTCTGGACTGATTACACCCGTTTAGAAAATGGCCGTTGGGAAGCTTCCTACGGCACTACGGCAGAATTTGACTTCTGCCCGGTGTGCGGAAGCTTCGATGATCACCGCCTCGAAGACGGAACTTACGAGTGCGGTGAGTTCCAGACGGTCAGCGAAGAGGAACTGATCGAAGAAATCAATAAATTCGTTGAGACAGACGACGAATTTATTGAATATAAAGGAGAAAAATAATGAAAATAAAAGAAATCCGGAACGCCTCCGGCTTAACACAGGAGGCGTTCGCAAGAAAATACAACATTCCAAAAAGGACTCTTGAGGGATGGGAGGCGGGAAAAAGAAACCCGCCGGAGTATGTCCTTTTACTACTCGATAGAGTAGTTAGAGAGGATACCAAAAAAACAGAAATGAATAGCTTTTACAATACTATAATTTTAAAACACGGAGTAGGCAGCTACTCCAGGAAACAATTTGATAACTTTGTCGAAGGAGATTGCATTTGCGGCGAAAATGCAAGCCCGGAAGAGCTGAAACGCTGGACGGGTGACCAGTACGACTTGGCAAAAGCCGAGCTTGCTAAATATAGCTGCTCGTACCGCAAGTCCGGTGGATACATGTTTGCCGATGAATACGCGCTCGAATACTGTAATACGGACGAGGACGGGGAGTTCTTGGATGGATCAGACCTCGATCTCGCGGAGAAAGAAGCATGAAAAAACAAATAAAAAAGTCGTGTCAAAATGGCACGACTTTTTTTGTTTGACACACTGGCCAGTGTGTGTTAATATCAAATGTGTCATTTTTGTGTCACAACTTTTCTCAAGAATGGCGTATTTGCGGGCATTTTAGTAGGTAAGGAAACTTGACTTTTAATCAAGTTGTCCGGGGTTCGAATCCCCGATGCTTCACTAA